>Ga0207421_10004206_pt1 | contig 16740 bp, 16 predicted proteins | sample SodLakKL_010_SED_4_FD_187542 | JGI IMG/M metagenome (GOLD analysis project Ga0207421, IMG submission 187542) | Alkaline sediment microbial communities from Lake Tanatar, Kulunda Steppe, Russia - 8KL_010_SED (SPAdes) (version 2) | ecosystem: Environmental > Aquatic > Non-marine Saline and... | reverse complement strand
TCAGTCCGTTTGGATATGGGTCAGTCCGTTTGGATATGGGTCAGTCCGTTTCAGTATGAAAATGATCACATATGCTTTGGTGAGGATGGGAGTACGGGGCGCCGGTGTGAACCGGCGCCCCGCCATCATCCATCAAAATGCTGATGATCGGAGCGTTTATCAATCAAGCACATCAGGGAAGTTGGCTTTGATGCTCTGACCGACTTCATCGGTCTCCGATTCGTGTTCGGTGACGTACTCAAAGCGCGAAACAAACTCGTCAGGTGAAATACCTGCCACGTTTGCATATTGCTCGATCAGCGCTTTATCCTTGAAATCACCGTGATTCAAACGGATCATGTACTGTTTGGCAATGGCAAACGACATGGCATTCACTTCCACCATGCGGATGCGTGTCTTGCCGGTCTTCTTGTCAAGAATGTCCTTGAAGAACATCGGTACAAAATGGCCGTTCTGGATGGAAACCATGGCAGCCGTTCCTCCCTTTACGATGAACTCAACGGCCGAGAACCCGAGGTCACGGGTATATTCCATGTCAAACGGAATGGGATCGGCGCAACGCAGTTCGTAACCGATATTTTTGGCCACGATCGTCGTTTTAAAATTCAGTTCATCCAGACGCTTCTTGACCTCTTTTTTGAGGATTTCACCGATGTTGAGTTCGGCAAAGCGGAGGTTGTCGTGTTCGTCGCGCTCCAGATCCTCCAGTCCTTCCAGCTCTTCCGGGTTAAGACGCTCGACCAGGCCTTCGGCCAGTATCACAACGCCATTGTCCTGCCCGAAGGCTTTGCGCTTGATGATGGATCCAACCAGCATATCCACCAGTTTCTTCAGCGGGATTTTTTCCTCTTTGAACTCTTCGGGGATGAGTGTCAGCGTGGCGCCGGATGATTTTCCGATGCCGAGCGCCAGGTGTCCGGCCTTGCGGCCCATCGATACCACAAAATACCAGCGGGAGGTGGTGCGGGCATCCACCATGAGGTTTTTGACCACTTCCACCCCAACATGCCGGGCGGTCTGGAATCCGAATGTGGGGATGCCGTAGGGCAGGTCAAGGTCGTTGTCGATGGTCTTCGGTACGTGTACGACTTTGAGTTTGCCCTGGGATGCTTCCTCTACGGTTTTGGCACTGAATGCAGTATCGTCACCGCCGATGGTGACCAGCTTGTCCACTCCCAGTTCACCGAGCGTATCGATCACTGTCTGCAGGTCTTCTTTCTTTTTGGTGGGGTTGTCACGGGCAATCCCGATGTACGAACCGCCACGGAAATGGATGCGGCTGACCTTTTCAATGGTGAGTTTTTCACAGTGCGAAGTATCGCCCTTCATGATCCATTTAAAGCCGTCTCTGAATCCCAGCACTTCGTATCCATGGTGTATGGCACGGATGGTAGCTGCACCAATGACACTGTTGATACCTGGTGCCGGTCCACCGGCGACGAGAATGGCCAAACGCTTTGGTTTTGACATAGTATATCCAATATTTTGTTCGGGTTGACATGGCAGCCAGTCTACTGCCATCGGTAATGCTTTTTTTTGTATAACCGTACAGCAAACCTGTTGTGTTTTGCTGTTTTAGCTAAAATTACCTGAGTGCCTTAAAATAGGACTATCCTGAGGCAAACGGTACTTTTTTTTTATTTGTTCAATACATAAAGCGATCATAAAAAACAGCTTTTTGATTAATTATCAATTAAGAATGAGGAAACCTATGAAATCTATTCGCTGGCTCGGACACTCTACGTTTCTCATAACAACGGATTCGGGTAAAAACATTCTGATCGATCCATTTCTTGAGGGTAATCCTGTGACCCCGGATACCTGGAAGTCGCCCGGAGAACTGGATATCATCCTGGTCACGCACGGGCACGACGACCATGCCGCCGACACCATTCCCCTGGCCAGGAAAACCGGTGCCCGTGTGATATCCATTGTGGAACTATCCGCACTTTTGCAGAAGGATGGGCTGCCGGAAGAGCAGGCGGTGGAAATGAACAAGGGCGGTACCATTGATCTTGGGGATGTGAAAGTCACCATGACCAGCGCCAATCATTCCAGCTCGTGGAAAGGGAAGTGCGCGGGCGATCCCGCCGGATTCATGCTGAGAATGGATGGTCTGTGCCTCTATCATGCCGGGGACACCAATATCATGGCGGATTTTGAGCTGTACGGAAAGATCTACCGACCTGACGTTGTCATTTTGCCCATAGGAGATTACTACACGATGGGACATGAAGAGGCCGCCCATGCCGCGGCCCTCCTGGATGCCCGCTATGCCGTTCCCATGCATTACGGGACCATGCCTGTGCTGACGGGTTCACCAGAGACCTTCCGGGATCTTGTGGAAAAGTACACCTCAGGTAAAACCAGGGTGATCATTCCCGAACCCGGGGAAGACTTCGCGGATCAATTATCCTGATACGGGCGGATTACCACGATCAGATCTATCCATGTATCAAACCATATAATGTCAGGACACGACAGGGCAGTTTGCAGATGATGGGATAATTCAGGGCAGATGATATAGTTTGTCGTAGCTGCCTGAGAATTCCATCATGAGATATACCACTACGCCGGTGACGGATACATACATCCAGATCGGCCAGGTCCAGCGTGCGATTTTCCGGTGCCGCTGAAAATCATTGCGGAGGGCCCGGTACATGGTCACCAGGATCATCGGCAGATTTACGATTGCCAGGATGATGTGGGAAATGAGTATGGCGAAATAGACCGGACGTATCCAACCGGTGCCGTCAAAACCGACCGATCCGACCTGGTAATGGAAGATCAGGTAGCTGATCAGAAAGAGTGCCGAGACCAGAAATGCCGACCACATCATTCTCATGTGCGCCGCTATGTTCTGTTTCCTGATGAATATGTACCCGGCGAACAGAAAGATCGTGGCAATACTGTTCAGGACGGCGTTGAGCTGGGGAAGGTCGGTAAGCGTGAACATCTGGGAATCTCCGTTTTACTGAGGGTCTGCGTTTCGAACGCCAAATTAGCACAAAAAAGGGAAAAAGTGGGCATTCGGAATAGAGAATCGATTATTCCATGTCCTTGAACGGATTAAGGGGCATTCCCTGAAATGGGGGCGCAAAACATATTGCACAATTCTTAAGATTGTGTGAAAATCTGCACTTTTTTCTTTTTTTTAGCAGTCGATTTCGAGTATCTTTATTGCCTGAATGCACTTGTTGATGCAAGTGCAGGGGATAAAGGATTGCATCTCTCACATTGCGAGCGGCAGGTCCTGTTGCCGGTAGTGTCACTCCTTATCCACAAGGTAACTCAGGTACATATCAGAACACGTAAAAGCTGTTTCTATGGCGCAGATTTTCCCTGAATGGGTGAACAGCATCCCTAAACGGGTGCAGCTGGCAACCATAATCATCATCACCGGCATCATCTTCGGATTCTGGTATTTCGGTTCGCCGGAATATCTGGAAGTCGGATACGCGCCGAACCAGCCCATTCCCTACAGCCACAAATTCCATGTCGCAGAACTGGGCCTGGATTGCCAGTACTGTCACGGTTCTGCATGGAAGTCGGCAATTGCGGCCATCCCATCCACCGAGACCTGCATGACATGCCACGAATACATTGCCGTTGACAGCGAATTGCTTCAGCCGCTTCGGGACAGTTGGGAAACCGGCATGCCGGTGGAGTGGATCCGGGTTCATGACGTGCCGGATCATGCCTACTTCAACCACTCCATTCACGTGAATGTGGGCATCGGATGCGCTACATGCCATGGCCGGGTGGACCGCATGGAGGTAGTGATGAAAACCGAATCCATGAGCATGGGCTGGTGCCTCGACTGCCATAACAACCCTGCGCCCCACCTTCGTCCCGTCGAAGAAGTGACCAACATGGCCTGGGAGCCGCCTGATGATCACTACCAGTTCGCACAAATGGTCATTGAGAAGCGCAACATCCACGCCCCCATCTACTGCAACGCCTGCCACCGATAGTCTTTCATCACCACGATTTGTCAACATTGTCACAGAATATGGGAAAAGAGCAACAGCAAACGTACTGGCGAAGTCTGAACGAGTTAGCTCAAAACGAGGAATACCGCAAATTTGCAGAGCGTGAATTCCCGGAAAATGCCACCGAACTGTCAGACGGGGTATCCCGCAGAAATTTCCTTCAGATAATGGGGGCTTCGGTTGCCCTTGCAGGCCTGGCTTCCTGCCGCAAGCCGGTTCAGAAAATTTTGCCCTACACCCGTCAACCGGAACATCTCGTGCCCGGGATTCCGCTTTATTACGCCTCTGCGGCTCCTTTCCGGGGAAGCCTGAACGGGATTGTTGTAGAGACCAACGAAGGACGACCCACCAAGATCGAAGGCAACGACCTTCATCCGGGCAGCAACGGCAGGACCAACATCCGGCAACAGGCGGCCATCCTGGAACTCTACGACCAGGACCGGTCCCGCAAAGTCCGCCGAAACGGCGAGAGCAGCAGCTGGAGTGATTTTGTGGAATTCTGCAACGACCATTTCGCCGATACGGGACGCCGGATCGCATTCATATCGGAAGCCAGCTCCTCCCCGACACTGGACCGCCTCCGCAGGAAAGCGCTGGAAAAATTCCCGAATACCCGCTGGGTGACCTTTGAAACATACAACGACGAATCCGTTTACAGCGGCACCGGTATGGTTTTCGGACGCCGCCTGCGTCCCGTGTACCATTTCGACAAGGCCCGTGTCACTCTGTCGCTCAACGACGATTTCATGCAGGATAGTGACAACGACGTGGCCTACATCGGTGCCTTTGCCCAAAGCAGGGCGTTGCCGGATGCGGATACCCGTCCATCCCGGCTCTATGTTGCCGAAAGCAACTATTCGCTTACCGGTTCCAACGCCGACCACCGGCTGCGCATCAAAACATCCGAAATACCGCTGTTCACATTTGCACTGGCGGCCAGACTTTCAGAAAGCGTGTCCGGGCTCGAGTCCTATGCCGGCTACCGCAACGATTTCAGCGACCACAGCTGGATATCGGTCCTTGCCAAGGAGCTGCTCAACAACCGCGGGCAAAGCATTGTCACAGCCGGCGCCGGACATGATGCGGCCGTGCATGCCACCGTCCATGCCATCAACCTGGCGCTCGGCAATGCCGGTGAGACCGTATCCTATCTGGACGTACCCTATATCGCGGAAAACAACCAGGAGCATGCCTTCCGGGAGCTGGCAGGCGATATGAAAGCCGGTACCGTCGACACCGTTGTCATGATCGGCACCAATCCGGTCTATTCGGCACCGGCCGACCTTGACTTTGAGGATGCGCTGAACAATGTATCCGAAAAGATCCATCTCTCCCTGCACTTTGACGAGACATCCCGTGCATCCGGCTGGCATGTAAACCGCGCCCATTTTCTGGAGACATGGGGTGACGGCCACTCCTGGACCGGCGTCCGTTCCGTCATCCAGCCCATGATTCAGCCTCTTTTCGGCGGAAAGAGCGAGACCGAATTTCTCAAAGCGATTGTGGACGGCGAGGATGTGAGCGGATACGAACTCGTCAGGGACACCTGGGGAGGACTGCTGACCGGTGGATTCGAAAGCGGCTGGAACGAGGTATTGCACGATGGACTTCAGAAAGATACCCGCTATACCGAAGCGACCGTTGCACAGGCCCCGGCTTTTCAGTCGCTGTCCGCTGAGTTTCTGGTCGTACGCCGCGATCAGCCATCCGATGCGGTTGAGCTGGTTGTAAAGGCGGACCCGAAACTTCACGACGGCCGTTTTGCCAACAACGGCTGGCTCCAGGAGCTGCCCGATCCCATGACCAAGATCACCTGGGACAATGTGGCGCTTCTGTCGCCCAATACAGCCGAGCGTTTCGGCATCCCCCCGACCAGAACATTCGGTGATCCCAACCAGCAGGTGATCCGGATCACAACACCCGGCGGGACGGAAACCGAGATCCCGGCATGGGTGCTTCCCGGCCATGCCGACAACAGCATCACCGTCTACACCGGCTATGGCCGTCAGGGTGTCGGCAGGGTTGCCGATCAGGTCGGGGTGAACACCTACAATCTGCGGACCACTGAAAACCGGCTTTTCACAACCGGCGTAGAGGTTAGCAGGGCCGGACGGACCTATGTCATTGCCAGCACCCAGGACCATCACAGCCTGGAGGGCCGTCCGCATGTGCAGGACGCCGACCTGGACTACTACCGGGAAAATCCAACCTTTGCGCAGGATGCGGTGTACGTACCCGGCATATACGATGACAGGGAGCATCCCGTTTCGCTTTTTCCGGACAAGGTTTTTCCGGAGCATGAGCCGCAGTGGGGCATGGCCATAGACCTGAACGCCTGCATTGGCTGTGGCGTGTGCACCATTGCCTGCCAGGCAGAGAACAACATCCCGGTCATAGGCAAGCGGGAGGTGCGCCGCGGACGTGAGATGCACTGGATCCGCACCGACCGCTATTTCGCCGGAGATGACAGGGGCAACCCCAAGGTCATGCACCAGCCGGTGCCCTGCATGCACTGCGATAACGCACCTTGCGAGCAGGTGTGTCCGGTTGCCGCCACCACCCACAGTGATGACGGACTCAACCAGATGACCTACAACCGGTGCATCGGCACCCGGTACTGCGCCAACAACTGCCCGTACAAAGTGCGCCGCTTCAACTTTTTCAATTACAGCAAGGAGTATCTGACGACCGGCGATGACCCGGAGATCATCCAGATGGCCATGAATCCGGATGTGACCGTACGCTTCCGCGGTGTCATGGAAAAATGCACCTACTGTGTGCAGCGCATCAGCCGGGCCAAAATCGATACCAAAAACAAAACCGGCGATTCGGTCAAGCCGCCCGACGGCATGGTCAAGACCGCATGCCAGCAGGCGTGCCCGGCCAACGCCATCACGTTTGGTGACCTTACAGATGAGAAGAGTGTGGTGTCCATCCAGAAGGGAAAAGACAGAAACTACGTGATGCTCGAGGAGCTGAATGTGCGTCCGAGAACCTCCTATCTGGCGAAAATCCGCAATCCCAACCGGGAAATCACCGAACAATCGCAAGCAACCGTTTCAAGCAGCTAACAAAGTCCCCAATTCATGAGTCAGAATACCGCAACAGTGCCGGATGAGCGATTGGTGAAAGGCAATCATGACTTTGCCAGTATCACCAAACTGATCAGTGACATTCCCCAGGAAAAGACACCGCTCTGGTGGTACATTGCCTTTGGCATTGCCAACATCCTGCTGGCCGTGATGCTGGCCATGGTCGTGTGGCTGATATGGAATGGAATCGGGGTCTGGGGCCTGAACCAGCCGGTTGGCTGGGCGTGGGATATCACCAACTTCGTATGGTGGGTCGGTATCGGCCATGCCGGGACGCTCATCTCGGCCATCCTGTTCCTGTTCCGGCAGGGCTGGCGGACCGCCATCAACCGCTTTGCCGAGGCGATGACCATTTTTGCGGTGATGTGCGCCGGACTCTTTCCCGCCATCCATGTGGGCCGTATCTGGACCATCTACTGGATTTTTCCGCTTCCCAACTCCATGCAGCTCTGGCCCAACTTCAACAGTCCGCTGCTGTGGGACGTGTTTGCGGTGTTCACCTATCTGATCGTATCCACACTGTTCTGGTATGTCGGACTGGTGCCCGACCTGGCTACCATGCGTGACCGGGTGAAAGGCAAGATCTCGAAAATGGTCTACGGTGCCTTTGCCCTTGGCTGGACCGGGGGCAACCGGCAGTGGCAGCACTACGAGAAGGCGTACATGATCCTGGCCGGCCTCGCCACACCGCTCGTCCTCTCGGTTCACACCATCGTCTCCTTTGACTTTGCCGTATCCATCATTCCCGGATGGCACACCACGATCTTTCCACCGTACTTCGTGGCCGGCGCCATCTTCTCCGGATTCGCCATGGTGCTGACGCTCATGATCATAAGCCGCAAACTCTACGGGCTTGAGGACATCATGACCGTGGACCATATCGAGAAGATGAACATCATCATCCTGGTGACGGGGATGATGGTCGGTTTTGCCTATGGTATGGAGTTTTTCATTGCCTGGTATGGCGGTTTTGAATACGAGAAATTCATCTTTATCAACCGGGCGCTGGGTCCCTACGCCTGGGCTTACTGGACCATGATCACCTGCAATGTGATTGCACCCCAGTTTTTCTGGGTAAAAAAATTCCGGCGGAATGTCACGCTGACGTTCATCCTGTCGATTGTCATCAATATCGGAATGTGGTTCGAGCGGTTTGTCATTGTGGTTTCTTCACTGGCCACGGACTATCTGCCATCCTCCTGGGGATATTTCTCCCCTACGTATGTGGACGTCCTCACCTATGTCGGAACCTTCGGGCTGTTCCTGACTTTCTTCCTGCTGTTCCTGCGGTTCCTGCCGATGGTAGCCATTGCAGAGATCAAGGCGGTGCTGCCCCAGGCCAATCCGGCCTATTACAGGTCCGGGAACGGAAATTCTTCAAAATCGGATTAACCTATGAGTACCATGCAGAAAACGTATGGCATACTGGCCGAGTTTGCCAATCCGGCTGACCTGATGGATGCCGCCGCGGAAGTGCGCGACGCCGGCTTCAAGCATTTTGACACCTACAGTCCGTTTCCCATCCACGGAATGGATGATGCGATGGGCCTGAAACCTTCCAAGCTGGGCTGGATTGTCCTTGGCCATGGAATCTTTGGCCTGCTGGGTGGCGTAGCGCTGCAATCCTGGGCCATGAGCATTGCCTATCCGATGCACATCAGCGGAAAGCCGTTCCTGAATTTCCCCGCTTTCGTACCGGTTGCTTTTGCCCTGGTCATTCTGCTTGCTGCGTTCGGGACATTCATGGGCCTGTTCTTTCTGAGCCGGCTCCCACGCTTGCATCAGCCGATCTTCAATTCAGACCGCATTGCCAAAGCCACCGATGACGGCTTCTTCCTCTGCATTGAAGCCGCCGATCCGGCTTTTTCCGAAAAGAAGACAACTGACTTTCTCAAAAGTATCGGTGCCACTGAAATTGAAATCATACCGGAATAGATTCCTGATCCTTATGGCCATCACGCTATGAACATTTCCATCCGTCATATACTACTGCTCATTATGCTGGCCGCATTTCTGGGTGCCTGCCGCGGACATCCATCCGAAAAGCCGCCCATACACACGCAATACAACATGTACTGGCAGGAGCGCTTCAATGCCCATCAGGAAAATCCGTTTTTTGAGGACCGGCGGGCCATGCGCATGCCGGTGGAAGGAACCGTGGCGCGCGGACACCTGGAAATCGACCTGGCTTTCTTCCAGGGAATCAACAATGACGGCAGCTATGTGGAGCGGATGCCGGTGGATATAACCCGTTCCTTCCTGAAACAGGGACAGCATCAGTACAATGTCTTCTGCACTCCGTGTCATGGCGGTGTGGGCGACGGAAACGGGCCCGTCTCCGATTACGGCTACATTGCGGCGTCCCTGCTGACGGAAAGTGCAAGAAACATGCCCGACGGCGAAATTTACAGCGCCATTTACAACGGAGTGCGGACCATGAACTCCTACCGCCACCAGATCAAGGCGGAGGACCGCTGGGCCATAGTCGCCTATGTCAGGGCGTTGCAGCTCAGCCAGGATGCCGGCGAGGAGCATCTGCGCGAACTTGACCTGGATCCGGGAAAATTCGTCTCCGGCACATTGCCGTAACAACACAACCAGAACAACACAGTACCTGAACCAAACTGCCAGAACCATAGTGCCATAATCACACCACCAGATCAGATCCGAACTGTCGCAATGATGTCCAAAGATACTACCATAAACGCGTAACCTATGAGCATGGATCACCACCATACCACGCTTACCGACCAGCTTACCTTTCCGGAAGAGAACAGGATTGCCACAGCTTTCTTTGCTGTCGGTTTTGTCGGCATTGCACTGAGCCTGATCGGACTCTTTGTCAATACGGAACAATTCTTCTTCTCCTATCTGACCAGTTTCACCTTCATTGCAAGCCTGGTCCTGGGTGCCCTCTTTTTTGTTATGCTCCAGCACATCACCCGCTCCGGCTGGAGCGTGGTCCTGCGCCGGATTCCAGAAACCATCTCCTATCAGCTGCTCTGGCTCGGCCTGCTGTTCGTCCCCATACTCTTCGGGATGGAATTCCTCTATGAGTGGACGCGCGCGGAGCTCATTGCCACCGATGAACTCATCCAGCACAAGCGACCCTATCTGAACATACCGTTCTTCATAGTCCGAAACGTGATCTACTTCGCTGTCTGGGCTTTCCTGGCCTACAAATTGTACCGGAACTCGGTTGCCATGGACCGAGGAGCCAATACGGACATTGACAGACAGCAACGGGTCATCAGCGCTCCGGGCATCCTTGTTTTCGCCTTCACGGTTGCCTTTGCCTCCTTTGACTGGATGATGTCCATGGACTCCGGCTGGTTCTCGACCATGTTTGGCGTGTACTTCTTTGCAATGAGCGTCCAGTCCGTCCTCGCCCTCGTGATTGTGCTTGTAATCTACCTGCTCAGCAAAGGCCTGCTTACCAATACGATAAACAACTCCCACATCCACGATATGGGAGCACTGCTTTTCGGATTTACCGTCTTTTATGCCTACATCGCTTTCAGCCAGTTCCTTCTGATCTACTATGCCAACTTCCCGAAAGAAATACTCTGGTACTATTACCGTTTTGAGGGAAGCTGGATCATACTGGCTTACCTGTTTCTGATTGGTCGCTTTGCACTTCCTTTCGTTATCCTGCTCGGCAAGAAAGCCAAATCCAACCACAAGGTACTCATGGGAGTATCGATCTGGATCATCCTCCTGCAGTTTCTGGAATTATACTGGATCGTGATGCCCATTCTGCACCAGGGCGCCATTTCGGTTCACTGGCTCGATATCACATTGCTGCTCGCCTTTTTCGGGGTTTCTGCCGGACTCTTTTTCCGGCAGTTTTCGCGGCACAGTATGGTACCGAAAAACGATCCGCTACTCGCTGAATCACTTAACAAACACTGAGCAATTTCATTCCGCCACAGTAAATTAGCGGAATTTCACGGGAATGCTGAGGCATCCTGTCGTTGTTTAAATAGACAACCTTTATGAAATGGAGTCATGTCAAAAGACCAGGTAAATAAAAAAAATCAGGACCTTGAAAAGTCGATATCGCTGGGTATTTCCGAGGACAACATAAATCTGAAGACCGTCTCCTTCTGGATCATACTCGGAATTGTAATGGTAATCATCATCGTGTTCGGTGTGTACAACATGTACAACTACAACAAGTTCCTGTCCACAATGCAGGCAGGCATTGATGCGGACTATCATGGGTTGAATGAGATGCGGGAACGTGATCACAAGATGCTCAACACGTTTGAGCTTGTTGATGAGGAGAACCGGCGATACAGAATACCGATCGACAGCGCCATGGCGCTGATTGCCAGGGACTGACCAAAATCAAGTAACCAGAATGAACCGTTTCTATCCTCTCTCTCAACATATGAAAATCACCCCGATCGCCATCCTGCTGCTTTTTGGATTGCTTCTGGCGCCGCATACCAAAGGCCAGCATAATGTTCCCCCTGAAGAACTGGCGAATGTCGGGGTGACGGAAAAACTGGGTGAGTACGTCAGCGGCGACATCCGCCTCGTCAATGAACACGGCGAGGAGGTGCTGCTGGAACAGTATCTCAACAACGGCCGGCCCCTGATGCTCGCCATGGTCTACTTTGAGTGCCCGATGCTCTGCAACCTGATCCTTCAGGGAATGATGAAAGGCGTCGGCGAACTGGCATGGCAACCCGGAAAAGAGTTTGATATCCTCACGGTGAGCATCAGTCCGACTGAGACACACGAACTGGCCATGGCCAACAAGCAGATGTACCTGGAGCGTCTTGGAAATGCGGACGCTGCCGATGGCATCCATTTCCTCACCGGAACAGAAGAGGAAGTCCGGCGGCTGGGCGATCAGGTGGGCTTCTACTATCAGTGGAACGAGCAGACCCAGGAGTACATGCACGGTTCCACACTTATGTTCTTGTCGGAAACCGGACGTGTTTCCAGGTATCTGCACGGAATCGACTATCCCGAACTGATGCTGCGGAACGCCTTGTCTGATGCTGCCGAGGGACGTATAGGCAGCACTATGGATCGCCTTGTCCTCTACTGTTTCCAGTACGACCCCGCAGCCGGATCCTATGTGCCCGTGGCCGTGAATATCATGAAACTGGGCGGTGTCGCCACCCTGTTGCTGCTCGGTGTATTCCTCGGATTCTTTTTCCTTCGCGAGCGAAAAAAAAGCCAGCAGAACCCGTCCATCCAGTACCGTGAAAAAAAACGTGACAACCCGAACAAACCTGACGCTACCCTCTAACCGAACGACACGATCCAAGCCGATCCAATGAACAGAATCATAGAATATATGCTGCCGCCGCAACGCTCAACCGTTGCCAGTGATGTGGACAGCCTGTTTACTTTTATCAACGTCGCGGGATTCATCCTGTTTGCCGGAATCATGATCACGATCCTGATATTCGTGATCAAGTACCGCCGCAAGTCCGAGGATGATGTAACCCCGGTGATCACGCACAACAGCATCCTCGAGGTGACCTGGACGGTCATTCCCATCATTTTGATCCTCATCGTGTTCAGCTGGGGATTCCGCGGTTTCCTGCAGCTTTCCAGCCCGCCCGCCAATGCCTATGAGATCAATGTGACCGCCGCGTCGTGGCTCTGGGAGTTCAGCTATCCCAACGGCGGGACCACCGTCAACGAGGTATTTGTCCCGGTGGACCGGCCCGTCAAGTTCATCATGCGCTCGGACGATGTGATCCACTCGCTCTTTATCCCCGATTTCCGGATCAAGATGGACGTCCTTCCCAACCGCTACACCACCACCTGGTTCCAGGCCACATCCACCGGCGAGGCCATCCTCTACTGCACCGAGTACTGCGGCACCGCCCACTCCGACATGCTCGCCACGGTGCATGTGCTGAGTATTGAGGAATTTGAAGAGTGGCTGGAGACGGGACTGGAAATTGATGAGGACATGCCGCTGGCCGATCTTGGACGGCAGACCTATACGGGGGCCGGCTGCAACGCCTGCCATACCCTGGACGGCACCGATCGCATCGGTCCCTCCTTCCTGAATCTGTACAACACCGAGCGGGAACTGGTGGATGGGTCTGTCGTCATAGCCGACGAGGACTACCTTCGCAGGTCCATTCTTGAGCCGCAGGCCGAAGTGACTGCCGGATATCCTGCCAACATGCCGTCCTACGCCGGCCGCCTCAACGAGCGCCAGATTGACGGACTCATCGCATTTATCAAAGAACTGCAAGACTAACCTCACTATGGCCGAAAGCACTGCTAACACTCTGAAGATCCGCGAGTTCCCGATTGACGAGAATCCGAAGCATACGTATCTCAACGCCGGAAAAGGGATCAAGTCCTGGCTCTTCACGCTCGATCACAAGCGGATCGGCCTGCTCTACCTGGGTTCCATCACCCTCTTTTTCTTCGTGGGAGGCGTGCTGGCATTGTTGCTGCGCACCGAACTGCTGACCCCCGCACAGAGCATCATTGACGCCGATACGTACAACCAGATCTTCACCCTGCACGGGGCCATCATGATCTTTCTGTTCATCATCCCGTCGATACCGGCGGCACTGGGCAACTTTTTCCTGCCCATGATGATCGGTGCCAAGGACGTGGCCTTCCCGCGGATCAACCTGGCCAGCTGGTGGATCTACATCTTCGGCGCACTGTTCGCTCTTTATTCCATCGTCAGCGGCGCGGTGGATACCGGCTGGACCTTCTACACCCCCTACAGTGTGCAGACCGAGACAGCGGTGGTATCCATGACATTTGCCGTGTTCATTCTGGGCTTTTCATCCATCCTGACAGGGATCAACTTTATCGTTACCCTGCACAAACTGCGCAGCCCCGGGCTTAACTGGGGCAAGATGCCGCTCTTCCTGTGGTCGCTTTACGCCACGGCCATCATCCAGATCCTTGCCACTCCGATACTGGCCATCACCGTACTGCTGCTGGCCATGGAACGCATTTTCGGCATCGGGATTTTCGATCCCACAATGGGAGGCGACCCGGTGCTGTACCAGCATTTCTTCTGGTTCTACTCGCATCCCGCCGTCTACATCATGATCGTGCCGGCTTTCGGGATCATATCCGAGCTGATTTCCACATTTTCGCGCAAGACCATCTTCGGCTACTGGGCCATCGCCCTGTCCAGCCTGGCCATCGCCTTTATCGGGTTCCTGGTCTGGGGCCACCATATGTTCGTGTCAGGGCAATCCGAACTCTCATCGGTTGTGTTCTCCTTCCTGACGTTTTTTGTTGGCGTGCCCACCGGCATCAAGATCTTCAACTGGGTGGCCACCATGTACAAGGGTTCCATTGATTTGAAAACGCCGATGCTCTACGCACTTGCGTTCCTGTTCCTTTTCACGATAGGCGGCCTGACCGGGATCATGATCGGCGCGCTTTCGGTGAACGTCCACTTGCACGACACCTACTACATCGTGGCGCACTTTCATTACGTGATGATGGGCGGGACCGTAATCGCACTGCTCGGCGGATTGCATTACTGGTGGCCAAAAATGACAGGACGTATGTACAGTGAATTCTGGGGGCGTATCACGTGCGGGGTGATCTTCGTTTCTTTCAACATGACCTTTCTGCCGCAGTTTATCATGGGCAGCCAGGGTATGCCTCGCCGGTACTTCAATTACGTGGACCAGTTCCAGGGCCTGCACCAGTTCTCGACCATCGGCTCCTATATTCTCGGGCTGGGATTTGTGATGATGGCGGTCTATCTGGTCTGGTCGCTGTTCAAGGGTCCGAAAGCACCCTCCAACCCCTGGAAGGCCCGTTCGCTGGATTGGATGACGTCCTCGCCCCCGCCGCATCACAACTTTGAATACACACCGGTCATCCTTCACGGTCCCTACGACCATCACAAACCGATGAGGGAGTTCCGGATGGGGGTGGTCAGGGAAGCTGCGGATCATAGCAAGCCTGTGGCACGGGAAACCACCTGATACCGGACAATGCTGATACCGGACAATGCTGAAACAGACAACGCTGAACCGGAAATGGAAGAACAAGGTAGAATAGGGTAGAATAATCGCCGGCGCACAGCCAACGGTTTGACAGTCGATCCGGAACATCAAAATCAAAAAAACACAACGCATTTAGCAACTATCGACGTATGGGGAATCAGATAGCAGAGAAAGAAAAACCGTCGCATCTACAACACCATTTTGTGGACAGTGACCAGCAGTTCGAGTCGTCCAAATTTGGCATGTGGATTTTCCTTGTGACGGAAATCCTGATGTTTGGCGGGCTTTTCGTTGCCTACATCATTTACAGGTCGTGGCACCCTGACCTGTTTTATCTGGCGGCCAAGGAGCTGGACACGGCACTGGGAGCCACCAATACCGTGGTCCTGATTGCGAGCAGCCTCACGATCGCGCTTGCCATACGTGCTGTTCAGCTGGACAAGATCAAGGCGGCCATAAATTACATGGCGGCCACCGTGGTCCTTGCAGGTACGTTCATGGTCATCAAGTACTTCGAGTACACAGACAAATTCGCCAAGGGAATCTTGCCGGGCGCCGGCTATACCTACGACGGCATAGCCCATGACATGGCCGCGAACTTCTTCAGCATTTACTACATGATGACAGGGTTGCACGGTATCCACGTGGTCATTGGCATGGGGCTGATCATCTGGATGATCGTCAAGGCCAAAAAAGGGGCCGTCCACAGCGGTTACTACACGCCGGTTGAAAACACCGGGCTGTTCTGGCACCTTGTGGACATCATCTGGATCTTCCTGTTCCCTTTGCTGTACCTGATCGACTGATCCGTTTTTTTTACTTTTTACGGCACCAATAAGCTTCGCGCGTCTTTCCGAACATATCACAGCATCCACTAAAGCGAATTTGAGATTATGAGTACCCATCACATATCCACCTTTGCCACCCTTATGAGTGTCGCCGGTACGCTGCTCGTTCTGACCTTTCTGACCGTGGCCGTGACATGGATCAATATCCCCGAGCCGTTCAACGTGGTCGTGGCCATTGCCATCGCCATTCTCAAGGCCGCCCTGGTCGCCATGTTCTTTATGAACCTGTACTGGGACTCCAAATTCAATACGGTCGTATTTCTGATGTCCATCCTGTTCCTGATCATATTTGTGAGCATCACGTTACTGGACACCATGTTCCGCGATGCCGGCCTGCCTGTCTACTGATGGCATGAATAAGGACGTTTGACGAAGACTTTCAGGCAACGGTACCCCAATCACAGCATACCGTGTTTGGCACCCGGACAATCTGCCTTTTCCTCAAATGCCGGTCGAGCCTGATGATCAATTGCCAAAAAATTTCTGATGCAAATGCAATTTATTGCATAATCTGGACCACTCATCCGCTGCTGTTATATCATTACCATCAGGGACGAACATTTTCACATCTGTTTTTCCATTTCCAATCCGAGAAAGAACGGACGGCGTATTTTAATTCGCTTCCATTATTTTAATAAGCGCACTTTTTGAGCATCACGCATGAAATCAAAAAGTGACAAAACCCGAGCGGAAAACCTATGGGTAAATCTCTCCGGGACAAGCTAAAACAAGGAAGATCCGCCTTGTTGTTTCTGTTCTTTTTGATTATAATGTAATATATTTGCAAAATATTTTACTTTTGTTGCCTGACTGCTAAAAAATATCAGATGAAATG
>Ga0207421_10004205_pt1 | contig 16740 bp, 10 predicted proteins | sample SodLakKL_010_SED_4_FD_187542 | JGI IMG/M metagenome (GOLD analysis project Ga0207421, IMG submission 187542) | Alkaline sediment microbial communities from Lake Tanatar, Kulunda Steppe, Russia - 8KL_010_SED (SPAdes) (version 2) | ecosystem: Environmental > Aquatic > Non-marine Saline and... | reverse complement strand
ACCAATTGCCATTGATATCGGCATCTACTATACCTATATCGGTGATCTCCGCATCTTCTTCTACAGTTCCAAAGAGTCCTACCGACTCCCAATCGGAGTGCGTATCCGGACGGTCGATGAAAAGGTCGATTATCTCAAAACCGTTACCGTCGAAAGTACCAGTGAAGGGACTGAAGCTATCCATCCCTATGGGTTCCCAACCCTGAGTAGTTCCCACCAATTCGCTGTAACCAGAAGTACCGCTGTCAAGGTCGTTCATCAGCACGTAGCTACCGCTCAGATCTTGCCTCACTCCATCTAGATCGTTCCAATCATATATCTCTTGAACAGAACGGATCTCGGTCTCAGCCACTACGGCGAAGAGCATCATGCTGAACAGCAGTGTCAAGACCACTCCGGACGCTAATATCTTTTTCATATCTATACCTCCTCCTCATCTAGATCTGTCATGGGCACATCCCTGTTTTTTCTTTTAACCACTACGATCATGACCAATACGATAATCAAGGCGATTACCAATATCGCCATCAGTGGCATAAACCATCCCGGCAGTTCGGTAGATACGTCATCTTCAGCATCAACGGTGAAACTCACGGAGATCATCTCTTCCTGGCCCGTACTACTTACCACCCTTATGGTTACGGTATGATCACCATCCTCTAGGTCTGGGAATGTGTAGTGTTCCATCAAGCCTATATCATACCAAGGACCATCGTTGATGGATATCTCATGGTGGCTGATAGCACCTTCAGAACTCCAATGGACGGTCACATCTTTCGTATTTAATACTGCACTAGCATCTGGGGATGTGATATCTATCGAGAGCGGCTCTACTGAAACTGTCACGGTCTCAGATAGATGTCTGAATTCGATCAGGTATTGCCCGACCTCTTCAAAAAGATGTGTGAACGAGTGATCTGCACTGCTTTGGGTTGGTAGGTCCAATGTATACACAACTGTTCCATCTATGAGTACGTCGATGTAACCATGCTCATCTCCAACGTTCTCTGCACTGACGTATATATCTGCAGTCAACGGAGGTTCACCTGAGATCGGATCCACCTCCAGTTCTAGATTTACAGGAGCGAAACTCTCAGGATCATAGACCTCGACAAACCGTGTTTCATCATAGAACTCTACACTATAGGTACCCACTTCTTCGAAGACGTGTGTGAACTCATGTTCCGCAATATCGTTAGCAGGTACGTGTAAAGTATAAACAATTCTGCCGTTTATGATAACATCTATAGAACCATCAAGCTCTCCAAAGTTCTCTGCACGTACATTTATCGAGGTTTCAAGAGGCGCTTCTCCGTAGAGTTGTCCTATGAACAATTCTATATTTTCCGGCTCGAATTCGGGCACATCTCCAACATTAACGGTCTGTCTTAAACCATGGAATTCTATCTCGTAGAGACCGGGTTCTTCAAATGTATGTGTGAATGTATGTTCTGCATCGCCTCCGGCTGGTACTTCCAATGTATATTCAACTCTATTATCCACGAAAACGTCGATGGAGCCTGATTCTTCCCCAAGGTTATCCGAGTAAACGTAAATAGTTACTTCTAACGGTGCTTCACCTGAATCAGGATAAACATCAAGCAACAGATTCCCGGGCTCAAAACCGGTCTCTATGAAGTTCGCGGTCACAGCCTTATGATCGTCCATGGTTAAAGTGATCACGGGATTTTCCCGTTCCCCGTCAGGATGATCTCCGGTCCAGTGACTGAAAGTCCATCCCGGATCAGGTAACGCTTCTATGTTTACAGTATCTCCTTCCTCATAGATGTAATTACCTGGAACCGGATCTGTAGTTCCACCATTATCTGCCATGATATCCAATGAATATTCCACGATATCACTTTCCACGGTCAACGTCGTATAACCCGTATGATACTCGCCTTCAGCTCTGATCTGCCAAGTACCCGGATCTTCAGAAGTATAAACATTATCGGTCCAGAAACCACCGGCACCGGGATCGATACTCCATGTAACGTCGTGGGTCACATCTCCGATATCATTACCGAACTCGTCAGAAGCACTAGCCGTATACATTTGGCTTTCTCCAACGACTATGGTCGCATCCTCCGGTGATATAACTATATCGAAGGGATGGCCGGGTTCAACGGTCAAGGTAGCCGTACCCTGTACTCCATCGTAGGTACCGGTCACAGTCCAGGTTCCTGCGAACTCAGAATGATAGCGTCTGTTCGACCAAGAACCTCCTGCTTCATCATCGATACTGTAAGTGGGTGATATTTCTCCCTTTTCGTTACCGAATTCATCGTAAGCAAAGGCAACATAATCTACATGATCTCCGGCGGTGATGGTTTCATCCTCTGGTGAGATAACGATGCTGTGTACATCGCCTGCGAGTACCCTCAATGTTGCGGTATCTTCCATACCATCATACACACCGGTCACGGTCCAGTCATCAGCGAACTCTGAATGGTACACGTTACCGACCCAATAGCCCCCTGCACCGTCTTCTATGGACCAATTGGTCAGGTGGGTCACGTCTCCTTTCTCACCACCGAATTCATCGTAGGCCATGGCTGTGTACTCGATGGTGTCCCCCGCGGTGATGGCTTCAAAATCCGGTGATATTACGATGTAACTGATCTCGAACTCGATGGTGAAGGTTACAGTGTCCGTTTCTGAATTACCGGCCATATCATATGCTCTCACATCCACAACATGTTCCCCTTCGGCTAGATCTGTGAACTCATGATAGGTATCATCGCCTTTGTCTATCCATACTCCTTCGTCTATACGGATCTCGTAGTAGTCTATCCCCGAATGTTCGTCGTCTCCGGTCCATTCTACTACGACCTCAGGATCCGATATCACATCATCATCTTCCGGGGTTGTTATATCAACAGTAGGTGGAGTTACATCAACCATGAAGGTAACGTTATCCATCGCGTAGTTACCAGCATGGTCGTAAGCGATCACTTCCACAAAGTGGAACCCATCACTCAGATCGGTGAAAAGATGCGATTCGTCTAGACCTTTGTATATCCAGTCTTCTTCGTTTATCCTGATCTCGTAATATTCTACACCGGATATATCATCGCTGCCGTCCCACTCTACGGTAACCTCCGACGTACCGAATATATCCCCTTCATCGGGAGATGTGATGTTCACCGTGGGATCGGATAAGTCCACAACGAAGGTCACAGAATCAACGGCTGAGTTGTTGGCATTATCCGTGGCCCTGACATCTACGGTGTGTTCTCCCTCATCCAACTCCATGAACTCATGGCTCGTTTGGAGTCCTTTGGGTATCCAATCGCCTCCATGGATCCGTATCTCATAATGGTCTATACCGGATGTATCATCGCTTCCCGTCCATTCAACCGTCACGTTGACTGAAGGGATTACTTCTTCTTCGGAGGGTGAGATGATATCGACGGAAGGAGGAGTTACATCTACTGTGAAATTTACGTGGTCAGTATCCGTGTTGTTTGCGAAGTCGAAGGCTCTCACGTACACGGTATGTTCACCATCTATCAGCTCTTCCAAAATATATTCAGTGTCATTCCCCACGTTGATCCAGTCTTCATCGTTCAACCTTATCTCATAATGGGATATCCCGGTTTCATCGTCGCTACCGGTCCATTGTACGGTGACATCGGAGATGTTGAAGATTTCACCATGATCCGGTGAGGTTATCGTTACCGTAGGCGGGGTCACATCAACGGTGAAGGTAACACTGTCGCTGTTATCGTTTCCCGCCTTATCCGTCACCCTTACATCAACGGTGTGGTCACCTTCCTCTAGTTCGGTGAACTGGTGAGATGTATTAAGCCCTATGTTGGTCCATTCATCCTCGTCTAGCCTTATCTCATAGTAGTCTACTCCTGAGACGTCGTCGCTACCGGTCCATTGTACGGTGACATCGGAGACGTTGAAGATTTCACCATGATCCGGCGAGGTTATTTCTATCGTCGGATCGGTCACATCCACGATGAACGTAACGTTGTCTTCAGCGCTGTTGTTTGCGTGGTCGAATGCTCTTACATATACCGTATGCTCCCCGTCCGATAAACCTTCGAAAATGTACTCGGTATCCATACCCACGTCGATCCATTCCTCTTCGTTTAGCCTTATCTGGTAATGAGATATCCCGGTTTCATCGTCGCTACCGATCCACTGAACTGTGACATTTGACACATCAAATATTGTACCCTCTTCAGGCGAAGTGATATCTATCTGCGGCGGGGTTACATCCACGGTGAAGGTTACGTTATCAGTTGCGTTATTACCAGCTTTATCGGTAACTCGAACTTCAACTATATGATCTCCTTCCTCTAGATCTGTGAATTGATGAGTTGTGTTCAGACCTTTGAAGATCCGATCTTCCTCGCCTATTTTCACCTCATAGTAGTCTATTCCAGATACATCGTCGCTTCCGGTCCACTCCACTGTTACATTTGTAGATGAAAAAGCTTCTCCGTCGGAAGGTGAGGTTATCTCTACATGGGGTTCGGTTAGATCCACTATGAACATCACCGTATCCACAGCAGAATTGTTGTCGGTATCGTATGCTTTTACATCGACGATATGTTCACCTTCTTCCAGATCAGTGAATTGATGGGTAATATTATCTTCTTTATCTATCCATTCTCCCCCGTTTATCCGTATACTATAGTTCACCGCTCCGGATCCGTTAGTACCGCCCAGCCATTCCACGGTAACTTCGGATATCGCAAAAGACTCTCCATGGTATGGTGATGTTATGCCTACGGCAACAGGTTGATACCACAGCAGAGGGTAAGTTGCATTTTCTATCATCCACCAAGTATCGGTGAAGTTCCATGTTTCATCCGTGAAGGTAGTCTGGGTTTTCATCTCAGTGGTGTTCATACCGGTTCCCATCCAACTTTCAGTTTGACCCGATGTTTGATTGTCCCAGAAATTTGCTATATCTGCAAACCCACCAGAGGTGTCTCCACCGCCCACCAATCCGCCTACGCTGGAATCACCCGATACGGTTCCTGTGGAGTAGGAATATTCCACTGCTGAACGATCGTTTCGTCCTATCAATCCGCCGACCGCATGGGATCCGTTCACATCGCCTAGCGCATAAGAATTGGAAACTGTGCAAACATTATTGTATCCGATCAGTCCGCCGACCCAAGTACTTCCATCTACATCCACATCTGCGTAAGAATGTTCTACAGACCCCATCCAGGTTCTTCCTATCAAACCTCCAGGGTTACCTCCGTTAACTATTCCGGTGACATATGAACGTGATACGATGCTGGACCAAGCATATCCCACAAGGCCTCCGGTATATTCATCGCCCCGTATTTCTACATCTAAAAGTCCTACATCCTCGATTTCAGCTTCATCCGTCACCCCGAACAGACCGTTATACTCTGCAGCGCGATCTATGTAAAGTCCGGTTATCTCGTGACCTTGTCCGTCCAGACTGCCGTTAAAACGCTCTTCGTTGGTTCCGATGGGGATGAAACCGGCACCGTCGTTCCACGTTTCAGTCTCGCTTGCGTTTATATCATCAACGATCATGTAATGTGCGGTAACATCATCCCTCATGTCCTGCAAGTCGTAAACATCGTATATCAGGTACGGGTCTTCGGGGGTTCCTTTACCGGTTGGTCTTTCCTGCCAATATAACAGCGGATATGTCATACCATCCAACATCCACCATATATCTTCGAAATCCCATCCCGCGTCGGTGAAAGTGCTTTGTTTCATCATCTCATCTGTGTCCCTGCCGATACCTCCGTCACTGTTTGTCTGGCCGGATGTTTGATTATCCCAGAAGCTGTTGGTAACCGTACCACTGCTCCATCCAACAAGCCCACCCACCAAACCACCGGTTCCACTCACATATCCAGCGGAATATGAGTCGTAAATATCGCCGTTAAGATTTAGTCCTACGAGTCCGCCTACTTGGGTCTCTCCTGTAACGTTAGCTAAGCTGTAGGAGTTATCGATGGTACCTGTGTTTTGACCTACGAAACCTCCAGCATCGTAATCAGTACCCTTTACATTCCCTGCTGAAAATGACTCCAATATCGTCCCGTGGTTGATCCCGACGAGCCCTCCTGAACGAGCTTTTCCGTCCACGTGTACCGTGCTGTAAGAAACAGATATGGTCCCTTCATTGTCTCCTATAAGGCCACCGATGTATTCATCCGTACCATTAACGAACCCGGTAGTATCCGTGTTGTTCACTAAACCACTGTTGAGTCCGGCAAGTCCGCCGGTGGTCGAGTTTCCTCTCACATAGAGTTCTGTTAGACCCACATTGAAAACGGAGCCCGTGTCTCCAATATCACCGAAAAGACCGATACGTGTAGTCTCCGGACGATCGACATGCAAAGAGTGTATCCTATGATCATTTCCGTCAAAATTCCCTATAAACGGGTCGCCACTCGTTCCCAAAGGCACAAAACCCTGGCCTGAGTTCATAGCCGTACCCCACATCTGCGAGGGGTTTGTTATACCTGACAGATCTACATCTCTTACCAGTTCATAATCCGCACTCAGATCCATGGCCATGAGTTGAAGCTGGTGGCTGTTGCGTATCTCTGTGGACCATTCGGACCGCAAGAACGGCCTCGTTTCACCGTCTATCATCCACCAAGTATCTGCGAGATCCCAACCCGCATCCGTGAACGTAGTCTCAGTCATCATCTCCACAGTTGTCTTCGGCTCACCTTTGCCAGTGTCTGAATGGCCGGTGGTTTCTTGGTCATAGAAACTGTCGATCACATCCCCATCACCATTATCTCCAACTAGCCCGCCTTCCCATGTTTCACCTGTTCCACCTCCGGTCACGTTTCCAGTTGCATAGGAATCGGTGACTGTACCTGTGTTCTGCCCCACAAGTCCGCCTACACGTCGGAAGGGGCCCGTAACATCTCCTGTGGCGTAGGAGTAGTTAACATAGCCCGAATTGATACCAGCTAGACCACCGATGGCTTGAGATGATTCACCTACCGTCGAATCGATACTCCCAGTGGCATAAGAATAAGAAATGGATCCCCCTGCATTGTATCCTACCAGCCCGCCTACATAACTGCTTCCGTTGACTTTACCGGTGGCATAGGAATACTCGATAACACCCCTGTTCCGGCCGACCAGGCCCGCCATGGAATTTCCTTCACCGATCACGTTACCGGTGGAGAAGCAATTCGATACTATGCCCTCTTCGTTCTGCCCCATCAATCCTCCGCCATTATTATCCGCAGTCACCAAGACATCAGCGTAGGAGTTGGATACCGTGGTGAAAGAGTTCCATCCCATCAGCCCTCCAACACGAAAACCAAGACCGGTCAACACTCCGGACGTAGAACTGTTTGAAACCGTCCCGCCGGGAGTATGAAACTCTCCACTCCTTCCCACGAGCCCGCCTACATAACTGTTACCTGTTACATCTATATCTACCAGAGATACATCAGAAATGGATCCCCCCTCATCCATATGACTGAAAAGTCCAACACCGTTGGTATCTGGGCGATTTATGTACAAATATGTAATGGTATAACCCCTACCATCGAAATTGCCTTCAAATTGGCTTTCCCCGTCACCTATAGGCTCAAAACCTCGGTAAACTCCCTCGGTCTCGTTCCAGTTCCACTCACTGGTCTCACTGGCATTGATATGGTTCGCCAATGCATAGTGGGCACTCAAGTCTGAACTCATGTTCTGCAGCTGGTAAACGTCTTCTATCAGGTAAGGGTCACCAGGAGTACCACTACCACTCATAGAAGAAGATCCCGATCCATTGTCGTATATTTCCGAAGGAGGGAAACCGCCTGCAATAAAAGCCATACTTCCAAGAACTAGCATCGCGTTCAATAGCATAGCAAGCATTTTTTCTATTTTCATAATTCTCACCAAGAGGTTTTCTAAATATAGTATAGTATCCTGTGGCTATATATGTATTGTTATTGAACATGATTAATACTTTATAAAAAATATAGTCAAAAATATGATTCTTGATGAAACATCAACTATCTCTTAGCTACAGAAAAATCAGCTAGAGTACCTCCTTATCCGCAGGGCTTTACCCGAGGATGCGGGGAATAACTCCCCCTGATTCCCTCGGTTGGAGAACCTCAGGACTCGTAGGATGCAATCCTAAAGATCCGCAATGTCAGTGAGGATCGTAGGATGCAATCCTAAAGATTCAGGCGGAGGAGTATTTCAATCACATAAGTATTTTATACTCAGAACGAGTAATTACGGGATGATGGAAAACAAGTTCAACTCTGACAGGATCTTTGTCCTTCTGGTGATAGTAATACTTTATCTCGGTATTTTCCAGATATGTGTAGGTGCCGAAGGATCTTATATATCTCATCCCAGCAGAGTAAACAGCATCATCGATGAACTGGATACCCCAAAAATAAGTCCAGGTGAGTCCTGTGAGATCACTTTCAACCTGTACAATCCCTACAACGAGAGCATGGAAGATGTTAGACTGAACGTCAGCATCTACAAGTACGTTTATCTAGGAGTGGAAAAAAATATATCAGTGATCGAAAAAACGCCTGTGTTCTCTGCCAACATAGATGTTGAACAATCGGTCGAATTTCCTACGCTAGAAAGTCATGAAAAAGAATACATAGAACTCGAGCTCAGCTCTCGAGAGGATACTGAAGAAGGTGTTTACCTGCTCAGATTCTGGTTGGAGTTCGGTTATGAGGGAGAAAATCACGTGATGAGATCCATGGGGTACTTCTCGGAAGAAGAGCTGGTTGAAGCCGGGGCATCGGACAACGAGACTTACCAGGATACCGGTGGACTAGACCTTGAACAGTTAGGTGTCAGCGGGATCCTTCCTGATAGCTCTTTTTCGGTGAAAAGTTCTTTGCCACGTTGGCCTCGATACGTTCTAGGAGTGTTTTCCGTATTCTTTGGGGTATTAGCAGTTATGTTTTACTTCCAAGAGAAGTACGACAAGTTTCCGTGGTTAGAAAAAACTTTTGATCACTGGTCCAGTGAATTTAAGAAGGTCGGGCGAAGCTTTAAGAAGAGGTTTGATAAGTCGTGAAGGATTATCTATGTCACCCATCTCTTCTATAACCTTTCTAGTCCTCTCTTTTTGAAACATCTGTATCATCTTGTCTAAATCCTCGTCGGATAGGTTTTCGAAGATGGTTCTTGCTCTCATACCTCTCATGATATTCTTTCCTATATCGTTATGCCAGTGCTCATGATACTCTTTCAGTCTCTCTTTGGAGGTGTCGTTTTCTTCTATAGCATTTATCAAAACATCAGAACACATATCAGCAGCTTTGAGTCCGAAATAAATGCCACCGCCTGACATAGGTTTTACATGACAGGCAGAATCACCGACCAACATCAGATCGTCTTTTACACTTTCCACCATATCTCCTAAGGGGATAGTACCAGAGAGATACGCTATAACTTTTTTTTCCAAGCCTTTTGATCTCAAAAAATTCTGTAGATACTGAAAGGTATTACCGTCGCTGCTAGCCAACCCGATCAATCTACCAGTTCTAGAAGGAATATCCCAAAGAAAGAATCCAGGCGCAACATTTTTTCCCAGATGTATATGGACGTCCTTCCCTTCATCTGGTACTAGAGCCTGTACCGCAGGCATGATCTTGTCTGGAGATGGAAGTTTTTCTGACCTCCTTACGATAGAACCGGGTCCATCGGCTCCCACTATAACATCAGGAGATATAGTCTTTTTTTGCCCATTATGGGAGAAGTAGATCTTTTTCCCACAACCACTGGATTTTTTTATTTTTTTAACGGGCGAAGCAAGTTTTATCTCAGCACCGGCCCTTATCGCTTTGTCCGCTAATTCCCTGTCGAACTGAGCCCTATCGATTATGATGGCTTGATCATTTTTTGCTTTGATCACCAATTCATTTCCCGAAGGAGAATGGATGATCGCTTTTTTTGGCTTCGTGACCACGCTGTTAGTCTCGGTAAGAGAGATAACTCTAGGGCTGACTATTCCAGCGCACTGAACAGGTTTTCCTATGACCGACTTTTTTTCTAAGACTACGGTTTCATAACCTGCAGACGCCGTCCGTTCTGCAACTCTCAGGCCGGCGGGCCCAGCTCCGATGACTGCAATTTCCATCAATGTGTTCTCCGAAAAAGGTCCTACATTTTTAAGCTTTCGTTTTTCGAAGGAGCCTTACCGTAAAAGAATTTAAAGAGTATGCATCTAACAAAAAACATATGAGATCGAACGACAAAGAATTTCCCGTGTTAGATAATCACATCCATCTTCAAAAACAAGGGGACAATGTTGAGGCGGTAAAGAGATTCGAGAGAGCGGGTGGAACGCATTTGATACTTTCTCACCTTCCTTACCATGATCTTCGAGAATGGGATAAAAAAGGTTATGAACCCATATACAAAAGAACGATAGATCTGGCAGAACTATGTATGAAAAAGACTTCTGTAAAGATTTTCGTCACGTTGGGACCTTATCCCGTGGACCTCGTTCAATTAGAAGAAAAAGCAGGGTTGGAAAAGGCGGAAAAAATTTTGATGAACGGCATGGATTTGGCTTCGGAATATATAGAGCAGGGAAAAGCCATAGCCCTTGGAGAGATCGGTCGTCCTCATTTCAATGTATCTAAAGAGATCCTAGAAGCTTCGAACCGCGTGATGAAATATGGTATAAAACGCTCTGCCGCTCTCGACTGTTCCGTGGTGCTACACACCGAAACAACGACTCCTAACGTTTGTGAAGAAATCGGTAAGATAGCTGACGACATCGGTTTGAAAAGAAGTAAGGTGGTCAAACATTATTCACCTCCTTTGGTAACTGAAAAGGAAAATCATGGCCTGTTCCCTTCGATCCTTGCCAACGGTAAAAACATAAAAGAAGCCGCTTCGAAAGGAAATAGGTTCCTGCTGGAAACCGACTATCTAGACGACCCTAAAAGACCTGGGGCTGTACTAGGTATAAAAAATGTCCCAAAAAAAACTAGACTTTTTTACGAGGAAGGAATACTTGAAGAAGATGACATATGGAAAATACACAAAGAGAATCCTGAAGAGGTTTATGGGATAGATATAGATCTGAGTTAGGCGGGGTGTTTTAACATCCTAGTCTTTTATATTTTCACGTATAAGCTCCATGAGATCATTCACACAATCTTTACAAAAGCTCTTGTCGCCTACCTTCTTATACTCTTTAGTCCAGTTGCCACAAAAGTGGCATCTATCTGAGTCTAGCGGCATATTTTTTCCTCCTTTTTGTTGAATCATTAAAAGATTATGAGGTTATAAACCTTATTGATACCGACCCCAATATCTCTAGGATTTGTTCTTAGGATATTTTATCAAATTTTTATAGTAGTCGGGTAGCTTCTCTTCGGTCTTATCTAAGGCTAAACAGCCGCAGATAGGTTCTGAGTAATTTCTGTTCATTTTATCCCAGATATCTTCGATATCTTTTTTGTATATGTTACCCCAACTTTCTCTCAACATATCACAGGGATAAACATCCCCCTGAGCACTTATGTGCATCCGGTTGTAACCGGCGGTACATCCCATGAATCTAGAGCTATCCATGAAAGGGCCTGAGATGATCCTAGGATAATCCGGATTCTTTTCTTTCTGTAGTTCCATGAGATATTCTCTTTCATGATCTTCTAACAACATACTTTCTTCTGCGATGATAGGTTCAAAAATAGCGACGTCTGAAACTCCCACTCTTTTAGCGAACTTAAGGTACCTGTCCAATCCAGATATTCTATCCGATGTGACAACTATCCAGGTAGATGTTAACATACCCGTATTTTTTACGTTCTTTATTGTTTTCAAACTCCTTTTATATGCGCCTTTAGAACCCATTATCTCGTCATTTTTCGTTTCATCAAAATGTTCAAGTGCTACAAAAACGCCCTGGCAACCTGCTTCTTTCAACGAGTTCGCTCGTTCTTTGCTTATAAAACCAGGAGTTGAGATAAGAGAAATGGATGATCCAGATGCAGCTTTTATAAACTCTTCAAGATCGTCTCTGACTAAAGGATCCCCACCAGTAAAATGAAATTGAAAGGCTCCTAGATCTTTCAATCTCCCGATGGTTGAGAGTAACGTATCCTTATCCAACTCCCCCTTTTCCTCACTTGTGACGCAGTGCCAACAACTGTTCTCACACTCTGTGGTTAGTGAGATATTAATTATCTCTGGAACGGGTTCTCCTCTAGAAGCTTTCACCTGTGCCTCGAGGAACGTGTCGAAAGCCTCCGATGGGAAGGGAGGTAGATGTATAGAAAATACTTTTTTTCCATCTAACCCCTGAGAGGCATCGGGGTTGTGAGAACTCATGGCATATTTGAGCATGAACAATCTGAAACGCCAGGGTAGTTTCCTCAATCTTGGATTCAACAATAGTTTTAAGATGAGTCATACCTCCAACGTGAGATCTTTCCCGTGTATCAACTTCTTTATGACCTCATCCACATCTCCGAGTTTCCCTCTTATGTCACCGAGAGTATGTTCTCCATCACAAAGTTTCAGTAAGCGTAGATTGGATTCCTTTGCCCTTATACTGCACTCCCTGAACAATATAAACTCTTCATCGACTTCATAGGAGGCCAACAACTTTGGACGGTATTCATCGACGAGCTCCGGTATCTCGAAGTAGGTGGCCTTTCCCTCTTGATGGATAGGATAAAACGCAAAAACGGGCGCCTCCTTATCAAACTTTTTTCTGTAAACGTATCTGTGGCTTTCTAGTCCCACTGTTGTTCCTTCTCCAACGGCTTTAGCTAAAGAAAAGGGTGGACCCGTTATGTCTCCAGCAGCGAATAAACCGTCCTGTACTCTACATCTTCCATCAGTTTTTATGAAGCCTTCTTCGTCCTTCTCGCAGTCCACCAGGTCGGCAGTATAGGAAGAGAGTTGATACGATTCAAAATCTACCAATACGTGGTCCCCCACCACTTCACCTTTTTCCGTAAGTACCTTGATACCTTCATCTTTATATCCTTCATAACCATGGATGTTTTTACCGTTGTCAAACACTTTTTTTACTTTCATGCGACCGTTGTTTATGCTTTTAAAAAATTCCACCGTTCGTTCAGTCTCTTCAGTGCCTACGAATATTATGGTCTTACCCTCCTCCTTATCGCACATCTCTTTGAAATAGTTCTCCATGAATCGATATCCTTTAAGGGTACCGAACAATTTATCACCGAAGTGCTCTCGTTCATTCCAAGTCATCTTCATCCCAGTGGCTATTATAACCGCTAAAGACCTGTACTCTCCTTCGTCGGTGATGATCCTGAATGTTTCTTTTTCATCCTCCACTTTGAGAACCTTTTCCTCCTTAACGGGGATCGAATAATCTTCGATATCTGCCATCAATTTTTCAATAACTTTTCCCTTCTCATAACTCCATCCGTCGCCGGTCATCCTTACTTTGGTCCAATCTGCTAGACCTCCTGGAGCATGATTAGAGATCACCATCACGCTCGAAGGCAGTAGATTATAAGTGCGGACTCTTCTAGCTCTGACCGCGGCGGAAAGGCCTGCAGGTCCGGCTCCGATCACGATTATGTCGCTATCATATAGTTTATCTGACATCTATTTGTCCTCCTTTACTTTGTTTTCTTCTATCAACTCTATAATCCAATTAGGAAACTTTTTGAAAGTTAGTTCAGTACCATCTTCTAAGATCATCTTTCCCTTTTTGGGATGAATTTCGAGCATGTCTCCTTCACTTACGTGTTCTAATATACCTTCAAATTCTATGGGCCATATGCCATTGTTTACACAATTTCTGAACATATATCTTGAGAAACTCTCCGCAACGACCATGTCTATTCCGGCCAACTTCATAGCCCATGCGCCGCTCTCTCTTCCTGAACCCATACCGAAGTATCTTCCTGCAACTATGATATCTTCTTTTTCGACCGTTTCATGAAAACCAGGTTCGACACCTTCCATCAATCCCTGTATCAATATGTCTTCATCAAGAGAAAAATACGAACCAGGATGGATCTCATCTAACGTGATATCGTGTCCGAAGACTCTGGCCCTACGCTTCATAGATCACCCTCCGGAAGACTGATCACGCCCTGAACGGCTGAAAGTGCACATACTTCGCTGTTGGCTATGAATATCTTTCCTTTCCCCATCCTTCCTGCATAATTGCGGTTCTGAGTCGTCAAACATCTTTCGCCCTCCGCCATCAATCCCTTATCTATACCAGGACAGGGTCCACAGCTGGTATTCAATATCACAGCACCGGCCCTGACCAATTCCTCGATTATACCTTCATCAAGGGCCTTCATCATGATCCTTTTGGAAGCTGGAGAGACCAGTAGCCTTACGTCGGGATGGATCCTTTTACCCTTGAGAACGTTTGCGGCCTTTCTAAGATCCGTCATCCTGCCGCTAGCACATGAACCGATGAACACTTGATCTATACTCTTGCCTTCGACCGATGAAACTTTCTCAACATTGTAGGGTTTGTGCGGTAAAGCTATGAGAGGTTCCTCTGCAGATATGCGGATATTATCGCAGGTTTTAGAAGATCCTGGAAAAGGTATATCACCAGAGATCCCGAACTCACTCAAATATTCCCTGGTGACCTCATCGGGAGGAAACACGGCCGCTTTAGCTCCGGTTTCTGCAGCCATATTTGATATGGTCATCCTCGCATCCATGTTCAACCCCACCCTATCCACAAACTCCAAGAACTTGTAGTTTCCGTCATATCTGATTTTTTTTAACATCTTTAACGCAAGGTCGGTGCCGGTACTTTCCTTTGTGATCTCAACTTTTACTGTCTCAGGGACCTTTAACCATGTTTCCCCTTTTTTGAGTATCTCGACTGTATCGCTAGCACCAAAACCTATACCAAAAGCGCCGACTGCACCATACATGGTAGAATGACTATCTATACCAGCCACCACTTCACCGGGAAGTGCTCTGCCTTCGCACATGATCTGGTGGCAAATTCCTTGGAATTCCACATGATCTACTATCCCCTTTTCTTCAACGAACTCCCTCAATCTTTTCACGAAGCCCGCCCTTTCAGTCGTACTGGGGGGACAAAAATGATCTACAACACTGGTGACCTTTTCAGGATTCCAGATATCCTCGCCTTCCATATCCTCAAAAATAAGAGGTGTGTTCCCATCATGAAGCATCACTCTATCGACACTTTTGGTGACGTAATCATCCACTTCGCCCCCAAGTATCTTCTCAGGGATAGTTCTCATCACTTTTCCCTCTCTTCATCAACTATGTTCCAGAATCTATCTTCTGGAAACCCTAACATCTCTTGATTGTAATCCTCAACTGTATCAAGAAATTCGTCTATTTTCCATTGTCTATCAAAAGTTTTCTCCTCTTCTATACGTTTTAGAACTTTTTCTATCTCTTCGTCAGAAAGCGAGATGTCCTTAGATTCAAGTAAGTTTTTGACCAATGCAGGGCCTGAATGCTTTCCTAAAACGAACTCACGTTGGCGACCTACTTCCTCAGGATCTATAGGTTCATAAGAGCCCGTGTGAGCTAAGACGCCTGATACGTGAACGTCGCTCTCATGCCGGTAAGAATTGAAACCGCAGATAGGCTTCTGCGGAGAAAGATATAGTCCTGATTTTCTCTCAACCATCTTGCAAAGTTCATATAGATAAGTAGTGTCTATCCCAGTATCTATGCCCATCAGCTTTTCGGCTATCATTATCACTTCTTCCATTGCGGGATTTCCAGAACTATCCCCCAAGGAATTGACCGTCAAGGTAGGATATTCGACCCCTGCTTGGACGGCTGAAACAGTGTTCGCTACTGCCAAACCAAAATCGTTATGACAGTGTACTCCCCACTTACCCCCTATCTGGTCTATCAATTCAGCAGTGAAGGAGTACATGGCTTCAGGAGTTATAGAACTTGCAGTATCACAGATGATCAGCCGTCTAGCTCCTCTATCTCTGATCTCATTAAAAAGATCTTTTACGAAGTCGATGTCAGATCGTGTAGTATCTTCACTGATAAAATCGAATTTTACACCTCTATCCTTTGCGTAATCTACCGCCTCTATCACCTTTTCTCTACACTCCTCTTCGGTCATCCCATGCTTGTAGTGCAGATGGAATTTACTAGTGGTCGAAAACATATAAAGATCGTCAACACCTAGTTCTAGAGCGGTATCGATATCTTCTTTCTCACACCTAACGGTAGCTCCCACCTCTGCATCTAGATCAAGTTCTACGAGTGCCTTTATAGCCTCTCTTTCTCCTTCGGACATCATCGGGAAACCTGCATCGATCACCGCGACTCCCATCTCGTCCATCAACTTAGCTAATTCAACTTTATCCTTTTCATCGAAGATCACACCGGGACTTTGTTCTCCACCTCTCATGGTTTCGTCCCAGATGTATATCTTTTCCGGAAGACGTTCCTCATCCATAAAACGACGGTTGTTATTTTTTATACGGGGATCCATAACCACACCGATTCTGTTAGCTGAGTTTAGTTATAAAAAGATTACTAACACCGATATGATCGGGTATCAGAAAAAAGAAAAAAATAGTTGTAAAGGGTTTGAAGGTTCTTTATTTGTTCGTTAAGTCCTCTCCACAGGCATAACATTTTTTTGAGCCCGGCTCCACTTCACGGCCACAGAGTGGACATTCTGTCAGATCTCCTTCTTTTAGTTCGCTCTCTTCTGTTTCTGTATCTCCAAACACTTCTTCCTCTACCTCTTCGTCTACCTCTTCTTCGTCAATCTCTTCGTCTACCTCTTCG
>Ga0207421_10004204_pt1 | contig 16744 bp, 16 predicted proteins | sample SodLakKL_010_SED_4_FD_187542 | JGI IMG/M metagenome (GOLD analysis project Ga0207421, IMG submission 187542) | Alkaline sediment microbial communities from Lake Tanatar, Kulunda Steppe, Russia - 8KL_010_SED (SPAdes) (version 2) | ecosystem: Environmental > Aquatic > Non-marine Saline and... | reverse complement strand
CCGGGCCCGCGAGCATCGCCAGAAGCGCGTACGGGAGCAAAGGGGCGAGCTGTTCCGGGGTGACGGGGATGCCGCCGTGACCGACCCCCACAACTACGAGGGCCCCGGTCCAGGAGATGAGGAAGGTCAGAGCGAAGTAGATCAGTGCCGGACGGCCAGCCGCGGCATGAACGTCTCGGCCACCCTGCCCGTGTGGCCGAACCTGGATGCGTGGCGCTGCCTGACGCTCATCCATGGCTCGCTTCTTGTGTCACGGGCACGCGGGCACGGGCGGCGTCGGTATCGCGCATCCTTGCCAGCGCGACCCCGACGCCGTAGCTGGCGAACATGCCTTCCGGTATGACCTCGATCAGCGCTACCGACGCACGTCGCTCCTGCGGTAGCAGCGAGCCCAACTGCTCGAGGACTGGCCGTACCGTTGGGGAGCCGGGCGGGTGCACGATCGCGGTGCCGTGGCAGCTGATCGTGGCCGGCGGGATCGGCGCCAACAGCGACAGGATCCCTCCGCGGCGCACCGGCACGGTCACCGCGACCCGCCCGTCCGCGGCGATGTGCCGTGCCTTCCAGCTGTCTGGCCCGGTGACGATGTACAGCTTGCTGCCGATGACCGTGTACATGACGCCGGCGGAGCGCGGCTCGCCCGAGGGCGTCACGTAGCTCAAGACGAGGAACGATGCCTTGCCGATCTCGCGCCAGACCTCCTGGCTACTGAGGCGCGGCGGGACCGTTCGGCTTTGGCGGGTAGCACTCGGCATGGTGACACCTCCCGGATGGGCCTCTCCCGGATCGGTGGGGCGATGGTCCGGAGCTGCTCCAACCTCGCCGTGCCCAGCAACCTCTGTCATCCAGGGTCCGCGCAACACCTGCCTACTGCCAGAGTCGAAGGCCCCTTCCCGCACGCGGCTGCGTCGCCGCGAGCTTCAGTCGCTGGAGGACGCCCGGGCGACTTCTGTCACGTTGCGGCCCTTCTTCTCCACCACGAAAGGTCGATGAGCAGCGCATCGGAAGCGGTGTCATCGACCGCTCAGGGTTTGGCCAACGCGTAGTGGTCCGCGAGATCGAGGACCTCCTGGATGGTGAACAAGTCGAACTTCGATGGAGACCCCTCAGTTGAGGAGACGCCTACGCGCGTGAACATGTACGGCGGGGTGGTCGCGAACACGTCGTCGCGCGGTCACCATCCTTGAGGTTGTGGCGGGTGAGCATGGTGGCGCTCGACGCCACCATGCCCTGCCCGTCTGACGCAGGCCGCCGACTACTAAAGGGGCGGCTCACACTCCGGTGTGCTTCTCTTCGGTGGTCGGGGTCAGGTGGAGGAACTCGTCGTGGAGCGCGGCGACGAGGACGTCCAGATCGCCGACCTGGTCCGGGTCGGCGGCGACGGTCATTGTGAGGGTTCCCGCGTAGCTCAACACCGCGAAGGCCACGGTGACGTTGCCGGTCGTCAGCGACACCGCCTGCATGTCGATGACGGGGTGTCCGGCCAGTGTGACCGGATCGCTTGGCCCAGCCAGGTTCGTCACGAACGTGGTGACCATCCGCTGGTGATCGATGAACCATCGAAGCAGCCCCAGCGCCGCGAGGAGGCGAAACAGTGGAGCGAGCAGCACTGCTGAGGCACCCCGTGTGCCTTGCTTGCGCGCACGTGTTACGGCAGCGACCTCGCGCAGCCGCTCTTGGGGCTGCCCTCCGGTGGGTAGGCGCAACGGCATCACACCAGCGCGATTGCCCGGGCCGACCCCGCCGACAGTCGACGCAGCGACGAGAACCGATACGACCACCTCGTCGAGCCGTTCTCCTCGGCAGAGCAGGAAACGGCGCAGGGCGCCGGTCACGGCAGTGAGCACGACATCGTTGACCGTGACGCCCTGAGCATGGGCGAGGTCATGGACCCGGGCCAGGTCGGTGCGCACGGTCGCCAGGCGGCGACGCGGACCGGTCCGACGGTTGAGAGAGGTGCGTGGTGCCGGCTTCATGCGAGCGAGATCGAGCTCTCGCGCGGCTGCCCGCACACCCCTGGGGGCGGTCGGCAGCCGCCGAAGCGCAGCCAGGCGAGCCCGGATAGCGTCAGCGCGCAGCTGACGGCGGGTCGGTGGTGGCTGCGGGGTTCAGCAGCGTGCTGCGGCGCGGGAGCACGATGCCGCGGTACGGCGTCGGGAGCAGGCCCGCAAGGTGGAGGAACGAGCCGTCGCTGCTGCGGGGCGGGCGTCCGAGGCGAGCCGTAAGAAGTTGGAGCGGGAGGCCCAGGCTGCTCATGTTGCGGCGATGCAGACCGAGGTCGAGGAGCGAAATGCTGCGCTGGCGATGTCGAACGACGACCTCGATGGGTTGCTCGCATGGACGCTCGACTTTGATGACCACATCGATCTTGAAACGTTGCGCCGGACGGTGGAGCATCCGCCGTTTGACCGGGCGGATTTGGAAACGCCGCTACCTCCGCCACCGCCCATCCCGGAGCCATCCGAGCCACGGCTCGCCGACCTGGAGCCGCCGTCGGGGTTGTTCGGGCGGAAGAAGAAGCAGGCTGAGGCGCTCGCCGCGGCCGAGGCTGATCTGGCGACCGAGCTCGAGCCATGGAGGCGTGTCTGTGGGCTGCTGCCAGCTCAACGGCAGGCAGCCGCCGAGCAGCACGCCCGCCAGGAAGCCGAACGACGGCAGGCGTTGGCCGACGCACGGCTGCGGTATGACGCTGAGTGCGCTGCACGTGAGGCCGAGGTCATCGACCACAATGCTTCGGTCGACACGTTGATCGCGAATCTCGGCTACGGGACGGTTGACGCGGTGCAGGAGTACGTCGCGATCGTGCTGTCCAACTCGGTGTATCCCGACGAGTTCAATGTCGAGCACGATGCCGTATTTGAACCCACGACGGCTGAGCTGAGGATGCGGGCGCTGGTTCCCGGGCCCGACAAGATGTCGGAGATCAAGGCCTACAAGTACACCAAGGCCTCTGACGAGATCACCACGACCGCCTTGTCCCAGAAGGTTTGTAAGGATCGGTACGCCGGAGCTATCCATCAGGTCTCGTTGCGGTCGCTGCACGAGGTCCTCGAGGCTGACCGCCGGGGCTTGATCCAGACCATCTCGTTGGAAGTCGGCACCGAAACGATCGACCCTGCTACCGGCAATGGCACCTATGTCCCGTTTGTGGCCGTGGCTGCGGACCGGGAGACCTTCCTTGCCTTCGATCTATCGTCGGTGGTCCCGGTGGCAACGCTGGAGCATCTCGGAGCGGCGATCTCGAAGAACCCCTATGGGTTGGTCGCGATCGATCCCGGTGGGGTCCGTCGCTCGTGAGCCACGACGCGCTGGTTTTCAACCCGCCACCCGGCTGGCCGGTCCCACCCCCGGGCTGGAAACCTCCCGCCGGGTGGACACCCGATGCCGCATGGCCCGCGCCACCGCCGGGCTGGCAACTATGGATCGGCAACGATGACGCGCCGGAAGCACACCAGCCTGCTGAGGCCACCGCCCCGGACGCGTCGCCCCACGCGGCCGACGTTGCCGATAGCACTGGTGATGATCTGCTCGGGCGTGTGATGGTGCTCGAAGCGGAGAACGCTGCGCTCCGCCAGAGACTCACCAACGGCGACTCCCACGGGGATGAGCTGGTGGTGCTCGATGACGACCGAGTGCTTCAGGAGGTCGGGATCTACCGCTACCACCATCCCTTGGAGAGCGCAGCTGCGTTCAAGGACCGGCTGGATGCGCTGGGGGGCCGGATCGCTGAGCTTGTCAAGCTCGATGGTGCAATCGAGAAGTCGAACATGTTCACGTTCGACAGCTCGCTGGCCAAGGGCCGACGCATGACGACCGATCTGTCGAAGCTGATGTTGCGGGCGTACAACGCCGAAGCGGATAACAGCATCCGGTCGTTGCGGGTCGGCAACGTGACCACCGCGAAACGCCGGCTGGAGGCGTCCCGTGCCGCGATCGCACGGCTCGGCAAGATGATGGAGATGCATATCAGCGACGCGTTCCATGCGCTCCGGCTCGAAGAGATCGAGCTGACCGCGGACTTCTTGATGAAGAAGCAGGAAGAGAAAGAAGCCGCCCGCGAGGAACGTGCGCGTCTGCGCGAGGAGCGCCGGGTTGAGAAAGAGCTGGCTGACGAACGGGAGCGGCTCGACAAGGAGCGTTCCCACCTGCTCAACGCCCTGGCGGCACTGCAGGCCTCGGGTGGCAGCGACCCCGACCTGCAAGCACGGCTCGAGGCGGTCGATGACGCGATCACCCAGAACGACTTTCGGGCCGCCAACATCCGAGCCGGCTACGTCTATGTCATCTCCAACCGGGGAGCCTTCGGTGACAATGTCGTCAAGATCGGGCTCACCCGGCGGCTGGAACCCCTCGAGCGGGTCACCGAACTTGGGGGCGCGTCTGTGCCGTTCCGGTTCGACATCCATGCGCTGTTCTTCTCCGAGAACGCGGTCACCCTCGAAAACGAGCTGCACAGCCACTTCGCGAGTGCAGCGGTCAACCAGGCCAACCCGCGCAAAGAGTTCTTTTTCGCCACACCTGCTGAGGTCCGTACCGTGCTTGCCGAGAAGGTCGGCAACCTGCTCGAGTTCACCGAACACGCCGAGGCCACCGAGTACCTCCAATCTGTCCGCTCCTGGCCCGAACTCGGACAGGGCCCAGGACCCCAACTGCTACCTCCGGCCGCACCGTAACGCGCCGGCGGCGGCGCAGTCGGCCGGGCCGCGCGCAGTCGTGGTGCATACTGGGCGTATGAGTTCGCAGCAAGCCGGGCAGGGACGACGTTCGACGCGTCCGCCGGCGATTCCCGACGACGTCGCCGATCCCGCGGTCGTGAAGGCCACGGGACGGATCAAGCTGCCCACACGAGTTCGCTGGAGCGCGCCGGTGCGCAGCTACGACCTCGCGGATCGCCGCCAGCGGGCGCGGGTATACGAGCAGGTACTCGTTGAGGGCGTCGAGCAGGATGTGCGTGACATCATCGACGTCGACGAGCTCGTTGCCCTGTGGGACGAGCTCTACTTGCCCGACCACGTCCGCCGGGCCTGGGCGGACTGGCTAGCTGAGCGACGGGGTATCGAGCTGCCGTGCTGACCCCACTGCAGCAACGGGTGCTCGCGATCGTCAGTGGGCTGCCCGAGGCGGAGGGCTTCGCGTTGGCGGGCGGTGCGGCCTTGATCATGCGGGGCACGGTCCACCGGAAGACCAACGACCTGGATCTCTTCATCGGTCACGACGACATCGAGGAGGACACGATCGTGACCATGGTGGCTGCCGTCGAGCGGGCCCTGGGCAAGGCTGGACTCGGAAACCGACGCGAGGTCGTGTCGGACACGTTCGCTCGGCTCATGGTCGAGACGGAGGCAGAGGAGTGCCGGATCGATCTTGCGGTCGACGTGCGCATCCGGCCGGTGGACCGAAAGTCTGACGTTGCGCTGTTGTCACTGGAGGAGCTCGCGGCGGACAAAGTGCTAGCGCTGTTCGGTCGAGCCGCCGCCCGGGATTTCCAGGACGTTGCGGCACTACGCAGGCATTTCGGTTGGACGGTTCTGCTCGAGCTCGCGAACGAGAAGGACGCCGGTTTCAGTGTCGAGCGTTTCCTGGAGGCGGTCGCGGCCTTCGATCGGCTCGATGCCGAAGATTTCGACATCTCTCGCGCCGGCTACGAGCGGCTGCGGACCGAAGTCGCAGCATGGCCAGAGCAGATCCGCGAACAAGGATGACGCGGCCTGCCGCGACCGCCGCGTACCTCACCTCCCGAGATCCTGTGCGCTGACGGACCGTGCTGACACCATTTTGACACCACACCAGGCGGAACGGCACGGCATCCGTAAGCAGCCGAACGAATTACACAAGCGTGTTTCCGCAGGTCAAGGGGACAATGCGAAGAAGGACGTCACGGGCTGGCACGCCGCCGGGATGGTTCAGGTCCGTGTGTCCGTAAGGACATGGGGGTTCAAGTCCCCCCTCGCCCACGCAGCCGCAGCAGGATCCAGCACCCCGCAGACGGCAGTATCACTCGGACGCCCCCGCCAGCCGCGGGGGCGTTTCGCATGCCAGTGACAACGGATTGACAACATCCGGCTGGCGGCACTGTTGTCACCGGTCGCTACGAGGCTCCGTGACAACGCGGTGACAACAGCCGGGACCTCACCGACGGAGCCTGGTCGCGCTGACCTCGTCGTCGTACAGGCCAGTTCCGTCGGAGATGCGGGCCAACTCGTCGAGGCCTTCGTCGCGTTGTCGCCGGAGCTGCTCGGCTGACGGGTCGGCATCGGCATCGTGGCTCTGGTGAGCGTTCGGCGTGTCCATCGAGTCGGTTCCTTGCCGCTGGTCCCGTGCGGCGGCGTTGCGGCCGCAGTGCGGACCCTCTACGGCTCGGTGTTGGCAAGTCGATCGAGCTGTTCGAGCCGCTGGTCGCGGCGGGCCTTGAACTCCTGTAGCGAACCGGCGGGCACGAGGTGCCGATTGCCCTTCTTGAGATACGGGATCTTGCCCGTCTTGAGCAGCCGGGTGAGGTACGGACGCGATACGCCGAGAAGGTCGGTCGACTCGGTCGTGGTCAGCAAGGGCTCGTTCCCGGAGGCAAGCCCGTGGATGACCTTGTGCAAGGTCTTCAGCGTGTCGGGGGACACTTCGAAGGGCTCACCCCGACCCGCCACGATGGTCGTCGCTCGCTCCCCCGTCTCGCGAAGCGCCGCCTCGAGCTGTGCATCGAGTGCTACGAACCCATCACACCGGGTGTCGGGCATGACCGCCATCCTGTCGCTATCCGAAACAACTGCAACTCTTGCTGGGGTACCGGCGATGGCCGATACGCCGCACTCGCCTTGATCGGGTGGACCTGATCGGCGATCCTCAGCGCGATCCAGCTGGGGGCGGCCGGTTACTCGCACGCTTGATGAGATGGAGCGCGACTTCATGGCGCGCTTCAAGAAGAGTGCGCGCAACCATCGGCTCGAGGTCTGGGGCAAGGATTTCGTCCTGCTGGACCGGCGCTTCCAACGCCCGGATCGGTCCGTGAAGTCCGAGATCCTGCACCTCATCGGTCTCTCCGGCAACTTCACCGGAGCCAGCTTCGACCTCGTGATGACGGAGCGCCCCGCACCCCCGCTGACGGTCGACAACGTCTCTGCCTGGATCGACGAGATCACGCTGATCGAGATGAAGACGACCGCGCAGCCGATCCGGAACAAGGCGCTGGCCGGCTTCTTCTTCGGCAGCTCGGAGACGCAGTACCACCTCTCCGAAGCAGCTGCCGACAGGATCCGCTGGGCCTTCGTCGTCCTCAACGACGCCAACGAGTACGGGCGTCCCTTCTTCACGCTGCTGACCTTCGATCAGGTCAAGGCCAAGACCCGAACGAAGCGCGTGCAGTTCCAGGTCAACTTCGCCGGCAACGACATGCCGAATCCCAGTGACGAGTTCGGGCCGCTCCCAGACCCAGCGTTCGCCGACCCCGAGTTGCGACAGGATTGATCCACGGGTCCGCGTCTCATGGACCGAGGGCAGCGCCCGTGATCTCATCTTCGATCGCCGTGGCGACGAGTGCGGCAGCGGCGCGGTCGTCGCTGGGCCGGACGTGTGCGTAGAGGCTGAGGGTGATGCTGACGTCGGAGTGGCCGAGCCGTTGGGCGAGCACCTCGGGCGAGACGCCTGCGCGGTTGTGCTGCTGTCGCGTAGGTGTGGCGCAGGCCGTGAACGTCGAGCGGTGGGGCACCCATCTGCCGGGCGAGCCGGACAAAGGTGCGGTAGAAGCTGTCGGGGCGAAGCGGGCGTCCCAGCGGATCGGTGAAGACGAGCGGGCCGTGCGGGTCGTCGACCCAGGCCGGTCCGGCGAGTTGCCGCTCGTCGTGCTGCTGGCGGAGATGGTCGACCAGCATGGTGATGGTCTGGTCGTCGAGCGCGACCGTGCGGGTTGCAGCGTCGGTCTTGCCGTCCTATTGCCAGATCAGCTGCCCGGTCACGACGGTCACCGTCTGCCTGCCGAAGGTGACGGTCTCGGCATCGAGGTCGACGTCGCTCCACCTCAGCCCGAGGATCTCACCTCGGCGTGCACCGGTGGTGCCGGCGAGCCGCCAGGCCGCGTGGAGCCGGTCGTCGCGAACATGGGTGAGGAAGCGCGCGAGTGTGGTCGCATCCCAGGACTTGTCGCGAATGTTGTGGGAGCGAGCCTGTTTCGCGGTCGGCGGATGGGCGAGCGATGCGACGTTGCGTGAGACGTGACCCCGCTCGGCGGCCTCCTGCAGGGCCCGGTGCAGCATCCCGTGGACGTTGCGAACCGTCTTGGGTGCGAGCCCGCCGTGCCGGGCAGGTGAGCAGCCGTGCTCGGGGCAGGTGACCCCTGCCGTCGCGCACCGCCCGGCGCGCTTTCCCTGCGTCTCGAGCTCGCGGTAGAGCCGGTCGAGGTGTTCGGGGGTGAGCGCCTGCAGGGGGACGCCGCCGATGCGGGGGCCGATGTAGACCCGGGCGGACTGGCGGTAGTCGGCCATCGTGGTCGGCTTCTTGCGCAGCCCGTCGAGCCACTCGGCGAGGTACTCGGCCACGGTGACCCGCGACGGTTGGGTGTAGGTCCCGGCCGTCACCTTCTCCAGCGATCGCCGCAGGAACGCCTCCGCCGCGGCCTTGGTCGCGAAGCCGCGCTTGCTCGTCTGGCGCCGCTCCCCGGTCAGCGGGTCAGGCAGCGCGTCGAACACCACGCGCCACCGCCGCTCCCCACGCTTGGTCGTGTACGCGTAGACGCTGCCTCGCACCTTCGACCTCCCCGCCCGCCACCCGACCGTCCAGTCCGACAGCATCGGCTTTGGCCCGCGCCAGGGCGATCCCGATCGGGCTGGACCTGTGGATAGGCGTCAGGTCGCCTGCCGGTCGTCGATGCTGATGAACTGCTCGGCGGGGAGGCCGAGCTGCTCCAGGACCCAGCTGGTCGGCACGAGCAGGCGTCGTCCGATGCGGATCGCCCGGATCTCGCCGCGGTAGATGCCCTCGTAGGTCTGGCGGCGTCCGATGCCGAGCAACCGACCGGCGCGGGCCGGCGGCAGCGTCGGTGGCAGCAGCGACGTGCCGCCGATCGGGATGCGGGTCTGGCGGGGGTCGGTCAGCGGGGTCGGGTCGGTGTCCATCGGAGCCTCCTGAGCGCCGCCGTCGATCGGCGGTCACAGAAGAAGTCCCCCACGAACGTCGCGATTGTGACAGCGGTGCTCCTGGCGCACGCCGTCGTCGCCCGGATTAACAGCGGTCAGCACGTGCCACGCTCTTACCCGCGTGCGCGGTCGTGTCAGACCTCGTGTCAGTCCTCGTATCAGGAGCGTTGCAGCGGTCGTTGCGGAACCGGTCCTCGCTCGTCTCGTGCCCATGAGCCCACGTTCGTCGGTCTGCCCGATGCTGAACGCCGCCATACAACACTCGAGGTCGATGGACCACGTTGCGGGCATCGCGGCCTGGTCGGTGTCAGCCGACGTGGGCGTGCACGCCATCAAGGCCGCGGAGCTGACGTTCTTCGAGGCCGAGCGGCTCCCACGGTTCGTCGTGCAGCAGGTGGCCTCGTCGGCGCTCGACTGGGCAGCGATCGCGACGAACCCGACCGCTTGCCTGTCGCTGCGAAGAACCGGTCAGGTCTGGCTGCACGGGATCCGTAGGGGCCCGCCAGCAGCGTCTCCACCTCGCCTCCGTGTCCCGTCTGCACAACGACCTCCACCCTTGCGTCCCACGACGTGCTGCCCAAGGGGAGCCCACTCTTCCCGGCTGAGGTCCACCTGCGATCCTCAGCCGTCGCAGTGCCAGCGTGTTGTCACCGCTGTCGCAGGACGGAGCCTGTTCGGAGACACACCAATGCATCATCTGATGCAGCCGGCTCGGCGAACCATGTGGCAGCGACGCCGGCGACTCCCAGGGTCACGCCGGGAAGCTGAACCACCTCGACATCGTTAGTTCAGTTTGTGAGCTAAAGTGAACCAACGGAGTCGGGTGGTTCAGGATGCGCGGACGCTACGAGCGACGGACGTGGCAGTACGACCCGACCCTCTATGCGCCCGCTCGGTTCCGGCGGGCCTGCAACTACGACACGTTCCTGCCCTACCCCCTGGTGGGCTTCGAACCAACGCTGACGGCATCGGCGATCGGGGTCGTCTCCGACGCCGAGCGTCGCCTGCAGCGCTTCGGGACGGGTTCGACCGCGGCGTTGGGGCCGCTTGCCCGACTCCTGCTGCGGACCGAGTCGATCGCGTCGTCGAAGGTCGAGGGCCTGCAGGTTGACGCGCGTGACCTCGCGCGCGGGGAAGCACGAGCTGACACCGGCGGGAAGCTCAACGCGACCACCGCCGAGGTGCTGGCCAACATCGACGCGATGGAGCTTGCGATCGACGAAGCCACCAGCGCCGAGCGGTTCGGCCCCGACCAGATCGCGGCGATTCACCGGCAGCTGATGACCGCAGCACCCAACGCACGCGTCGCCGGACGGATCAGGACCGTGCAGAACTGGATCGGCGGCAACGACCACAACCCGTGCGGTGCCGACGTCGTCCCCCCGCCCCCCGAGCACGTCGAACCGCTACTCGCTGACCTGTGCGACGCGATGGCGGACGAGTCCCTGCCGCCGCTCGTCCAGGCAGCGCTGGTCCATGCGCAGTTCGAGACCATCCACCCGTTCGACGACGGCAACGGCCGGACCGGCCGGACCCTGATCCATGTCGTGCTCCGACGGCGCGGACTCGCTGAGGTTTTCGTCCCACCCATCAGCGTCGTGTTCGCGCGTGACCGTGGGCGCTACATCGCCGGGTTGACCGCATATCGCAACGGCGAGGTCGACCGCTGGATCGAGACGTTCGCGGCCGCCACCGTCCAGGCAGCCGACATCGCCGCCTCCTACCTCGACGAGGTCGCGCGGTTGACCGAACGGTGGCGAGACATGCTGCGGGCCGCGTCCGACCCGCGGTCAGACGCAGCAGCCTGGGCCATCATCGACATGCTCCCCGCTGACCCCGTCATCACCGCGGCCATCGCCGGTGCGGTCACCGGACGCGCCAAGGCCGCCGTCCACAACGCGCTCGACCAACTCGCCGAGGCCGGTGTGCTCGAGCCGGTCGCCGGTGGCCGACGCAACCGCTCCTGGGAAGCCGCCGGCCTCCTCGACCTGATAGCGGACCTCGAGGCCGGTGCGTTGCCGTCGTGACCCTTCCGCACATCGCCGCGACTTCGTGCGGCCAGCCCCGTGCTCGGGTCCGCGCATAGTGCGGCTCGGGATCCACCTCGGGCAGCGTCGAGCCTTGGTCCGTGGATCTGCAACTTGGAGGGTGTGATGGCCTCGGATTAGGCCAGTCGAGTTTGACTCGGTCTTCCATGGACCCACCGATGGACTGAGCAGCGCTTGGGGACTCGCTCTCCTTCCCCAACTACGGTGATGAGGAAGGGAGCACGATGGACGGGAGCGCGCCCGATGGGTCTACCACGCTATTTGCTGAAGCTGTTCCGCGACGCACCGAAGAAGACGATGTTGCTGCGTTCGCTGGCTCTGTCGGGCAAGGGAGGTGATCGAGCGATCACATCAGCCGATGGCACCATGCTCTGTGCCCGGAGCACGGGCCAGGGGACGCCGGTCGTGATGGTCCATGGGACGGCGGGCGGGATCGGCGCGTTCTCCTTCGTCGAGCTGGTGCTGGCCGAGCGGTACGAGGTCTGGGTCTACGACCGCCGGGGACGGGGCGACAGCGGTGACGGCGACGACTATGGACTTGGGCGGGAGGTCGAGGACCTGCTCGCCGTCATCGCGGCCACCGGTTCCGCACCTCACGTGGTCAGCCACTCCTTCGGTGCGCTGATCGCGTTTCGGGCGGCGGCAACCACCGCCGTGGACCTCCGTTCCCTGGTCCTCTACGAACCACCTCTGGTGTCGGAGATGGTCTCACCCGACGCCGTCGCCGAGGTGGACGCCGCGGTCGGGCGGGGAGACCGTGAGCACGCCTTCATGGCCATGGCATCGAAGATCGCCGGTCTCAGCGACGAGGAAGTCGCCGTGTTCAAAGCCATCCCGCCGGTGTGGAAGGAACTCCTCGAAACTGTTCCGACCGCTCCCCGCGAGATCGCCGAGGTCCGCAGCGGCGACTGGGAGCCCGGCACCGTGCCCCTCTCGGACATCCCGGTGTGCATGATCCGCGGCGAGCGCGAGAGCAAGCCCGTCTACCCGGCCATCGAGGACCTGCCCCGGTGGGTCAGCGACCCGGAGATCGTCACCATCCCTGGCCAGGGTCACATGGCCGCCGCCTTCGCCCCCTACGACTTCGCCGACGCAGTCCTGAACTTCATCGATCAACACTGAGCGACGAACCCTTCGCGCCTAGGTCTCTCTCTCCAACCGCGGCGAAGGTGTGGCTGACGCAGCCGTGGGAGGCACCGGCGTTGGTGCGGCGGTCCCCGGCGCTCTGACTCCGCGTGGCCGCTATGTGCGGATCGCTGCTTGCGCAGAAGGGCTTCGACCCGCCCACAACGGGGACTCTCGCGCGGGTTGATCCGGCTGGCGCGGCTCTTGGGAAGTGTCCCGATCACCGCCTCAACGTCTGGTCGTGTCGGTCACGAGGGAAGGCCGCACGGCAGCGGTCCGTGTGGCGGAGGCTGATCCCGTGACAACGGCGTGACAACGAACGTGGGGGAATCGGGGGACCCCGTCGGGTCGAGGTGAGGAAGCCCGAGGTGCGAAAGCCCTGGTCAGACGGGGTGTCGGGCCTTCGAGGCCATCGCCGGAAACGGCCTCGCGGTAGTTCAGGTCCGTGTGTCCTTATGGACATGGGGGTTCAAGTCCCCCTCCGCCCATCACGTCGTCGGCCGGTCCCGCGGCCCACAGACGCCGGAATCGCTCGAAGGCCCCCGCTGCGAAGGGGCCTCTCTGCGTCCGTGACACCATTTTGCCTCCATGCGGGTCGTGACCACGTGCGCCGGGGTGTCGTGGGGTGTTGGTTGGTGTGCATCTGTCGCCGAAGATGGCGTCGGCGGTGGTCCCGGCGGGGTCGGCGTGGCCGATGCGTTCGGAGACGACCTCGATGGGGGCGCCGGCTCGGATACCGGTAACCCGCGATGTTCGAAGTTGCGGAATAGGTGTCGGACGGAGGGGCGAGCCGGGCCTGCTCGGCATCACCGTCACCGAAGACCTCGAGCCGATCGACGCTCCCGTCAACACCGACGCCGCAGGTCGGCGGCCGTGAGCACCACCTACATCCTGGTGTCGTGGACCGACCACCAGCACCGACACCGCGGCCGGCCACCAACCGACCACCCGCGAAAACGGCACCGCCCGCTCCCGACAAGCCGCGATCCGACTCGCCGAACACGTCCCGCCCCCCGACGCCGACTACGTCATCACCACCCTTTACCGAACCGTCCATCACGGCCGCACCCCACTACCGACCCTCGAGCTCGCCCACCGGTAGAGCATCGACCGGCACACGGCCAACCAGACGGCGACTCCCCATGTCGGCGTTCCCGACTCGCACAGGGATCGCGCCCAACAGCCGCCATGGGCGACACCCCCGGTGCGGTCCTTCGGGCTGCGGTGTTGATGGGATAGTCGCAACGGGCTTCGTGCCAACTCGGCGGTGTAGTCCGGAGCCGGGTCGGTGCGCGCTCGGTCGCGAGCTCGGCGAGACGGGGGGCGGTCGGGCCCGCGGGTGTCGGGGCCAGCCTTCCAGCCGGGCGTCAGGCTCTTCGCTGTACTGCGGTCGGTTTCTTGACACCGGTGGTTGCTCGCAGGAGGCTGCGGTATGGACCGTGCGATCGTGCGTGTGGAGGTCCTCGGTTCTACGCGAGCGTCTCTCGAGGGACGCGAGGTGGAGTTGGGGGGCGCCAAGCAGCGGGCCGTGTTGGCCGTGCTCGCGGCACACGGCGGTGCGGTGGCGACATCCGACCGTCTGTTGCAGGAAGTGTGGGGCGAGGACGTTGATCCCAGGCGGAAGCGATCGCTGCACACCTACATTTCGAACCTGCGGGCGATCCTCGACCCTGGCCGCGCGGGGCTGATCGCCGCCGGGCCGGCCGGCTACCACCTCGCGGTCGGTCCACGTCTGGCGCTGGATGTCCTCGAGGTGGAGGCGGCCCGTTCCAGCCGTGACGTTGCCGTGCTGTGCGCGGCTCTGGCACGGTGGCGGGGTGAGCCGCTGGCCACGCTGGACGGTCCGTGGGCGAGCCAGGTCCGTGAGCAGCTCGCCTACCTGCGTGCAGCGCTCGCTGAGCAGCTCGCCGAGGCGGCCATGGCGGGCGGGACGCCCGCGGTGGCGATCGCCCCGCTTGCCCACGTCCTGCACGATCAGCCGCTGCACGAGCCGCTCTGGCGCCGTCACATCGAGCTGCTTCTCGAAGAAGATCGTCGTGCTGAAGCTCTGCTCGCTCTGGGTGCCTTCGGCCGGGTGCTCGAAGAGGAGCTCGGCCTTGGTCTGCCCGACGACCTGGCCGCAACGGCGAGCGAGCTGCGGACCAACAGCGGCGTTCCCCAACGTCGGGCACGACCCGTGCGCGAACTCGGTCGGGTGTCGTTGGCCGTGCTTCCCTTCCGTGTGGATGGGTCGGCGGGTCAGCGGCGTATCGCCGAGGGTTTGGTCGATGACCTGCTCGTGGAGCTGTGCCGGTTCCGGGAGCTGTTTGTCCTGGCGAGTGCTTCGACGGCTGACCTGCCCCAGTCCGCGATGGACCCGCTGCAGGTCGCCGACCGACTCGACGTCCGCTACCTGGTCGGCGGCAGCCTGGCATGGTCCGAGGACCGTGCGCGGGTCACCGTCCAGCTCACCGACGGGCTCACCGGCGAGCACCTCTGGTCGCACCACTACGACGAACGGCAAGGTGAGCTGTTCGCCAGCCGAGACGCGATCGTCAGGGATCTGATCGCCCATCTCAGCGGCTACCACGGGCGCATCGTGCTCGCAGAGAAGCGCCAGTCCCGGGCTGCCACGTCCTCGTCGGCCTACCTTGCCTATCTGCAGGGGCTCGATCTCAAGCACCGCTTCCAACCTGACACCAACCTCGAGGCCCGAGAGGTCCTGCTCGGTGCGCTCGAGGCCGAGTCACGGTTCGCCCGGGCCCACATCGCGGTTGGCTGGACGTGGCTGTTCGAGGTGATGTGGGGCTGGACGACCACCCCGGCCCGTTCACTCGCTGAGGCGAGAAGCTGTGCCGAAACAGCCGTCGCGATCGACGAGCTCGATGCAGAAGTGCACTGGCTGTTCGCTGAGATCCGCCACGCCGAGCGTCATGATGAGCTGGCGGTGGCCACCTACCAGCGCGCGATGGCGCTCAACCCGAACCTTGCGGATGTGCGCGCCAACTGGGCGGCGACGGCCAACCGCCTCGGGCGCGTCGATGAGGCCCTCGCCTCGATGGAGCTCGCGGTCGAACTCAACCCCAACCGGCCACCCTGGTACGACCAGTTCGCCGGTGGTGTGCTCTACAACGCACGCCGGTATGGCGCGGCGGTCGACACCCTGCGCGGGTTGTCGCTGCACACGCCGGTGAGCCGGCTCTACCTCGCCGCAGCTCTGCAACGCAGCAGCTCACGCGCGGCGGCGAGCCGGGAACTCGCCACCGCGCGAGAGCAGCTACCCGGGCTCGATGCCGCGCTCGTCGCGAGGATCGAGCCCTACCGCGACCCGGACGACCAGGCGCACCTGATCGATGCGCTGGTCGCAGCGGGCCTCCCCGCCTGAACGGCGACCTCAGGCGAACAGCTGGTCCTCGGCCGCCTGGTCGTGACAGAACAACCACACCTCCGTGACACGGCCGTCCTGCACCTTGCAGCGCAGGATGTCGGGGATGTCATAGGCCCGTCCATCCCGTTCGCCTCGCGAGCGGTGGTAGGCATAGACGATCTCTCCATCGACGGCCAGATCGACAAAATCAGCGCGGAACGTGTTCTGGGTGCGCTCCATGATCGAGCCGAAGAGACCGAGCACGCCATCCACACCGACATGCTGACCGGCCAGTGGATTCTCGCCGGACTCGTGCCACACGATGTCGGGCGACAGGCAGCTCGTCAAGAGTTCGATGTCTCCGCGGGCGAACGCGTCATAGACGCCCAACACGGCATCTTTCGGACTGGTCATCACGGTACTCATCGTGGCTCCTACCTACTCATGACGAGGGCCGTTCCCGCGTCACCGCGACTCAACACCCTGCCGCTCAAGCCATGCTCAAACCGGACCGCCCACAACTCCCCCCTCCGTGACGGGCTCCATGGCGACAGTGCCGGCCGAACGTCGTTCCCCGCGCCGCAAGGCTCGTGTTGACGTAGCCGGATCGGACACGAGCCAGCGGGCATCGAGTGCCTGCCCGGCAGACCTGGTTGGGGCACTCGCTCGTGACGCCGCGATCCCGGTGCACCTCACCCCACACGGGCTGCGGCACGGGGCCATGCGGGTGTGTCGCTACGCGACATAAAGGGCTTTGCCGCCACGCCGATCCCGAGACCACACCCGCCGCCGATGGTCGTCGTGTCTTGATGGCCGGGGGAGGGCAACTCCCCAGACGGATCGCTGGCATCGCTGCACCCGCCTTGGTTCGGTTGATCCGGCGTGAGAACCGCAAGGCGCTGCAGGAGCTCACGTGGCTCGTCGAGGAAGGGGAGCCAGCTGGTTGCTGAGGTAGCCGCCAGTGGCTGTCGGCGGATCCCCTGGGCCGGTGGGTCAGTGGAGTCCGAACGCGACGAGTCCTTCCAGGCTGTCGAGGGTGCGTTCGAGGTCCTTCTCGAGCTGGCGGGGCAGCACGAACCGGTCGAGCGCCCGCCCGAGCGAGT
>Ga0207421_10004201_pt1 | contig 16751 bp, 14 predicted proteins | sample SodLakKL_010_SED_4_FD_187542 | JGI IMG/M metagenome (GOLD analysis project Ga0207421, IMG submission 187542) | Alkaline sediment microbial communities from Lake Tanatar, Kulunda Steppe, Russia - 8KL_010_SED (SPAdes) (version 2) | ecosystem: Environmental > Aquatic > Non-marine Saline and... | reverse complement strand
TTATTCATCAGTACCGGTGACTACTCCAGCGCCTACGGTTCTGCCGCCTTCACGGATGGCAAAGCGCAGCCCTTCTTCTATGGCTACCGGGGTGATCAGCTCTATGTCCATGTTAACATTGTCTCCCGGCATAACCATCTCTACCCCCTCCGGAAGGGTTATAACACCGGTAACATCCGTAGTACGCAAATAGAACTGAGGACGATACCCCTGGAAAAATGGAGTATGACGCCCACCCTCCTCTTTCTTCAATACATAAACCTCCGCCTTGAACCTGGTAAGAGGCTTGATAGAACCAGGCTTGGCTAACACCTGACCCCGCTCCACATCATCACGCTCTACACCACGCAACAAAACACCAATGTTGTCTCCAGCTTCCGCTTCATCCAGTATCTTACGAAACATCTCCACTCCCGTGGCTACCGTCTTACGAGGACGCTCCTCAAATCCAACTATCTCCACCTCATCACCAGTGCGTATAACTCCACGCTCCACACGACCAGTAACCACAGTACCTCGACCAGTAATACTAAAATCATCCTCTATAGGCATCAAATAAGGCTTATCTTTATCACGCTCAGGAGTTGGAAAATACTCATCTATAGAATCCATTAACTCCCAAACCTTACCACAGCTCTCACAACCACGATCACCACAACTACACTCCAGGGCCTTAAGAGCTGAACCAACCACCACAGGAGTATCATCCCCGGGAAATTCATACTCGTTCAACAAGTCCCGAACTTCCATCTCCACTAACTCCAAAAGCTCTTCGTCATCCACCATGTCCGCCTTGTTCAAAAATACCACTATGTTCGGAACACCCACCTGCCGCGCAAGCAATATGTGCTCCCGCGTCTGCGGCATAGGTCCATCCGCAGCAGATACCACCAAAATCGAACCATCCATCTGCGCCGCACCCGTAATCATGTTCTTAACATAGTCAGCATGACCAGGACAGTCCACATGAGCATAATGACGATTGTCCGTCTCGTATTCCACATGCGCCGTGGCTATAGTAATCCCACGCTCCTTCTCCTCCGGCGCCTTGTCAATATCCTCAAATTTGGTCTTGTCCGCATACCCCGCATTAGATAAACAATACGTCATCGCCGCCGTCAACGTAGTCTTACCATGATCCACGTGCCCTATCGTCCCTACATTAACATGTGGCTTGGTACGCTCAAACTTCTCCTTGGCCATCGAAAATCAACCTCCCGGTTAGAAATTAATATTAATAAACTACTTCTTGTGAAATAATCTTCTGTGCTATGTTCTTCGGTACTTCTTCGTACTGGAGGAACTCCATGCTGTACACCCCTCGCCCCTGGGTCTTGGAACGCAATTCGGTAGCATACCCGAACATCTGGCTCAAAGGAACCGCAGCTCTAATAACCTGATTTCCTCTCTGGGGTTCCGAACCAAGTACCCGGCCACGGCGGCCATTAATATCTCCCATAACTTCTCCCATGTAGTTTTCAGGGACGGTTATTTCCAGCTTCATTACCGGCTCCATAAGCACGGGGCCTGCCTGCATAACCGCCTTTTTAAATCCCTGGGAAGCGGCAATCTTAAAAGCCATTTCCGAAGAGTCCACTTCGTGATAGGTGCCGTCCACCAGCCTGGCTTTAACTCCGATAACTGGATAACCGGCTATGACCCCGTTATAACTGGCTTCCCTGATCCCGGCCTCTACCGCGGAAATAAATTCTTTGGGAATTACTCCTCCTACTATTTCACTGGAGAATTCCAGGTCTGACTCCTCATCATCCCGGGGCTCTACTATCAGCTCCACGTGACCGTACTGCCCTCTGCCGCCGGACTGCCGGATAAACTGTCCTTCCGCCCGGGACTGCTTTTTAATGGCTTCCTTGTAGGAAACCTGCGGGCGTCCTATATTAGCCTGCACTTTGAACTCCCGCAGCAACCTGTCAGTGATTACTTCCAGATGCAATTCGCCCATGCCGGAAATAATGATTTGTCCGGTTTCTTCATCCTGTTCCGTCCTAAAGGTGGGATCTTCTTCTGCCAGGCACTGCAGTGAATAAGAAAGTTTTTCCTGGTCCATCTTGGTCTTGGGTTCTATAGCCACAGAAATTACCGGCTCAGGAAACTTCATGGATTCCAGAATGATAGGCGACGATTCGTTACAAAAAGTATCGCCGGTGGTAACCTGTTTTAGCCCTACCACAGCCACGATGTCGCCGGTAGAGGCCCTCTTTACTTCCTGGCGCCGGTTGGCATGCATGCGCAAGATTCTCCCTATTCTTTCCCTGCGGCCCTGGGCAGAGTTATAGACGGTAGAGCCGCTCTGGAGCACTCCGGAATAAATTCTGAGGAAACTCAATTTCCCCACATACGGATCCGTCATTATTTTAAACACCAGCCCCGAGAAAGGTTCCTCATCAGAGGGGAGACGTGTTAATTCCTCTTCGTTTTCCGGGTGAAACCCTTTTATAGCCGGGACATCCACCGGGGAAGGAAGGTAGTGTACTACAGCGTCAATTAAAAGCTGTACCCCCTTGTTTTTATAAGAAGAGCCGCATAGCACTGGCACAATAGCATTGCTCAGAGTGGCTTTTCTGATTGCCCTTTTTAGATCATCGATTTCTATTTCTTTTTCTTCCAGGTATTTTTCCAGAAGTGCTTCGTCATATTCAGCAACTTTTTCCAGGAGCTTTTCCCGGTACTGGAGCGCTTCCTGGTAAAACTCTTCGGGTATGGAGGTCTCCTCAGATATAGTGCCCAAATCATCAGTGTATACAAGAGAATTAAATTTTATCAGGTCAATAATACCCTTAAAGCTACTCTCTGCTCCCATCGGCAACTGTAGGGGAACTACATTTGCCTTAAGCCTTTTTTCCATCATTTCCAGGACATTAAAATAGTTTGCGCCCATGGTGTCCATCTTATTTACATAAGCCATACGAGGCACATGGTAACGATCCGCCTGGCGCCAAACTGTTTCAGATTGAGGTTCTACTCCATTCTTGGCACAAAAGATAGCTACTACGCCATCCAGCACCCGGAGAGACCTCTCCACCTCTACAGTAAAGTCCACGTGCCCTGGCGTGTCAATAACGTTAATTTGATGATCCAGCCAGTGACAGGTAGTTGCTGCAGATGTAATAGTAATTCCCCGCTCCTGCTCCTGGGCCATCCAATCCATGGTAGCGGTTCCGTCATGAACTTCCCCCAAACGGTGGACTCTTCCGCTATAGAACAAGATTCTCTCGGTAGTAGTAGTTTTACCTGCGTCTATATGTGCAGCTATTCCTATGTTCCTTACTTTTTCTATTGGATAATCCCTCATCTTTTTACCCCCCTTCCTTCGGGTTTCGGGTTTGTGCTACCAACGATAATGAGCAAAGGCCTTGTTGGCTTCTGCCATCTTATGGGTGTCCTCTTTCTTTTTAACAGCTCCACCTGAGTTATTGGATGCTTCCATTAATTCAGTAGCCAGCCGTTCACTCATGGTTTTTTCAGCCCGGTTGCGGGAATAACTTACCAGCCACCGCAGGGCCAAAATATTTTTACGGTGCGGATTTACTTCTATCGGCACCTGATAAGTCGCTCCTCCTACCCGGCGTGGCTTAACTTCCAACACGGGGGACACATTGCGAACCGCTGATTCAAACATTTCCAGCGGATCGTTGCCCGTTTTTTCTTTTATCTGTTCAAAAGCATGGTAAACTATTTTTTGTGCTTTGCTTTTTTCTCCATCGTACATTAACTTGTTTATAAGTCTGGCCACGAGTTTGCTGTTATACATGGGGTCGGGGACAACTTCTTTTTTAGGCACTGGGCCTTTACGGGGCATCCACTTTCACCTCCCTTAGGTATTTATTTTTTCGGTTTCTTGGTCCCGTACTTGGAGCGGGACTGGGCGCGGTTTTCTACTCCCGCTGTGTCCATAGCCCCTCTGACCAGATGAAACCTGACTCCGGGGAGGTCTTTCACCCTTCCCCCGCGGACAAGAACTACCGAGTGCTCTTGCAGGTTATGTCCTATGCCCGGTATATAAGCAGTAACTTCTACCCCGTTAGTCAATCGTACCCGGGCGATTTTTCGGAGGGCAGAGTTGGGCTTCTTGGGAGTAGTAGTAGAAACCCTCAAACAAACTCCCCTTCTTTGCGGGGACTGATCCAGTGCACGAGAAGAAGACTTGTAGGTTATCTTCTCCCGCCCTTTTCTAACCAGCTGGTTTAGTGTAGGCATCGTTTTCCCTCCTCTCCTGTTTGGTTAATATCGCTTACGGTTGGTTTATTGCTCTATTATGGCTGCCGATGCAGCACCCACCCGGATACCGCAATTTTGCCCCAGTTCACTCATCTGCCCGGCGTAATACCACTTTATGCCTTTTTCACGGCACAGCTGAATGATAGGGTCCGCTACTTTAGCATCAGCATCCTCGGCTATATAAACCACTTGTGCTTCTCCTTTTTCTATAGCACGGTAGGTTTGTTTACTACCCACTACTTTCAGGCGTGCTTTTTTCAGGCTCTCCAGCTCCATAAGCAGTTACCTCCAAGAGCTCTTTATGCACACTTGAGTATTTTACCATCCCTTTTAAAGGGAGTCAATTTAATTTTTCCGGGAAGTTGTAGAAGTAGCTTCTTCGTCAAAACTTCCTGTTTCTTCTCCTACTGTTTCTATTGTTTCCTCGTCCTCAACCAGGTGTTCCCCGGGCTGCTCTCCCGTATCACCTTGCGTCGACACCCTTATATTGCGGTATCGGGACATACCCGTGCCTGCTGGTATAAGCTTCCCTATGATAACGTTTTCTTTTAATCCCAGCAGGGGATCGGTTTTACTCTTGATGGCAGCTTCAGTTAAAACACGGGTGGTCTCCTGGAAGGAAGCTGCGGAAAGGAAAGAATCCGTGGCCAGAGAGGCCTTGGTTATCCCCAGCAACAGGGGCCTGGCTAAGGCAGGCTTTCCTCCTTCATCCACAATATCCTGGTTAATGTTTTCAAAAACAAAGCTGTCTACTACTTCTCCAGGTAAAAATTCGGTGTCACCGGAATCTTCGATACGGACTTTCTTAAGCATCTGCCGGATAATAACTTCAATATGCTTGTCGTTAATCTCTACTCCCTGCAGGTGATATACTCGCTGGACTTCCTGGAGCAGGTAAAGTTGCACTCCCCGGACACCCTTAACTTTTAGCAGCTCGTGGGGGTTGACGGATCCTTCGGTTATCTCATCACCGGCTTCAATCTCCTGGCCTTCTTCTACTTTCATGCGTGCTCCGTAAGGCACCTGGTAGGTTCTGGTGTCCCCTTGCTCCGATGTTACCCTTACTTCTCTTTTATAGCGGGTTTCGAAAATCTCTACGGAACCGGTAATTTCACTAATAAGGGATTGCCCCTTGGGTTTGCGGGCTTCAAATAATTCCTCTACCCTGGGCAAACCTTGAGTAATATCATCGCCGGCAACTCCGCCGGTATGGAAAGTACGCATGGTCAACTGGGTGCCCGGCTCACCAATAGACTGAGCAGCCACAATGCCTACTGCTTCTCCTACATCAACTACACGCCCGGTAGCCAGGTTTCTACCATAACATTTTACACAAACTCCATGCCTGGTCTTGCAGGTAAGCACAGAACGGAACCTCAACTCATTTATCCCCAGTTGGGCAAGATGCTCCACCGTGTCTTCATCAAGCACCCCCCCCTCCTGAACCAGCACTTCACCGGTTTCAGGGTGGTAAATATTTTCCAGGGTAAATCTCCCGGCCACACGATGCAGGGCTTCCCTCTCGCCAAATTCACTTCCTACGTATTCAAAGAGGGCTATCCCCTGGGTGGTTCCACAGTCCTCTTCCCGTACAATAACATCCTGGGACACATCCACCAGCCTCCGAGTCAAATATCCGGAATCGGCAGTCTTTAAAGCGGTATCAGCCAGCCCTTTGCGAGCCCCGTGAGTAGATATAAAGTACTCCAGCACGGTAAGCCCTTCGCGAAAGTTAGCTTTGATAGGAAGATCTATAATTTTTCCTGTTGGGTCGGCCATGAGGCCGCGCATACCGCCAAGCTGGGCTATCTGGGATTCATTGCCCCGGGCCCCGGAAGCCGCCATCATATAAATCGGGTTATCCGCCTCCAGGTTATCCATTAACGTTTGAGAAACATGTTCCTTGGCGTTGCTCCACACATCTATAACCCGGTCGTATCGTTCTTTTTCGGTTATCAGCCCCCTATCAAACTGAGACTGGATGGTTTCCACTTGTCCCTCCGCCTGGTTAAGTAATTCGGGCTTTTCCGAAGGTACGGCAATATCTTCAATAGACATGGTAACCCCAGAGCGGGTGGCAAAATGATAGCCCTTCTTCTTGATTTCGTCAAGTATGCCGGCTGTGCGGGTGTTGCCATATTTGCGGTTACATAGGGAGACTATTTCTCCCAGGAAATCTTTCCTGACCGGCTGGTTCAAATTTACTCCGTCAAGAATCTCCTTTACCCCAGTCAAAGGAGGCTCCACCAGGTTGTTCTCAGGTAAAAATTCCGAGAAGTCGGGGCAATTAATATAAGGGAAATCATTTGGAAATATCTGGTTGAACATAACTTTGCCTGGCGTTGTTAAAAGGTAACCAGGGCGTTCTCTTAAATCCTCTTTTTCAACACCAGAACACCTTATGAGCACCCGGGCATGAAGTTCCAGGTAACCTTGTTCATAGGCCATAACTATTTCATCGGTATCCATGAATACTTTGCCTTCCCCACGGGCGCCTTTCTTTTCCATAGTAAGGTAATATACTCCCAGCACCATGTCCTGAGTGGGAGTGGTAACCGGTTGCCCGTCTTTGGGGTTCAGTATGTTCTGGGCGGAAAGCATCAGCACCCTGGCTTCCGCCTGGGCCTCAGCTGACAGGGGAACGTGTACCGCCATCTGGTCACCATCGAAATCTGCGTTATAAGCGGTACATACCAGGGGATGAATCTGGATAGCACGCCCTTCCACCAGAACCGGTTCAAAAGCCTGGATACCCAGGCGGTGAAGCGTAGGAGCACGGTTGAGAAGAACAGGGTGTTCTTTGATTACTTCTTCCAGGACATCCCACACTTCGGGCTTTACTTTTTCCACCATCCTCTTGGCACTTTTGATGTTATGAGCCAGGTTCTCGTTAACCAGCTTTTTCATAACAAAGGGCTTAAAAAGCTCCAGAGCCATTTCCTTGGGAAGACCGCACTGATACATTTTAAGCTCCGGACCTACCACAATAACGGAACGACCGGAATAATCCACCCTTTTACCCAACAGGTTCTGCCGAAAACGTCCTTGTTTTCCTTTCAACATATCACTGAGAGACTTAAGAGGGCGGTTCCCAGGCCCGGTAACCGGTCGACCCCTCCTACCGTTATCTATAAGTGCATCCACCGCTTCCTGGAGCATGCGTTTTTCATTACGCACAATGATATCGGGGGCTCCCAGATCGAGCAACCTCTTGAGGCGGTTGTTCCGATTAATAACTCTACGGTATAGATCGTTTAAGTCCGACGTAGCAAACCTGCCGCCATCCAGCTGTACCATGGGGCGCAGGTCGGGAGGTATTACTGGAATAACATCCAGGATCATCCAGCAAGCAGTATTACCGGACTTCTTAAATGATTCAACCACTTCCAGCCTTCTGACAGTGCGTACTTTTTTCTGGCCAGTAAAAGTTTTCAACTCCTCCCGGAGTTCGCCGGCCAGTTCTTCCAAGTCAATTTCGTCCAGAAGCTTTTTGATGGCTTCGGCACCCATCTCAGCCTTAAAACCTTTACCTGCTTTAAACAATGCCTCATACTTTTCCCTGTATTCACGGTACTCTGCTTCAGATAAAAGCTGCTTTTTGCTAAGGTAGGTTTCGCCCGGATCTATAACCACGTACGAGGCAAAATAGAGCACTTTCTCCAGGTTACGAGGAGACATGTCCAGAAGCAACCCCATGCGGCTGGGTATTCCTTTAAAGTACCATATATGAGAAACGGGAGCGGCCAGTTCAATATGGCCCATCCTTTCACGTCTAACTTTTGCCCGGGTAACCTCTACCCCGCACCGGTCGCAGACTATGCCCCGGTATCGCACTCTCTTGTATTTTCCACAGTGACACTCCCAGTCCTTTACGGGGCCAAAAATCTTTTCACAAAAAAGCCCTTCTCTTTCGGGTTTTAAAGTACGATAGTTAATGGTTTCCGGTTTTTTAACTTCTCCTCGGGACCATTCCCTGATTTGCTCCGGAGAAGATAGACCGATCTTTAGAGTGTCAAAGTTATTTACATCTAACAACCATACCACTCCCTTGTAATTATTTCCCGGGCAGCGCCTTTAAAAACCCGGCGCAAATGTTCCAGGTTTATGTCTGACTACTTGCTCTATATGGTCAAGGTTAATTAAACGTCCAGGCTTTCATCTTTATTTTCCTCCAGATTTGATAATTCCTGGGACGTTTCATTCTGGCTGCTAGTGCCTAACCTGGTAACTTCTTTCTCGTGCTCCTGGTTAGCATGCACCGAAGTGTTTTCATCTATTTCTTCTATTTCTTCCTCTTCCTTCAGGGAAGAGGCTACTGAAGATTCTTGGCCGGTTCTTTTGGTTTCTTCCTCTTCTTCATCGCTCTCTGCTCCTTCAATATTGATGCCCAGGTCCTGATAGTCCCCTTCTTCATCGCCTTCTTTAATCTCTACTTCATCAGCCTCTTCACTTAGGACTTTTACGTCCAGGCAGAGGCTTTGTAGCTCTTTTACCAGGACTTTGAAAGATTCGGGCACTCCAGGCTCGGGAACATTTTCTCCCTTTACAATGGATTCGTAAGTTTTAACCCTGCCCACCACATCGTCAGACTTAATAGTTAAAAGCTCCTGCAGGGTATAGGAAGCGCCATAAGCTTCCAGGGCCCAGACTTCCATCTCCCCGAAACGCTGACCACCGAACTGGGCTTTACCTCCCAAAGGCTGCTGGGTAACCAGAGAATAGGGACCGGTGGAGCGGGCGTGAATTTTGTCATCCACCAGGTGGGCCAGCTTAAGCATGTAGATGTATCCAGCGGCTACCGGGTGGTCAAAAGCTTCCCCGGTCCTGCCATCATAAAGTATGGTTTTACCGCTGCGTGGCAATCCAGCCTCTTCCAGGGCATGAAAAGTATCGTGTTCACTGGCTCCATCAAAAACCGGGGAAGCTACGTGAATTCCCAGGGCGCGGGCAGCCCAACCCAGGTGCGCTTCCAGTACCTGTCCGATATTCATCCTGGAAGGCACCCCCAGGGGGTTGAGAACTATGTCTACCGGGCTGCCATCAGGCATAAACGGCATGTCTTCCTGGGGCAAAATACGGGCTATAACTCCCTTATTACCATGCCTGCCAGCCATTTTATCACCCTCGGAAAGTTTCCGCTTTTGGGCCACGTATACTCGGACCAGCTGATTAACCCCGGGTGAAAGTTCGTCTCCTTCTTCACGATTAAATACTTTTACATCAACTACTATACCTGATTCACCGTGGGGAACCCTTAGAGATGTATCCCTGACTTCGCGGGCTTTTTCACCAAAAATTGCCCTCAGAAGCCTTTCTTCAGCAGTGAGCTCGGTTTCACCTTTGGGAGTAACTTTACCTACCAGTATATCTCCCGCCCTTACTTCTGCACCCATACGGATAATCCCACGGGGGTCCAGATCTCTCAGGGCGTCTTCCCCCACATTGGGTATTTCCCGGGTTATCTCTTCGGGGCCCAGCTTGGTGTCCCGGGCTTCCGATTCGTACTCTTCAATATGAATAGAAGTAAAAACGTCTTCATTAACAAGTCTCTCACTCACCAGGATAGCGTCTTCGTAGTTATAGCCTTCCCAGGGGAGAAAAGCAGCAAGAATATTCCGGCCCAGGGCCAGTTCGCCTTGTTCCGTGGATGGCCCATCAGCAACAATATCACCTTTTTCTACCTTATCTCCCCTTTTTACCAGCGGACGTTGGTTCATGGCCGTCCCCTGGTTGGAGCGTTTAAATTTTTGCAGTTCGTATATATCACATCCCGCAGGTGCATAAGGTGCCGGAGAAGCTTTAAATTCCTCCCCGGTTCTGCCATGGATACGATAATTGCTGCCTTCCGAGTCTTCATCCCTTTTTATGACAATTTCGTTTGAAGTAACCCGGCTGACAGTTCCGGCACTACGGGCCGCCATAACCACCCCCGAATCCAGTGCTGCTTTGTCTTCTACACCGGTGCCCACCAGGGGAGCCTCCGATTCCAGCAGAGGTACTGCCTGTCGCTGCATGTTGGACCCCATCAAGGCACGATTGGCGTCATCATTTTCCAAAAACGGGATAAGCGCCGTAGCCACACTTACCAGCTGCTTGGGGGACACGTCCATGTAGTCTATTTCCCAGGGGTTTCTTATTACCGTTTCATGACGGAACCGGCATATGATTCTGTCTGCTTGAAAATAGCCTTTTTCATCCAGTAAAGCGTTGGCCTGGGCAACCACATAGTTGTCCTCATCATCGGCAGTCAAATAAACAATTTCCTCGGTTACCTTTCCCTTTTCTTTATTCACTTTCCGGTAAGGTGTTTCAATAAAGCCGTATTCATTGATCCGGCTATAAGTACTCAGGGAGCCTATAAGTCCAATATTAGGGCCTTCCGGTGTTTCAATGGGGCACATTCTCCCATAGTGAGAATGGTGAACATCCCTGACTTCAAAACCTGCTCTTTCCCTGCTGAGACCCCCGGGACCCAAAGCGCTGAGCCTTCTTTTATGGGTTAGCTCCGATAAAGGATTGGTCTGGTCCATAAACTGCGACAGTTGACTGCTTCCAAAGAATTCATTTATAGCCGCCTTTACCGGCCTAATATTTATGAGAGCCTGGGGTGTTATGGCTTCTACATCTTGAATGGTCATCCTCTCCCGAACTACTCTTTCCATACGGGAAAGGCCTATGCGAAACTGATTTTGAAGAAGCTCGCCTACGCTCCTCAAACGCCGGTTCCCCAGGTGATCAATGTCATCAGTTGTCCCTACTCCGTCCATCAAGTTCAAAATATAGCTTACGGTAGCAGTTATGTCTTCGGGATTAAGATGCTTGGTTCCGGATTCAGTCTGCCCGTTGCTTATTATGGGACAAGATTTTTCCCGGGAAGTTACCGTTACCTTGTTAACACCTGCTCTTTCCAGTGTTTCGGCCACCTTCTGATCTACTACCGTTCCACTGGAAGCAAGCACTTCCCCGGAAGAAGGATCTACCACGTTCTCCTCCAGCTGCTGATGTAACAAACGCTGGCTCAAAGAAAGCTTTTTGTTAACTTTAAATCTCCCCACATAGGCAAAGTCGTATCTTTTAGGATCATAGAAGAGAGATTCAAAGAGATTCCGGGCATTTTCAACATTTAGAGGCTCTCCCGGACGGAGTCTGCGATAAATTTCCAATAGCCCTGATTCTGTAGAATCGGTATGATCCTTTTCCAGCAAATCCAGTATTCTTTTATCATGGTCAAACAAATCCAGTATATCCTGGCTGCTGTCGTACCCTATAGCTCTAAGTAATACGGTTACCGGCAATTTACGGGTGCGGTCCACCCTTACGTATATACCGTTGTTAGCATCAGTCTCAAATTCCAGCCAGGCCCCCCGGTTGGGTATAATGGTAGCATTAAAGAGATCTTTTCCACTAAAGTCAAGTTTTTTGTTGAAATAAACCCCGGGAGAACGAACCAACTGGCTAACAACAACTCTTTCCGCTCCATTAATTACAAAAGTCCCGTTTTCCGTCATCATAGGGAAATCCCCCATGAAAACCTCTTGCTCCTTGACTTCTCCAGAATCTTTATTAATAAGGCGCACTTTTACCCTCAGGGGAACAGCATACGTAGCGTCTCTTTCTTTACATTCTTCCACGGAATACTTGGATTCACCAAGGCTATAATCGACAAACTCCAGCACCAGGTTTCCAGTAAAATCTTCGATAGGGGAAATGTCGTAAAACATTTCTTTAAGTCCGCTTTCCAAAAACCATCGATAGGAACTCTTTTGGACCTCCACCAGGTTGGGCAGACTTAGTACTTCTTCGATGCGAGCATAACTGCGCCTTTTCCTCTTTCCTGAAGCTACTTCTTTTAAGGAAGACATAAAACTATCACTCCTCATTCCCCGTTTTTTATTAAAGAGACAAAATTATGCCCAAAAGAAATAAACAGCCATTATAATAGTGTTTCCTTTTGGGCATGCATTTTATTCGCTTCCTCAGCCTTACCGTAAGGGAAATACTTACTATTTTTATGTAATTCAAAGGAGAAAATTATACGGTCCATTTCAAGGCTTATCCGGCGAAGGAATAACCAATAGTTCCCCTCTTGTATCACTAAGCATTTAAGTATAGTATCACATGTTATCTATTATGTCAATAAAAATGCGGCATGAATTATTATTCTATGCCGCATTTATTAAACATACCACCCAGAAAAAAAAGGGCGACTTAATTTATTTAATTTCTACAGATCCGCCAACTTCTTCCAGCTTGCTCTTGATGGAGTCGGCTTCTTCTTTACTGACCTTTTCTTTTACAGGCTTGGGCAGTTCGTCAGCCATGGCTTTGGCTTCTTTAAGTCCCAATCCAGTAAGCTCCCGAACTACTTTAATAACCTGGATCTTCTTATCCCCTGCATCATTAAGAACCACATCAAACTCCGTTTGCTCTTCCTCTGCTTCGGCCTCCTCTGCTGCTCCACCAGCAGGAGCCTGGGCTACAGCCGCCGGGGCAGCGGCAGTTACCCCAAATTCTTCTTCCAACGCTTTAACCAGTTCTGACAACTCTAAAACGGTCATTTCTTTTACCGTCTCCAGTACTTCATTCACTTTGGACATTAACAGTACCTCCTTAAATTATAAAGTTAAAAGTAATTTATGATCTTCAGTTATCTTCTCCGGATTTAGCTCCCGAGAAGCTTATAAGGTGTTAAGCTGCATCTTGATTCTTGCAAAGGGGACACCCAGAAAGAACACTAATTTAACCTTAACCTGCCTCTTTCTGATGACGAACAGCATCAAGGGCGTAAGCAAGGTTTCGCAAATTGCCCTGGAGAACATTAACCAACCCGGAGATGGGCGCCTGAAACGCTCCACATAGTTTTCCGTAAAGAACTTCCTTGGAAGGTATCTCTCCCAGGGCTTTAACATCGCCAGGAGCAAGGATTTTTCCGTCCAGGTATCCTGCTTTAATAGAAAGGTTCTTTAGTTCTTTGTCCGCTTTATTCAAAGCTTTAGCGGAAAGTACAGGGTCATCATAACCATAAGCAATAGCAGTAGGCCCCTGGAGATACTCATTAATTTCTTCTATTCCAGCCTGCCTGGCAGCAATCTTGGCTAGATTGTTCTTCACCACTTTGTATTTACAGTTGCTTTCTCCCAGGGAACGCCGGAGGCCGCTAATATCATCAACGTTTAACCCCCGGTAATCGGTAAGCACTAGAAAATCAGCCTGCTGAAGGTCCTGTTCTATTTCCTTGACCTTTTGCTCCTTTTCTTTACGAGTAATCATATAAAGTTTCCCTCCTAAATGAGCCTGATTTAAAAAAAGAAAGCGCCCCAGGACACGAAGCACTTTTATGCTATCCATGCCTGGGCAGGTAGCTGCTATCGGCAGCATTTAAGCTTTAACGCCCCTACGGTCTATGGCAATATTAATTTGTAAGGCGTATTTTCTTGGTTTTACCCCCAAGTTTTAATAGTAAAATAACAGTAACTGCTTAGCCAATACTATAGCCACAGGGGACGGTTTCTTCGCTTTCCCTTAACGTTCCTCCGCTTCGCTTGAGGAAGCTCACGAGCCGTCCCCACCGTCCCCGTGGCTCCACTTTTCTTAAATCTTGCAGGCTAAGTAGTTACGAATAACAATTAAACTACTTTTTCCGATGCAAGCTTGACTTTTTGAGGTGAAACCTTTATACCAGGGCCCATGGTTGAACTTACGGCTATTCTCCTAACATACTGACCTCGCGCCCCGGAAGGACGGGCTTTTATCAATGCCTCCATAACCGTGTTAAAGTTCTCCTCCAGTTGATCCCTGTCAAATGATACCTTCCCAATAGGAACATGTATATTGCCAGCTTTATCAGTACGGTATTCTACTTTACCCGCCTTGGCATCTTTAACTGCCTTTTCCACTTCAAAGGTTACCGTGCCACTTTTGGGATTGGGCATAAGTCCACGAGGCCCGAGAATTTTACCTAGTTTGCCTACGGTACTCATCATGTCAGGCGTAGCGATGGCCACATCAAAATCCATCCAGCCTTCTTGAATCCTGGTAGCCAGCTCGTCGCCGCCAACAAAATCTGCCCCCGCGTTTTTAGCTTCATCTTCTTTTTCTCCCTTGGCAAATACCAGTACTTTAACATCTTTTCCCGTTCCGTGAGGCAACACTACGCCCCCCCTGACTTGCTGGTCAGCATGTCGGGGGTTCACTCCCAGCTTTACTGCTACCTCTACGGTTTCATCAAAGTTTGCAGAAGATAACTCTTTTACCAGTTCAATAGCTTCTCCGGGTTCGTAATAGTGTAAGCGATCGACTTTCTGTATAGTTTCTTTTAATCTTTTTCCTTTTTGAGGCATTGATCATCTCTCCTTCTGTGGTATCGGGGATATCCCTCCCACTAAAATTCCTTGAACAAAAAAATTTTTTACCCCTCTACAACTATACCCATACTCCTTGCGGTGCCTTCAATTATGCGGGCAGCGGCATCTAAATCGTTGGCGTTTAGGTCTTCTTTTTTTAATTCAGCTATTTCTTTTACTTTTTCCCGGGGTACCGAAGCTACTTTTTCCCGGTTGGGCTCGCCGGAACCTTTATCCACGCCAGCTGCTTTCTTTAAAAGTATAGCAGCCGGAGGTGTTTTGGTAATAAAAGAAAAGGAACGATCTTCGTAGACGGTTATTTCTACCGGTATGAGTACATCGCCCTGGTTAGCAGTTCGCTCATTGAAATCCTTGCAAAAAGCCATTATGTTTACCCCATGCTGCCCCAGCGCCGGCCCTACAGGAGGAGCAGGGGTTGCCTTGCCGGCGGGCACTTGAAGTTTTATTGATGAAAGTACTTTTTTGGCCATTTTCTTCCCTCCCTGTCATTAAAATTAGTGTTATATCTTTTCTACCTGGAAAAACTCAAGTTCTACCGGTGTTTCTCTACCAAACATGGATACAGATACCTTTAACTTGCCTTTTTCCTCGTTTATCTCATCAATGGTACCTTCAAAATTTTTAAAGGGACCTTCCACTACTCTAACCGCTTGATTAATTTCAAAATCTACTTTCGGTTTGGCATCAGTGAGCCCCATCTGCTTCATGATAGAGTTGACTTCTTCTTCATTAAGAGGTACCGGACGAGATCCAGGACCCACAAAACCGGTCACACCTGGCGTATTTCTAACCACAAACCAGGAATCGTCATCGATAACCATCTCTACCAGCACATATCCCGGAAAAACTTTTTTAAGAGTAGTTTTTCTCTGGCCGCCTTTTCCGGTTACCTCTTTTTCCATGGGAACCAGCACTCTAAAAATCTTGTCCTGCATTTCCATAGATGCAACCCGACGCTCCAGGTTGGTTTTTACCCGGTTTTCATAGCCGGCATAAGTGTGAACCACATACCAGTTTTTGTTTTCCACGGACTGATACTCTTCCGCCTGTTTATCCTCGGTGTTATTATCATCATTCACTTCCACTTTCTCACCACCCCAGGCCAATTGCTTGCTTAGCCCTCCTTTTACATACACAGCATATTTTCGCCTACCTGGTAATTATAATCTCCAATATGCTGGAGAATCCAAAGTCAAGGAGAGAAAAAAAGATCCCTATAACTACCACCACGGAAATAACCATACTAAAAAACACTACAAATTCTCTGCGCGTAGGCCAATGAACTTTCTTTAATTCTACTTTTAACTCATGCAAAAATTTTTTTAGCCGATTAATTAAGCCCATATCAACTCATCCTTACTGGATACTTATTTGGTTTCCCGGTGAACAGTATGTTTTTTGCATACCGGGCAGTATTTTTTTAATTCCAGGCGATCAGGGTCATTTTTTTTGTTTTTTTTGTTATGATAGTTACGCTCTTTACAGTCGGTACAAGCCATTATAATATCTACTCTCATGTTTCCTAACCTCCACTACATCATTTATGAACATTATAACTTACATCACAAGATTTTTTTATCTTAAGCGCCTTGGGAAGAGGATCTGCGTCTTCCCGTTTAGTCCCTCAAGCCCACTCGATCCTTCGCTTAGCTTGAAGAACACCGGATTAAATCCCCGCCAACTGTGCCAAAGGGGAAATTGAGTTATAGCGATAGAATGATTTAAAAACCTGAACGTACGGATGAAAATTTAACACAACTAATCAAAATTGTCAACTACCCTTACCTAATGTCAGGCCTGATACATGAAAAATGCTTATCAAGCTTATATTATACATTAATTTTACATCTTTGTAAGATAAAAGGGAGAAAGTTATGATGTTGCAATATCTGTAAGCTTTGATGTGTCTATATTTAAAGCCATTCTAAGGCTGGTAATAATATGCGTTTATTTATAATGATCATCAGGCACTAATTTCATACGCCTCTTTAAAAAGAAGACACAAAAAAGGCGGGAAAGCCTCCCGCCTTTTCAGCACCCCCAGGCTCTTTATTCATCAGTACCGGTGACTACTCCAGCGCCTACGGTTCTGCCGCCTTCACGGATGGCAAAGCGCAGCCCTTCTTCTATGGCTACCGGGGTGATCAG
>Ga0207421_10004198_pt1 | contig 16752 bp, 12 predicted proteins | sample SodLakKL_010_SED_4_FD_187542 | JGI IMG/M metagenome (GOLD analysis project Ga0207421, IMG submission 187542) | Alkaline sediment microbial communities from Lake Tanatar, Kulunda Steppe, Russia - 8KL_010_SED (SPAdes) (version 2) | ecosystem: Environmental > Aquatic > Non-marine Saline and... | reverse complement strand
CAACAGGATGTATGTGCCTTCCAATTCGCCCAAATACACCTGTTATAAGTGCAGAAATAAAATTGGAGAAGAAGACTTGGAAGAGGTTTTCCAGCACCAGCTAAAGAGCTTCTTTTTCTCTCCTTCGGACATCGAGGAGTACTTAAAAAAAGCAGACCAGGTTATAAGAGACAAAGAAGAACTTCTAAGAACGCTTTACGCAGAAGAAAAGAAGTTAAAGCAGGAGATGGATAAAACCTACCAGCTTTACCTTGACGATGAAATTACTTCCCGCGGATTTGGGTCCCGTTACAAACCAATGGAAGAAAGAATCAAACAAATAGAAGAACAGATCCCCGAAATACAGGGAGAGATCGACTTTTTAAAGATACAATACCTCTCAAAAGACGAAATATTAAACGAAGCCAAAGACTTATATTCTAGGTGGAGTGATCTTACCGCCGAGGAGAGAAGAAAGATTGTAGAGAGCATTACCGAAAAGGTCATCGTCGGTACTGAAGACGTCACCATCAACCTCTGCTACCTGCCCACTAATTCCCCCGAAACGATGGCAACTTCTCAACGCAACTTCATTCCTGCGTTGCCTTTTTGCCATGTCAGTATAAAAGGAGAACGCCCCCTGCCCAAAGCATACCCGAGAGAGCTGAAAACACTGGGAGATCACATCAGGAAGAAAAGACTAGATCTAAAGATATGTCAAAAAGAGGTGGCTCCAATAATTGGAGTAAGCGAAACTGCGGTTTTCAATTGGGAGAGGGGCAACACAACACCAGATCTGAGGACTATACCAAAGATAATTGAATTCTTAGGGTACATTCCCTTTGAAAAGGAACCGGAAACACTTGGAGAAAAGATTGTCTACTATCGCCGGCTGAAAGGCATAACTCAAAAGGAGCTAGCCAGGCAGATTGGTGTGGACCCAACTACTCTGGCCAGGTGGGAGAGAAACGAAAAATTGCCTCAGGAAACATATCACAAAGGCATAATGGGCTTTATAAAAGTATCTCAAGAGTTTAATTGTTCTTCAACAAGTTGAATTACATTTCGGCACCCGTTTGAAAAGAGTTCAAGCATAGCATCCAGATCTTTAAAGAGCAAGAACCTAGACGGCTCTGCCGGATCATCTCTGGGATCCAATTTCAAGCTTACCCTGACTGGTGTAGTAAAGGGATCTTGATAAATAAAGGGGTTTAATCCACGGTGAGTGACTTGGTGCCTATAGTTGTATGCACGATAAACTAGGCCATAAGAGGAATATGGATTCTCTGGCATCGTTCGGTTCTTCTGAAGGTTGATATATAGGCATTCAAGCGCATCCCCAACAGATGAATATGCATCTAAATTCTCTAGCTCCTTGATTACTTTTTTTGTAGTTACTTTATCAGGTTCAATATTTAGTTTCAGAACATAGTTGACATATTGCGCTGTATACTCTACCGCTCCAAGCAAGTGAAAGAAAAACTCCTGTGCTAACTGGTGCTTATCAGATGCAGGTGCACCAGCAAAATTACCGGAGTTAAGAGATTGCATATCTTCTAATCGGCGATGAGCAAAATCAAGTTTTTGAAGAATAATTTCTTTTTTCATAATTACAATGTAGTTAAAGTCTCCTCTGCTTTATTGTACATTATTGTTCTGAATAGAAGTTAATAAATCAACGGGGCTGGTAAATTTTAGGTTGGGGCATATTTGAGATAGTTCTTGCTGATATCTTACAGCCTTATTTAAGATGCTTTTCCTATCTACCGTTAGAAAGTAATCACAATTATTCTTTATAGCCTGGAAAATATGTTCAGGATCTTTGTCTTTTTGTGTGAAGATCTTTTTTATAGAAATAAATAATGGATCGTCGTGATATGTTGGTCTGCTGTAAGGCGAACGAGAATAGGCACCCATTCCTCTGGCATGTCCAGTTTTATATAGAATACACCTATTAAACATTTTATGAAGAATCAATAAAGATCCTCTTTTTTCCTTGTCTGAGTGTTTTTCAAATTCACTTCTCATAACATCAGAAGCTACAAAATCTATATGATTTAGTTCAACTATGTCAAGTAATGCTTTAAAATCATTTTCTTTAAGGTCGCCTTCATTTATCAAGCCTGAAATTATACAAGTATCAATGTATACTTTAATATTTGCTGTGATTTTTCCTTTTGCGGTCATTTCTCACTTCTCCTTCTGCCGCTTCAGGCTTTGCAAAATAACCTGGGCGACTTCTTCTCTTTTGGTCTGCTGCTGGTCTTCTTCAAGAGGCTGATAGTTAACTTTTACTTTGTAACCTTTTACTTTTTCTTCTTCAGTTTCTAGTGGCGCAGACACCTTTTCCAGGTGAGAGAAAAGCTCCTCAGGGTGCAGAAAGACGAGCTTTTCCTGCTCATTGTCATCAAATCTGTCCGAGGCAAGTGTCCTAATTTTTTCGAGCTGTTTTTTGTTGGGGCAGCAAACGATTATTTGATCATAGCGGGCTCGCAAGCACTTTTCGATGTTTCCTATTTCCTGCTCGCTGGTTGAAGTGACCGATACCTCACAGGCAATCCGCATACCATTCTGCTCCAGGCCAACATCAACTCTACCGCCGTCATCAGTAGGTTTCTCTAGAATTGCTCTATACCCTTTTTCTTCGGCCATGTGCTTAATTAAGCTCTGCAGGTAGCGGTGCTGTCGATCTTCTTCTTTTGTCTCAGCGTGGGCTGTTTCGACTACTTCTTCAGGTAGTGATGGGGGATCGATGCTCCGGGATATTTCTACATCTTCTTTTTCTGGCTCTTTTTCCGGGCGTGGTTTAGGGGATTCAATATCTTTTTCTTTTGCAGGAGGCACTGCTCTTGGCCTAAATAAAGGCAGCTCTTTTCTTTCTACCAGATATTTTTTACCTATAGGTAAGCTAGCAACGTGTTCTAAGTAAGCATTTTCTTTCATGCCTAAAACTTCCCAGGTCGGTTCAATTTCGGCAGTTATAAGAGGAATGAGTCCGCCTTCTATTTTATGTTTGGCATAGCAGCAACGTGGCGGAAGCTTCTGTAGCTCTTCTGTTTTGTGTTCCCATTCTTCGCCAAGGGTCCAAAAGACTGGATGCAGATTTTGGACGGTTTTTACTTCATAACCTGAGTATTCGAAAGCTTCTTTAGCAAGGAGCTGAGCATCATGGCGGTTTACCCTGAAATAAACCTGGATGCCGGTATTACCCAAGATCAGGTTTTTCATTTCTTCCGGGATTTGAGCAAGGGTTTGGTGTGCCATTGTTAGAGAAAGACCATACTTGCGAGCTTCCGACAAAATGACCATAAAGGATTCGGAAGCAAAGTTTTGGAATTCGTCGATATAAAAATGAAAGGGTGTTCTTTTACTTTGTGGGATGTCCGATCTGGAAAAGGCTGCAAGCTGCACTTTGGCCATAAGAAGTGAACCCAGCAGATCGGCAGATCCTTTTAATTTACCTTTATCCAGCTTTATAAGCAGTATTTTTTTGTTATCGACAATATCCCTAAAGTTGAATGAGCTTTTAGACGAGGAAAACATCTGCCTGATGCGGGGATCGGCTAAAAAGGCGTTGATTTTGTTCATTACAGGTTCGATAAAGGGGAGTTGACCTCTGTCGGTTAAAACATTAAATCTGCGAACAAAGTAATCGTAAGCGAGGGGGTTTTCTACTTTTCTTAAGACAGATTCTCTAAAAGAACGGTCAGTGAGAAAGCGAGGAAGTTCTGTCATCGGCAGCTCTGCCTCTCCAAGGGCTATAAGAGAATTTCGCAAGAGGTCCTCCATACGAGCACCCCATGAATCGGACCAGATCTTTTTAAAGGAACTGATAAGCTCTCCTACTTGCTCTGCAACCGATACATTTGGCAATTTTTCTAATGGATTAAAAGTAACTGTAAAGTCTGTATCGGTGGGGTCAACAAGGACTACTCTATCAAAGACACTTTCATCCAGTGTGTCTTCATGGTAGCAGGCTAAAAAGCCTTTTATATCTTCAACAAGGTCTCCATGAGGATCGATAACGCCAAATCCGTTACCCTTTTCGATGTCTTGTTTTATAAGAAACTCGAGAAATTTAGTCTTTCCGGTTCCCGTGGCGCCGATAACATAGAGGTGAGTGGATCTATCTTCCTCTGCCATTTTAGCCATCTGAAACTCGTTTTTATTTTCGCTAAAGTACCAGCCTAGCCGAAAGGTGTCTTCCAGTTCTTCATATTCTGCTAGCGAAGCTGAAGGCCCTTCGCTAGTTATACCCGACATAAGCTGGACATAAATGTCTTTAAGCCAGGTGGCCAGTTCTTCTTCGGTAAAACTGGAAAGAGACAGCAAAACACTACGGGACCTGTCATTTCCGGTGAGGGAGGGAGGAGGAACTATTTCGATCCAGTCGTTATTGAAATCTATTTTAACTTCTATTTGATCGTCCAGGCAGGCAAAAGGGTCGCTGTCTGCTGTTTTTGGATAGAGATTGTAACCAGAGGGAGCGACATGATCCCGTCCCGCATGAGACATTTCCCATCCGGCATTTAAAGCAAAGGACTTTACAACCTTTTCTATGCGTGAAATATAGTTATTTTGTGCTCTTCTGGGCTTTAAATTATGGCTTTTTTGTTTAGACTCTTGCCTGGACAAACCTTTTAATTCTTTGAGTTGTTTTTTCCAGCTCACCTTATCTCACTCCACAATTTTCTAGGATATACCCAGGAAACCTTTTGATCTTCTATCTATTTTAGAAGCGTCTTGGCCCAAATCACTCATCAGATTTTCTACGGCGTCTAGCACAGAGTGATGAATCAAGGTTGTGTAGGCGGTTAACTCTTCTTCCATGAAAATGTTTGTGATAATTGGAGTCCACTTTGCCTCTTCGTCAGAGGCTTTTCCGGAAAATAAAGCCAAGGCTTTGTCTACCGTCCTGGGCTCACAAATCAAGTACCAGGAAACGTTCAGATGAGTTCCGTAATCTTGCACACCTACCAGCAACATCATGCCTGTGATATTGCTGTTTGTAATTGCGATATAGTTTCTGCCTTCTTTTTCGATGTTCTTAAAATATTTTGAGTCCAAAAAAGTTGGGGCACTCTTGGGGAATACTTTAGCCATTTCTACAGTAACACCGGGTGCCTCTGATTCTTCAATATAGCTTTTCGTGTAATCAATAATTTCTCGTCCCCTTCCTTCAGCACCCCTTATAAGTAGCGACCACTTCTCCAAGATCTTGTCTTCTTTAAGTACAATCTTCTTAACCACGTTATACCTCCTTAGTATACGTAAATAATATTAGTTTGGGATTAAATTGTTCGGTGTGCTGGTTTCCTGCAAATGCGAAGATATATTGCGATTAATTGCTATTTTTCATTCATTCAAAAAAATTATAACACGAAGTGGTGATGAAATGAAGTCATAAAAAATGAATTGCTTTCTCAATTTCGTGTTTAAGTTTTTGGGGTGCCGGCAAATAGTCAAACACTATTTTTCCGCGGGTGCCGGCAGACTCAATAAAGATATCTCCAAAGCCAAATATTCTCCCCAGAACTCCAAAACTGCTAGTGACATTCTGTACTCTTCGCAACCAGATACTCATCGTTTTTTTACCAATAATACCTCTTTCTTCAATCAACCTTTTATTGGTCAGATAATATCTGATACAGTACCAGTTGAGAAAGACAACGATCATTAAAAAAAGACAAGATGCAATAAAAGCAAGGGTAAGTTCTCTTAAAATAGATATATCTTCTGGGAAGAATAAAGGCATTAGAGTAATGTATGAGGCGCAGACTGTCGTTATAGAAAATAGAGGTACTGCCAAATCAAGCCAGTGACGGTTTGTTTTAAAGATAACCTTTTCTCCGGGAAGCAGATATTTGGGATAGAAGAAAAAGTCGTTCATATAAAGCTACCTTGTCAACTGGTCAAGGCAAATTGCAGCCAAAGCAACTGCCTCAAACGTTCTGAGATGATAGAGGGTGTTGTTTTTTCGTTCTTTTTGCAACTCGTGCCATAGAGCTGGGTGGTGATCGACGAGCATTTCCGCTATTTTTTCCCGGTTTGCTTTTTTATCAGGGCTAAAATATTCTTTAATCTCACCTATTGTGTATTTGCGAATCCGAAGGCGCCTTTTCTTTGCTTGCTTAAATACTTCTTCTGTTACAAAGATTAGATTTTTAGAGCTGCGAGAAGGGTGGAGTTTCTTAACAGAAATGACATTCGGTTGATGATAATCGATTAAACTGGCAATGGTTTCTATAACTTTTGTACTTTTTTGCCTGCACCATCTCCCGTTGAAAGATTTTATACCCCAGTCTAATAGGTGTCTGTCTTCAAAGCAGGCCATTCCTATGTATCTTGTGCCCGGATTAACCCCCAAAACCTTTATGGGTTCTTTGGGCATATTTCCTTATTATACAGTGGAATAATGCTGCTCGACCTTTTATTATTTTTTCGTCGGGTATTTCATTTACTTCACCAAGAGTCCTCCTTAAGAGGGTTTCAGGATACTTATTGGCGTAGAACAGGTAAACACTGATATTCTCACGATCATTAAGTGCTTCAGCCAGATCGTGGGCCAGAAGTTCTTCCCTACTTCTAGGAGGCTTGTTGATATTAAATCTTGATATCTTATTATTATTTGTGCTCCATGGTGTCTCTCTGTGGTTGCTCTTTTTTTCCTCTCCTGTTGACTTTTTTGTCTCCTCATTAGAAAGTTCAAGCAAAAAATAGCGGTACGATATGCCCACTTTTTCCACATAAATAAGGTCCAGATTTTGTAGTATATTAATCTTTCTTGTTACCGTTCTTCGGCTCAAGCCTAAAATTAAAGCAATCTTTTTTCTGGTGGGGAAACAAGACTGCTTCTTGGAATCGGCAAAGGATGCTAAAGCGTTGTAAACAGCTAAGCCGGAAGGGCCGATACGTTTGCCGTATAGTTTAAGAACTTTACGATCTATCCAGTACCAGTCACCGCTCTTTAGGTTTCTTACCTTTGTTTGATTACTTATTGCCATGGATGTGGAATTGCCTATTTTAAGGCGCACTTAAATAAATGATGGATAAAAATCCTCGATATTTCTGTAACTCCTCTGCTATTCCTCTATCTTCTTCTGTTCTTGCCCAGAACTTTGTCTTCTTTTTTGCCTATTTCATCTATTAAAACCATGCGCACTCCATAAAAGAGGTTGTCAATCATTGTTCGATAAAGAATAGCCAGTTTAAACATAACTATAGTATTGGGAAGACAAGAGCCCTTTTCCCAGCGGGAAACGACACTTGCATCCTTTACTCCCACAATTTTGGCCACCTCACTTTGATTGAGACCTCTTTCTTTCCTGTATTTTTTAAGTTGATTGGGCCTCCTTTTTAATTTGGTTATTTCCATGTTTTGGTTAGAAATTAACCACTTTATTAAGAGACTATCAAAAGGTGAGTGCCAAACAAGTAGGGAAAAATTGCCCCTAGGCGCAATTCTGAGAGTTATAGGTGGAAAAATTAGGGGATAAATAAAACCCTCTAAACGAGGGAAGGGTTTTTGATTTTTGCAGAGAATTAAATCGTATAAAGTAGGAACATTTCGGCAATTAAACTATTAAGGCTAAATTTTAATGCCTGCAAAACCTTAAAGGTCTATCGTTGTGATTTCCATTATTTCCTTTATAATTAATATCAATAAAGAAAAGGCTTTACGAGGTGATAAACATTTTGAAAAAACAAAGCAATAACATTAAAAGCATTAAAGAAATAATAAATATGGGAGACTTAACATTCATCATGAATGAAGAAAATCAAAACCTCAAACAGCGGTTTGAGGTTTTGATTAAAGATACAAGTTTTTTTGATTGTTTGGTGGGATATTTTTATGCAAGTGGTTTCCACAATATCTATAAGTCCTTAGAAAGCACAGAAAAGATCAGGATATTAGTTGGTGTAAATGTGGACAAGAAAGTATATGACCATTTTGAAGAAGCTCGTAAAGAAATACAACAAGAGCTTGATTTTTCTCATGCAGAAGTAAAACAAGAAATAGAAAACGATGTAGAAGAAGAAATGGAAGAATCAGAAGACAATCAAAAAGTGGAAGAGGGCGTTAAGAAGTTTATTGAATGGATAAAAAGCGGGAAGTTAGAGTTGAAAGCATATCCCTCACAAAACATCCATGCCAAATTATATATCATGACTTTTGTCCAAGGCGATAGAGATGTGGGAAGAGTTATTACCGGGTCTAGCAACTTCACCAAAGCAGGACTAATTGATAATCTTGAATTTAATGTGGAATTAAAAAACCGGGCAGATTATGAATTTGCTAAGAAAAAATTTGAAGATCTTTGGGCAGATGCTGTTGATGTAAGTGAAAAATATGTTCAAACCATCCAAAATAAAACTTGGCTTAATCAAAGTATTACCCCGTACGAACTATATTTAAAATTTTTATACGAATATTTTAAAGACGAATTAAGTCAAGTTGATGAGGTTTTACTGAAGTATCTGCCACAAGAGTTTAAAAAGCTGGAATACCAAGAACAGGCTGTATTAAATGCTAAAAAGATCCTTGAAGAATACGGTGGTGTATTTATTTCAGATGTTGTTGGGCTTGGTAAAACTTATATATCTGCTATGCTTGCTGGCCAACTTCAAGGAAGGACTTTGGTTATAGCTCCTCCAGTATTGCTTGAAAAAGACCATCCTGGTTCGTGGCCTAACGTATTTTCCGATTTTCGAGTCCATGCTGATTATGAATCTATAGGAAAACTAGATGCTTTGGCCGCTCGAGGTACTGATAAGTACAAAAATATTATTATAGATGAAGCTCATCGCTTTAGAACTGAGACAACAATGAGTTATGAGCAATTAGCAGAAATCTGCCGAGGAAAACGTGTGATTCTTGTTACTGCAACCCCATACAACAATTCGCCAAAAGATATTTTGAGCCAAATAAAGTTATTCCAAAAAACAAAGAGGTCCACGATTCCTAACTTGCCTGATTTAGAGAGTTTTTTTGGAAAACTTGAGAAAAGAATTAAAAATATGGATCGTAAAAAGGATTATGCCGAGTATATTAAGGCAGTAAAAGATAATTCCAGAGAAATACGTGACAAGGTATTAAAGTATCTAATGGTACGTAGGACTCGTACTGAGATTGTCAAATATTTTGCAGATGACTTAGCAAATCAGGGACTTAAGTTTCCAGAGGTAAATAGTCCTGATCCCCTATACTATCAGCTAAATGACACAGAGGATAAAATTTTTAACGAAACAATTAAGCTAATTACGAAGGAGTTTAAATATACCAGGTATACTCCTATGCTATATTACAGAGGAAGGATTGATCAGCTTGAGGAGCAGTCGCAAAAAAACATGGGAAGCTTTATGAGGATCTTGCTGGTAAAGCGATTAGAGAGTAGCTTTTATGCTTTTAAAAATACTGTTGACAGGTTCATTAACTCTTACGAACTGTTTATTAATGAATACAAGAAGGGCAATGTATACACTAGCAAAAAATACTCTAGCAAGATTTTTGAGCTACTTGAAAACGATGATGATACAGCAATACAAAAGTTGATTGATGAGGGAAAAGCCGAGAGATATGAGAGTAAGGATTTTAAAGAAGATTTTATAAAGGATTTGCAAAGCGATCTTGAAATTTTAAAACAGATAAGACATCAATGGCAGTCTGTTACCCGAGACCCTAAAATTAATAGACTTATAGATGAACTTTCACATGATGATGTTCTAAAAAAGAACAAATTAGTTATTTTTACAGAGTCAAAAGAAACAGCACAATATCTTCAGAAAAATATTGAAAGCAAGTTGTCAAGCAAAGTACTTTGCTTTACTGGTGGAGCTGGAGCACCAACAAGAGAAAAAGTAATTGAGAATTTTGATGCTAATGCCCGTTTCCCAAAGGATGATCACCGTATTCTAGTATCCACAGAAGTTTTATCGGAAGGTGTGAATTTGCATCGATCTAATGTTGTAATTAATTATGATATTCCCTGGAATCCAACCCGTATGATGCAAAGAGTGGGTCGCATCAACCGGGTTGATACCAAATTTGATAAAATATTTACTTTTAATTTTTTTCCAACAAGGCAATCCAATGATGAAATAAAATTGAAGGAAGCCGCTGAAGCTAAGATAAATGCTTTTCTAACACTTCTTGGAGGAGATGCAGCATTATTAACTGAAGGAGAACCAATAAGTTCACATGAGCTTTTTGATCGTTTGGTGTCCAGGCAGGTTTTGACCGGAGAAGATGAAACCGAAGAAACTGAGCTTAAGTATCTGCAATTAATTAGAAATATTCGAGACAAGCAACCGGAGCTTTTTGAAAAAATTAAACGCCTTCCCAAAAAGGCGCGCTCTGCAAAAATAATGACAAAATATACGGACTCACTTCTAACATATTTCAGAAAAGGAAAGGTGCAAAAATTTTTCCTTGCGCCAAAGAATAAGGAGTCACTAGAGTTAGATTTTATAGAAGCAGCACATGTTATGGAGAGTGAGACTGATACAAAAGCGAGTAAGCTCCCGGAAATTTATTACGATTTACTGGATAGTAACAAACAAGCCTTTGTTACTTCAACTTTGGAAGAAGTTCCAGAAACTAAACGTAGAGGTGGCCGGGACAGTTCTGCAGAAATAATTAAGATTTTAAAAGCAACCATGAAAAACACTCAGCAACTTACAGAAGACCAAGAGTTATATTTAAAAAAAGCCTTAAAGCAATTAGAAGAAGGAGGACTTCCGAAACAAACAACTAAAGAAACCATGAAGGCTCTAAATAAACTGGGACAGGAAATGATGAATCCTCTAAAGGTTCTTGCTGTCCTGCAAACAAATATTCCAGAACGCCTACTCGAAGAACATTATGCAGAAACAAGCCCTGTTGCTTCGGGCAAGCGTGAAGTAATACTTTCTTTATATCTGGCAGGTGAATAAATATGGATAGACAACAGGCAAAAACAATTATAAAAAGAGCCCTGGAAAGCCCATTTGATAAGAATGCATTTGCAGGGTTTGTAAAAAACCTTCTAAACTCAATAGAAGATGCACCTTTCACTTATCAGGGCAACTATATCCCCAATGCTTATAAGCAGTATATAAGCAAATTTGAAAGAATAGGTAAATACAAAGATGGAGAAAATCTATTAGATATACTGATAGTAACTCTAAAAAAAGAAACTTCACTCGAATATGCTCGAACAATGCAGCGAAATTTTATTGCTTGGTACTTAAACGGTAGCAGAGGCGGGGTTAGAAAGGATGCGGCTCTAGTAGCATTTGTTTCTCCAGATGAAATAGATTGGCGATTTTCATTGGTTAAAATGGATTACAGATTCGATCAGACTAAAACGGGAAAGATTAAGGTTAAAGAAGAGTTTACTCCTGCCAGACGTTGGTCTTTTTTGGTTGGCGAAAATGAAAAGAGCCATACTGCACAAAGTCGGCTTCTGCCGATTCTGCTTAACGATGAGACAAATCCCACACTTCAAGAATTGGAAGCGGCATTTAGTATCGAAAAAGTTACGAAGGAGTTTTTTGAAAAGTACAGAGAGCTTTTCCTTCGCTTAAAAGAATCACTTGATGAGATTATAAAAAAAGATGAAAAGGTAAATGCTGATTTTGAAAATAAGAACATAGATACTGCAGACTTTGCCAAAAAACTGCTGGGTCAAATTGTGTTTCTTTATTTTTTACAAAAGAAGGGCTGGTTTGGCGTAAAACGGGATGAAGAATGGGGATCCGGAACAAAGCATTTTTTAAGAGAGCTTTTTAACAAGAAGCACGGGGATTACGATAATTTTTATGATGACATCTTGGAGCCTCTTTTTTACGAGGCTTTGAGGCTTGAGCGCCCCGGTGATTATTATAGCCGTTTCAATTGCAGGATACCGTTTTTGAATGGTGGTCTTTTTGATCCTATTAACGACTATGATTGGTGGAATGTGGACATTCTTTTGCCAGATGAGATATTTTCCAATGAACGCAAAACAAAAGAAGGAGATATTGGAGATGGTATCCTTGATATTTTTGATAGATATAACTTTACGGTTAAAGAAGACGAGCCGTTGGAAAAAGATGTAGCAATTGATCCTGAAATGCTGGGCAAGGTGTTCGAGAACCTCTTGGAAGTTAAGGATCGCAAGTCTCAAGGAACATACTATACTCCTCGAGAAATTGTCCACTACATGTGTCAGGAAAGCTTGTCTAATTATTTGGCTAATGAGCTAAATGACAAAGTTGATAAAGAAGATATTAAAACATTAATAGATCACGGCGAGTCTGTTGTTGAAAATGAAAGTTACATAGCCAATAAGGGACATGAAACCGAAAGATATACATTCAAACTTCCTTCAAGTGTGCGTGACCATGCTATTGAAATAGATGAAAAACTTGCTTCTATTCGTGTCTGCGATCCTGCAGTAGGATCGGGAGCTTTCCCGGTTGGAATGATGAATGAGATAGTTAGAGCGCGCAATGCTTTAACACCATACATGAATGGCAACAGTAAGCGTATACCCTACTATTTCAAGCGCCAAGCAATACAAAACTGCTTATATGGTGTGGACATTGATCCCGGCGCTGTTGAGATTACAAAACTTCGTTTGTGGCTTTCCCTGATTGTTGACGAAAAAGATAGAAGTGTGATTCAGCCTTTACCAAACTTGGATTACAAGATTATGCAAGGAAACAGCTTGCTATCTGAGTTTATGGGCATTGATTTTGATTCGGAAGATGTTGGTAAAAATGGGCAATTATTTATAACAGACGAAGATATAGATGTTTTGATAGAAAGGTTGAAAGAAAAAAAGGACCAATACCTGAACAAGGGTAGTGTGAGCGAGAAACAAAAACTAAAACATGAAATAGAGGACTTGATAATTCAAATATTTGAAACAAAGCTAAAAAAACAAAAGACAACTTATTTTAACCAAATGAAAGCTATTGAGGATAAATACAATGGTTTTCCTAATAAAGAGCAACGAGAGGATCTTATTCGAAAAGAAAAGGAAAAGCTGAAAAGGACAACCGGTTTTGATTTGGAGCAATTTGAAAATCAGTTAAGAGAATATACAACCGGAAATAAAGTGCGCCCCTTTTTCCCTTGGCGACTCTATTTCGCAGAAATTTTTCATGAAAAAGAAGGTTTTGATGTGGTAATTGCCAATCCGCCATATATTAATGTTAACGAAATGAAAAAAGAAGCAGGAAAATATAAACATCAATTTCTGACACCATACGGCAGTTATGATATTTACATACTTTTTTTTGAAAGATCTGTGGAGATACTTAAGGAAAAGGGGATACTTACCTATATAACATCAAACAAATATTTTATTGCTGACTATGCTAAGAAATTGCGTAAGTTTTTTGTAGATAACACCAAAATTCTTACTTTGCTAGATTTGGCTGATTGTGTAAGAATTTTTGAGCATGCCTATGTTTCACCAGCTATTACTATTTTACAAAAAGGAAAGATAGAAGAAGACTATGAAGTAAGTCTTGGATTGTTAAGAGATGAGGATATATACAACCTGGACAACCTAAAATTAATTCCTTTGAATATCAATGATTTAATAGCGAAATCGAACTATGTATTTGATATATACTCAGCAGGAGATAATAAAAGTATTTTAATTAAATTAATTGATGATACTATTGCATTAAAAGAAATTGCAAATGTAAGGACGGGTATTATGGGCTTCGGGTATTGGGAAATGGAGCCTTATATCAGAGAGGGTAAAGCTTCTAACTACATTAGAATTATTACTAATGGACAAATTGGCAGGTATACATTTTTATTTAATAAAAAGACAAAGCTTTATAAAAAGTTTTTCCATAATCCTTACTTTGATATTGAAAATGCTCCTATTAATAGTAATACAAAAAAGTTATTTAGATCAAAAAAGATAATTATAAGAGGTGTGGCAAAGAAATTATCTGCTAATTATGACGAAAAAGGTTTGGGTGTGCTAGTCGCTGTTCATACTGCAATTCCAATTGACGATAATTATCATCCATATTATTTGCTGTCGCTAATAAATTCTAAGCTCTTTAATTGGTTTCACTTGGCAAAATATTACACTGCAAGAATTCCAATGGGCTCGCTAAAATATCCAATTTCTTTTCTCCAAGAGTTGCCAATAAAAGCGATATCTATAGACGAGCAAAGAACTTTTATTGACCTAGTTGATAAAATTCTTACTATCACCAAAGAAAGCGATTACTTAGAAGACTCTGCTAAGCAAGCCAAAGTTTGCGATTACGAAAAGCAAATAGACCAGCTTGTGTATGAACTGTATGAGTTGACGCCGGAAGAAATAGAAATTGTGGAAAGTAAGTCTAAATAAGGCCCGGTGATATCATATGCTTTATAAAGTTTTTATAGATGAAAGTGGCAACAAGGAGTATAAAGTACCATACTCGAAGGATTTTGTGGACAACCCTCCTCCTTTTGAGAAGTATGAGAACTTTTGGCGTGATAACTATTTTGTTCTATGTGGAGTAAGAATCAAGCAAAGTGATTTGAAAAGCCTTAATTCAAAATTTAACAAAATAAAGGAAAAATATTTCGGTACTCACAAGGTAGAAATAAAATCCGATTGGTTGCGAAATCCTAATCAACGCAGAAAACATTATATAGTGCCTTTCAATATTACTGCTGAACAATTAAATAAGTTTGGAGAAAAGTATATAGATTTAATAGGCAAAAACAAAGACAAGATCAAACTTATTGCAGTAATATTTGATAAAAGATGTTACGGGGATGCAAAACGGCAAACAAGTGAAGGTATTCCCCTCTTGAAAACTGCACAAGTGCTATTTGAGCGGCTTAAATATGCTGGCAACTACAATATTGTCATATTTGATCAAATGGAGTCTTCTTTAAAGTTAACTATAGGACAGCATGATAAAATATTAAATGTATTTCAGAGCAACTACGGAATGGAGCAAATATTCGTAGACAAGTATGATAATATTGCTGATATCAAGTTTATGAAATCACATACTGAGAATTTCCTTCAAGTTGCAGATATATGTGCTTATAATATTTTCCGCCAGTTTGTAGAATACGGACGTGAGTGGGCCGGTCAAAGCAAAACTAGAAACGGGCAATCTGTCATGAAAACCTACCCATATTTTAATAGAATTCGTTGTAATTTCCATTATAACCCTTTAAATATGCAAGTAAGAGGAGTCGGGCTAACATGCATACCAGATTTTGATAAAGTTAATTGGGGTTTGCTAGATGGCTGCTTTAACCACAAAAAAACCCCACAAAAGTGAGGTTTTTTTGTGGTCAGTTTCCTTGCGGATATCCGCATCGTCGAGAGGCGGACTAAGCCTTTCGGCTAACCGACCAATTTAAATATAACACAAGTTTCTTACTTTAGTCAACACGCACATAGCACTGACACTATGCACTGACACACTGCTTTATTATTTTTACGTTACTTTTATGAATTGTGCAGGTTTGAACAAAATCAAATTTTATGCAAATCAATTCCTGTACAGCTATAAAAATAAGGACTGTTCGAAAAAACTAATTGGAATGTTATCATCTAATGGAGATATGTTATGAGAAATTCAAACGACGATAAAACAACATATAAATTAACGATTGATGCTTTGGGAAGATCGCCGGTTATTGCAATTACTCGAGATGAGTTTCATACGGCAAAAAATTCTATGAATTTGCTTATAGACTCGTTAGAGGCGGAAGAAGGTTTGAATCTAGTTCTTGAGAACTATATTGAATACGAGGTTGAGTTGTTTAGTGGTGCTTTGAGATCAATAGTGCATCAGCTTCACACATGGTCCGAATTCAATGAAAAAATTTACGAAGTTAATAGAAGAGTCGTGAATTTGCTTTCTGGGTGTCGAAGCTACATAGACCAAACAAGGCATTTCTTAAGTAGGCATTTTGGACCAAATTCGAGGGAGTTCAGTAGATTCTGTCAATCAGCACAAACCCAGTACGAAGAATGTCTAGGGTATCGTGCGATGGAAGCACTAAGAAATACTGCTCAACATAAAGGTATAGCTGTTCATTCTATTTCATACAATAATTGGATAAACGAAAAAGAGGACAATACTATTCGTAGAAATTCACTAAGTCCGTTTATTCATCTTGACATACTAGCAGAAGATAAGAAGTTTAAAAAAAGAATTCTTAATGAACTAATGGCAAAAAGTAAGAAAGTTAATTTACGCCCACTCATAAATAGTTACGTAGCTGGGATTGCAAATCTTCACTTAGAAATGCGAGAAACAATAAATGTTCATGTAGATACAGCGGAAAACTCTGTAATGTCTTTTATAGAAAGATTTAAGAAGGAAGGAAATGAAGATTGCATAGGGCTGATTGCTGCAGAATTTGATAAAGAAGGAAAGCGAATAGACAGGGTGCCGCTTTTTGAAGATCACATTACTCGGAGGAAAGTACTTGAGAAGCGTACAAAGCGTGCTCCCTCTATAGAAAAAATTTATACAACAAATGAAACTGGAAATAAAGCTTAAAGCCTTGGATTTTTTGTAAACTACTTTTATCCTCGAGCTTTAAGTGGGGTAGATAATATTTGTCCTTATTATCAATTTTTCCCTTCTTTTATTGCCTTTAAGCTTCATTTATCCTTTTGATAATGAAGCGCAAAAGGAAAGGAAACAAAAAAAAGAGGGCTGCTCAGAAAAAACGTAGGCAATCTAAGGGGAAAACTCTTAGAGAAAGCCTACTTGAAATAATGGAGTTGGAGGATCGCTCTTGACTTTTATTAAACA
>Ga0207421_10004195_pt1 | contig 16771 bp, 13 predicted proteins | sample SodLakKL_010_SED_4_FD_187542 | JGI IMG/M metagenome (GOLD analysis project Ga0207421, IMG submission 187542) | Alkaline sediment microbial communities from Lake Tanatar, Kulunda Steppe, Russia - 8KL_010_SED (SPAdes) (version 2) | ecosystem: Environmental > Aquatic > Non-marine Saline and... | reverse complement strand
GCGCTACACCGACCAGACGTGGCGGCGGATCAACACCGAACTCTCACGGCTGCAGCAGGTCACCGTCACCGGCGACGCCGGCGCCGCGACCCACACCACCACGCTGACCCGAGCGCAGCGCCGGATCCTCACCGCCTGCGACATCATCCCCCCACCCCCGCGCATCACCCACCTCAAGGCCAGCTGAGCCCGCCGCTCACCGGCCGCCGAGGGTGTGGGCACACGCCCCCTTCCGCGCTCGCACGCCATCTTCCCAGGTCAGACCCCGAATTCAGCCACTCGGTGCCACCACTAGCTGCGGAACCCGGGGTTGACGTCGTCGCCCCTGGAGCCTGCGGTCGATCCGGCCGGCGGCCCCGCGAGCGCCGGCGTCGACGCCAAGTCATCACTACAGGTCTTGCCTGTTGTAGTAACAAGTAGTAGGCTTCGGCTTCACTCGAGATGCAACCGAGAAGCCAAGGAGCGAGCGTGTCAGGTGAACTGGGTGTGTTCCCCCCCAAGCCGTCGGCGCTGAAGGAGATCTTCGGCACCGACCGCGTGCTGATCGGCGTCGTGCACTCACTGCCGCTGCCCGGCGGTCCGCAGTACCGCGGTCAAGCCATCGACGAGGTCATGGACTTCGCGGTGGAGGAGGCCAAGGCCTACGCCGACGGCGGCTTCCACGGGGTCATCGTGGAGAACGCCTGGGACCTGCCGTTCGCCCGCCCCGATGACATCGGCGCGGAGACGGTCGCTGGGATGAGCGTCATGGCCGATCGGGTGCGCCGCGAGGTCGGCGTGCCGGTCGGCGTCAACGTCCTCGCCAACGGGTCGCGGAGCTCGCTGGCTGCTGCCCAGGCCGGTGGCGGGTCGTTCATCCGCGTGAACCAGTGGGTCAACGGCTACGTCGCCAACGAGGGTTTCCTCAACGGCGAGGCGCCGCGCGCGGCCCGGTACCGCAGCATGCTCCGAGCCGAGGAGATCCGCGTCTTCGCCGACGTGCACGTCAAGCACGGCAGCCATGCGGTCATCGCCGGCCGATCGGTTCCCGAGCAGGCCGAGGACAACGAGTTCTTCGACGCCGACGTGCTCATCGCCACCGGCAACCGGACTGGCGACGCGACACCGCTGGAGGAGATCGCCAGCATCCAGCAAGGCAGCGAGTTGCCGGTCATCGTCGGCTCCGGCCTCACGATCGACAACGCCGAGGAGACCTTGGGGGTCTGCCAAGGCGCCATCGTCGGCTCCGCCCTCAAGCGCAACCAGCGCTGGTGGGGGCGAGTCGACATCGAACGCGTTCGCGAGCTCACGGCCGTGGCGGCGAAGGTCGGCTACGAGATCCATGAGTGAGCAACGGCCCGCCCCAACCGAGCCACACCGAGGAGGGATCCCTGTGAGGATCATGAGACTGACCATGCTGTTGCTCGCGCTGTCACTGCTGGTCGTCGCCTGCGACACCGAAGGCGCCGAGGAGGTCGCCGACCCCGACGACGTCGTCGATGGCGATCCAGGAGACGACGTCGACGCCGACGTTGATGCCGACGTGGACGAGCCCGACGCGGACGTGATCAGCGTCGCCTTCGTGCCGCAGGTCGCTGGCATCCCCTACTACGACGGAATGGCCGACGGTGGCGAGCGCGCCGCCGAGGAGCTCGGCTTCGAGTACGTCCAGGAGGGGCCCGCCGAAGCGCAGTCCCCCGAGCAGCTCCGCATCATGGAGGCCCTCGTCTCCCGCGGCTTCGACGCGATCTCGGTCTCGCCCGTCGATCCCGCGTCGATCGCTCCTGTCATCGACGACGGCGTCGCTCAAGGCATCCCGATGATCACCTCCGACGCCGACGCGCCCGACAGCGACCGCATCGTCTACGCCGCACAGGCGACCAACGAGGACCTCGGTGCCGTCCTCGTCGACGACCTGGCCCGTCAGATCGACGAGTCCGGCGAGATCGCGATCGTCAGCGGCGACCCCGACACCCAGACCTTCGTGGAGTGGATCGCCGCGATGGAGGACCGCCTCGAGGAGTACCCCGACATCGAGGTCGTCGACGACGTGCGCCACACCGTCGACAGCGAGGACGCCCTCAACGAGGCCGAGGACCTCATGACGGCCTTCCCCGACCTTGAGGGCATCGTCGCGGTGCCGTCGACCGCGGTGCCGGGGGTGGGGCAGGCAGTGCGCAACGCCGACCGCGCCGAGGAGATCGCCGTCATCGGCTACGGCTCGCCGCAGACCGCTGCGGAGTACCTCGAGGCCGGAGTGATGGAGACCACGGTCCTCTGGGACGTCGAGGCGCTCGGCTACCTCAACGCGTGGGCGATGTACACGCTCGCCTCGGGCGAGGAGTTCGAGGAGATCAACGACGTTCCCGGGCTCGACGAGCCCGTCGAGTACGACGCCGAGGAGGGTGTGCTCATCCTCGGTGAGCCGATGCTCTTCGACGTCGACAACTACGACCAGTACGACTTCTAAGCGAGGGTCCACCGTGGGTGAACATGAGCTCCTGCGGGTGGACGGGCTCAGCAAACGCTTCGGGCCGACCGTCGCGCTCAGCGATGTGTCATTGACGGTCGGCCCGGGCGAGGGTCTCGCCGTTGTCGGCGAGAACGGCGCGGGCAAGTCCACCCTCATGAAGATCGTCGCCGGGGCGCACCGGCCCGACGAGGGGTCGATGACGCTGCATGGCGGGCCGTACGCGCCCCACCAGCCCATCGACGCCACCGAGGCGGGGATCGTGACCGTCTACCAGGAACCGGTGTTCCTGCCGGCGCTGTCGGTCACCGAGAATCTGTTCGCCGGCCGCGAGATCCGAACGCGCTTCGGAGGCATCGCGTGGGACCGGATGCGCGAGGACGCCCGACGTCTGCTCGAACGATTCGGGCTCGACCCCGAGGTCGGGGACCGTGAGATGCAGGAGCTCACCGTCGCCCAGCAGCAGCTCTCCCTCATCGCCCGGGCCTTCCACCACCAGGCCGACCTGCTCATCCTCGACGAGCCGACCTCGGCGCTCAGTGACGTCGAGGCCGACCGGCTCTTCACCTCGGTGCGGGAGTGGCAGGCCGATGGCGGCGCCGTGCTCTACATCACCCATCGCCTTCGCGAGCTGCCCGAGGTGTGCCAACGCATCGCGGTGCTGCGCGACGGCGCGCTCGTCGGCACGCACACCATCTCCGAGCCCTTCGAGCCGACCCGTCGGACGATCGTGGAGGAGATGAGCCGCCGGGAGCACGCCAACGGACCCGCCACCCGGGCACCAGCGGTGGTCGGCCACGACGACGACGAGGCGGCCTCGCCGATCGCACCCCCGTCGGCCGATGGCGAGGTGCGGCTCGAGACCGAGGGGCTCACCCGCGCCGGCGAGTTCACCGACGTCAGCCTCACGCTGCGCGCCGGCGAGGTCCGGGGCATGTACGGCCTCGTCGGGTCGGGCCGCACCGAGTTCGCGCTGACCCTCTACGGCGAGCGACGACCCGACGTCGGGGACGTCCGCATCGGCGGGGAGTCGGTCAGCTTCAAGGGGCCCCGTGACGCGAAGCGCCACGGCCTCATGTACCTGCCCGAGGACCGCGGTCGCGACGGGCTGTACGGCTTCCTCAGCGTGCGCGCGAACCTCTCGAGCGCGGTCCTCGATCGACTCCGGCGCTTCGGTCCGCTCCTCGACTTCGCTCGTGAGCGAACGATCGCCGACGGCTACATCGACGAGTTGTCGATACGGACCAGCGCGGCCGACGCCAACGTCATGACCCTGAGCGGAGGTTCCCAGCAGAAGGTCCTGCTCGGTCGATCGTTGAGCGTCGAACCCAGCATCCTGCTGCTCGACGAGCCGACCCGCGGCGTCGACGTCGGCACGAAGGAGGAGTTCTACGCCCGCATCCGCGAGCTCGCCGCCGACGGCCTCGCCGTGCTCGTGATCTCCTCGGAGCTCAACGACCTTCTCGCGGTCGCCGACACCGTCGACGTCATGCGCACCGGCGAGATCATCAGGAGCGTCGACGTCGCCGAGGAGGGAGCCGCACAGACGATCGTGCAGATCGCCATCGGCGCCGATGACGTCACCGACGGCGAGAGCCGCCAAGGCGGGGCCGCAGCGAGCGAGGAGGTCTCGTGAGTACCGCAACGTCAACCAGCAGCCGGCACACCTTGGGCGAGGCCTTCGTCGGCCGCGCCGAGCAGATCCGCAGAGCGGCGATCTTCGTGCTGCTCGGCGCGCAGTTCCTCCTCTTCAGCCTCTTGCTGCCCAACTTCCTCACCGCCGGCAACCTCCAGAACATCGCGGTGCGCGCAGCGCCACTGGCGATCGTCGCCGCGGTCATGACGCTCATCCTCCTCCTCGGCGCGATCGACGTCTCGGTCGGCTCGATGCTGGGGGTCCTCGCCTGGGTCGTGGGGACGCTGACGGTCGCTGACCTCGGGGTGGCCACCGTGCTCGCGGCGGTCCTGCTGGCCGGCGCAGCCATGGGATCGGTCAACGGCCTCATCGTCGGCAAGGGCAAGGTGCTGCCCATCGTCGGCACGCTCGGCATGTTGTTCGTCTGGCGGGCGGTGGTGTACGGGCTCTGGGACAACTCCGACGTCTTCGCGCCACCGCTCCTGCCGGTGCTGACCGACCGCGTCGCCGGCATCCCCGTGTCGCTGTTCGTCGTCGCCGTGGTCTATGCGGCGGTCTGGTACGTCCTGCGGTTCCGGCCCTACGGACGCCACGTCTACGCCGTCGGCAACGACGCCGAGGCGGCCCGGCTCGTCGGGATCAACGTCGACCGGGTGATCATCAGCACCTACGCGCTGCTCGGCCTGGCCGTCGCCGTCGCGTCGGTCTTCTACATGAGCCGCACCGGTGTCGTGCAGGCCTTCACCGGCGAATGGTTCGAACTCGGGGTCATCGCCTCGGTCCTCATCGGCGGGACCCGCATCACCGGAGGTCGCGGCTCGGTCATCGGCACCCTCGGCGGCGTCTGCTTCGTCGCCACGCTCGAGAACGGGATCGTGCTCATGGGCGTCCCGTCACTGTGGAACGACTTCGCGCTCGGCGCGATGATCCTCATCGCGGTCAGCGCCGACGCGCTCATCTCACGACGCACCGCAGCGAAGGGGGCGCAGGGCTGATGCTCACCCGACTGCTCAGCGACCGTCGCCTCCTCCTCGTGGCGCTCATCGTCGTGACCGTCCTCGGCATGGCCGTCTTCGTGCCAACCGCTCTTCAGCCCGGGATCCTGCTCAACATGAGCAAGTTCGGGGTCGTCGTCGGCATCCTCGCGATCGGCCAGACCGTCGTGATCCTCACCGGACGCGGCAACATCGACCTCTCGGTCGGCTCCACGCTCAGCCTGGCGGGCGTCATCCTCGCCCTGCTGGCGACCTCCGGGGTCAACGTCTGGCTCGCCGCGGTGGCCGCCATCGCCGTCGGGGCACTGCTCGGCGCCGTCAACGGGCTGCTCGTCACCGTCATCGGGGTGCCGGCGCTCATCGGCACGATCGGCACCCTGTTCCTCTACGGCTCCGCGGCGCTCGTGCTCTCCGGCGGGATCGCCATCGGCGGATTCGTGACCGATGGCTTCTCGGTGATCTCCTACGGGACCCTCGCCGGCGCGCCGTTCCAGCTGATCTTCGTGATGATCCCGCTCTACCTCATCGTCGGGTTCCTGCTGTCATCCACGAGGTGGGGCAGAGCGATCTACGAAGTCGGCAACAATGACCGGGCAGCCACGCTCGTCGGTCTCTCGCCAGTGGGCGTGCGGATGAGCGCATTCGTGCTCTCCGGCACCCTGGCGGGTGTCGGCGCGGTCGTCATGACCGCCTGGCTGCTGACCTCGCGTCCTGAGGCCGGGGCCGGCTTGGAACTCATGGCGCTCGTCGTCGCGGTGTTCGGCGGCACGCACATCTTCGGCGGCCGCGGCACGCTGTCGGGCACCTTCCTCGCGGTCGTGCTCGTCACGCTTCTCAACACCGGGATGCAGATGGCCGGCATCGAGCAGACATGGCAGCGAGGCGTCCTCGGAGCCCTGCTCGTCGGCGCGGTGCTGCTGAACAACTTCCTTGGACAGCACCGATCATGACGACACGATGCGGGCCAGCGGTCTGGCGACGCAGGCCTGTCACGGCGGCGTCGACGCGACGCCACCAAACCGCAGTCTCGACGGGGGAAGGAACGCGACGGTGAGCCCCACCGGGTCACGACAGCCCGCGCACGTCATGGTCTCGACCGCCCTGCGAGCCGAGATCGACCAGGGCACATGGAAGCCGGGTGACTCCCTGCCGAGCGAGCACGCTCTGTGCGAGCAGTACGGCGTCAGCCGCACGACCGTGCGCCACGCCCTGCAGTCCCTCGAGGCGTCCAACCTCGTCCACCGTCGCCAAGGGTCCGGCACCTACGTCGCCGAGCGTCAACTCAGCCATGGACTCGGGGACCTGCGCAGCTTCACCCAGGTCATCATCGACCGTGGGTGGAAGCCAGGCACGCTCCAACCCGAGATCGACGTCGACCCGGATCCGCCGGTCGAGGCGCTCGACTTCCTCCCGGGCTCGGTGATGTGGCGCGTCCGCAGGCTGCGCACCGCCGATGATCGCCTCTTCTCGCTGGCGGACTCGTGGCTGCCAGCGGAGGTCGCCAACAAGATCGACTCGGCCAGCCTCGGTGAGCACCTCTCGTTGTACCGGGTCCTCGAGGAGGAGCTCGGGCTACGGCTGCACATCGCCGTCGAGTCGATCCGCGCCGAGGCCGCTCGCAGCGAGGAGGCCGAGTTGCTCGAGGTGCCGCACGGCAGCCCGATCATCGTCATCTACCGCTGGACGCGCGACGCCCGAGGGGCCCCGGTGGAGTTCGCACGCTCCGCGTCCCCGGGCGACCGCCACGAGTACGTCGTCACGCTCACCAAGGACTGAGTCGACCCGCGGCTGTCAGCGGCCGTGCGCACGCAGGGAGGGGCCAGCCACATGATGATCGGTGCGGTCGGCGACGTCGCCGTCGACACCTACGCCCGGGTCGCGACCCTGCCCGCCTTCGGCGAGAAGCTGCCCGGCGAGTACCTCGCGAGCCTGCCCGGCGGCGTCGGCGCGAACGTCTGCGTCGCGGCGGCTGTCTACGGCGCCCCGACGCGGCTGTTCGGCGCGGTCGGCGACGACGACCTCGGCGAGCTCGTCCGAGGCCGGGCCGCGGCCAGCGGCGTCGACGTCGACCACTGCCTCGTCCGCCCCGGCACGCGGACCACCTGGAACTTCGTCGCCTTGAGCCCCGAGGGCGAGAAGGCCTTGACGATCATGCCCACGGAGAACTTCTTCCCCCAACGGGCATGGTTCGACGCCGGGGCCTTCGAGGGGCTCACCCACTTCCACGCCGCCCCGTTCGACCTCGAACAAGCCCACGAGCTCGCCCTCGCCGCGCAGCAGCAGGGCGCCAGCCTCTCCCTCGACCTCGAACCCGCGATGCTCGAGGTGCCCTGGAGCGACTTGGCTGCGCTGATCGGCCGCGCCGACGTCGTCACGGTCAACGAGTACAGCTACGCCCGGCTCTTCGCAGACGCGCCCTGGCAGGACGGGCTCGCACGGCTGCGGGCGCTCGGGCCCACCGTCGCGATGGGCACGCTCGGGGCCGAGGGCCTCGTTGTCGCCACCGCCGGCGAGGTCGCCCGCGTCGACGCGTTCGCGCCATCGCGGGTCGTCGACACCACGGGTGCCGGCGACGGGTTCATCGCGGTGTTCCTCGTCGAGTGGCTCGAGGGCACCGATCCGGTTGGCGCGGCCCGTACCGCCTCGGTGGCCGCCGGCCTGTCCACCGGCGACCTCGGAGCGCAGGGCGGTTACCAGACCCGTGAGACCGTCGCTCGCCAGCCGCTGCCCGCCGTCCACGCCATCGACGGGTGAAGTAGCCGATGAGCTCGCCGCTGACACCGCTGTTCCAACTCACCCGCGACGACGGTGAGCTCGCCGGTTGGGCGCAGGTCCTCGAGCAGGAGTGCCAGCAGGCGCTCGTCGACCCCGACCCGGTGCGCCCGGTGAGCGTCTGCGCCGGGCGGCCCCCGAAGGGCTGGCGCGCCTATGTCGAAGCGGGCGGCGTGCTCGTCGTTGCCGCCGCCACGATGCTGCCGTGGCACGACGCCGACGCCGCCCCGGTGAGCATCACCCGCCTCTACCCTGCCGACGGCCGCGCGCCGATCGCCGCGCCCTGCCTCGCACGCCGAGCCCCTGACGGAGTCGGGGGCACCACCGTGCTGCGCGCCCACGAGGACCGCGTACCCAAGGACGCCGGCGACGTCGGCCGCACGCCGCTGGTCACCACCTACGACGTCGGTGCCGGTCGCGTTGTCGCGGTCTGGGCGCCGCTCGGCGAGCTCCTTCGCGCGGCCGGCGACCGCCTCCGGCGCTTCTCGGACCGCACGCCGGTCACCGAACGGTGCGCGACGGTCGACAAGGGTCCACTCGCCGGGCTCATGCGGGAGGTGCTCGTCGACGCCGTGACCTGGCGGGGGCTGCCGTTCGTGAGCCCGTCGGCCTTCCCGAGCGGCGCGGCAGCCGCCCTGGTCGTGCGCTGCGACGTCGATGGGATCTACGGCGACCACGCGACGCAGATCTCCAAGGCCTTCGTTCGCCACGGCATTCCCGTCTCGTTCTTCGTCAACGCGGCCTTCGCCGAGCGTCACCCCGGTGCGCTGGACCTCGACGACCTGCACCAGCTCGGGCAGCACGGCTACCGCCACGACGTCTTCGACACCGAGGCCGAGAACGACGAGAACCTCGCCGCAGGCGAGCGGTGGCTGCAGGAGCGCACCGGTAAGCCGCCGGAAGGCTTCGTCGCCCCACGAGGGTTGTGGAACCCCTCTCTGGGCCGGGCGCTTCGCCGCCGCGGTTACGACTACTCCGCCGACTTCGGGCTCAGTTTCGACGCCCTGCCGTTCGTCACCCCCGAAGGCATCCTCCAACTGCCCGTCCACCCCTACTCGCCAGAGCGGGCAGCTCGTTGGGCCGATGAGCAGGGACTCCCACCGCCAGGGGACGAGGACGAAGTCGCCCACTACCTCGCGACCGTCGAGGACGCTCGCACCGAGGGTCGCCCCGCGCACATCTACGGCCACCCCGAACGTCTCGCGCGCCTCGCCGACACCCTCGCCGATCGCCTGGCCTCCTGGCTCGACACCCACCGCGGCGTCGCGCTGACCCTCGAGCAGTACGCGCGATGGTGGCGCCGCCGAGGCCAGACCGGGATCGTCGTCGAGCACGCGCCGGAACGAAGCCCCGAAGGCCGGCCGGCCTTCGTCGTCGAGGCCGGCGATGACGTCGACCTCATCGTACGCAGCCGCACGCCGCTGACAGTGCGTCATCAAGGACACACCGTCACCGTCGAGGTCGCCGACACCCCCGTGTCTCTGCGCACCCGTGCGGCCGCGACCGTCAACGCCGTCAGCAAGGCCCGTATCAGCGGGTCAGGAGCTCGAGATCAGTGAGGAGAGCATGGCGACCGCCCAGGAGCTTGCCGCAGCCATCGACCACACCCTGCTCAAGCCCGACATGCGCATCAGCGACGTCGAACGGCTCTGCGCCGAAGCCAGGGCCCACCGGTTTGCGGCAGTCTGTCTTCCCCCGTGCTACGTCGACGCGGCCGCCGAGCTGCTCGCCGATACGCCGGTCGAGGTCGCAACGGTCGTCGGCTTCCCGCTCGGCTACAGCACCACCGCGAGCAAGGTCGCCGAGACCGCCGAGGCCGTCGACCGGGGCGCGACCGAAATCGACGTCGTCGTCAATATCTCGCGGCTGTGCTCCGGCGACCTCGTCTCCGTGGGTGAGGAACTCGCTGCCGTGGTGCAGGCCGCGCGACCGGGCCCCTCACCAGCCGGCAACACCGTGAAGGTCATCATCGAGACGGCGTACCTCGACGAGGACGGCAAGCGCGACGCCGCCCAGCTCGTGCGCGACAGCGGTGCCGACTTCATCAAGACCTCCACGGGCTTCGCGCCAGCGGGTGCGAGCGTCGATGACGTCGCCCTGCTTGCGGAGCTGCTCGCCGGGGAAGTCGAGGTCAAGGCCTCAGGAGGTATCCGCACCCTCGCTGACGCCGAGGCGATGCTCGCCGCAGGAGCCAGTCGCCTCGGCGTCAGCGCAGGCGTGGCGATCATCAAGGAAGCCACGCAAGCCGCTGAACGCGGACTCCAGTAAGGCGCTCCGGCCCCAGGCTGCGTGAGCCTCGAGGGAGTCGACAAGCGAACTCCCGCCCGCCCCCAGTGCAGTCTTGGTCCGACTGCGCTCTTCACCCGTGGCTCCGGACCCGGGCCCGGAAGATGTCGCGGGGGGTATGGGTGCGCCCGCTGAGCAGGGCGACAGCCACCTTTGCCGACATGGTCACCATTGCAGTCCGTGGGGACGTCTGTTTCACTGATTTTGAAGAGGTTTACGTGGGCGTGGAGCGAGGATCAGGAGCCTGCGATGGCCGAGTCCACGACGTCCGCTCCAGCCGCCGGTAGCTCCGGGACACAGGTGACCTCCGTGGTGGTGCTGCAGGCACCGTTGAGTGGTCAACTCGTGCCGATCGAGCATGTGCCCGATCCCGTTTTCGCCGAGAAGATGGTAGGCGAGGGGCTCTCGATCGATCCGTTGAGCGATCGGCTGTTGGCTCCGTGTGATGGCGAGGTCGTGCAGGTCCACGCCGCCGGTCATGCCGTCACCATGAAGACCGTCGAGGGCCTCGAGGTGCTGCTGCACATCGGCCTCGACACCGTCGGGCTGAAGGGCGAGGGGTTCGATCCGAAGGTGTCGGTCGGCGAGCAGGTGACCGCCGGGACCGAGCTGATCACGTTCGACCTCGACCACGTCGCCACGCACGCGAAGAGCGTGCTGACCCAGATGGTCATCACCAACCCCGAGCGGCTCGCCTCGTTCACCCCGCGTTCCGGCCTGGTCACCGCCGGCGAGGACGCCGTTGCAGAACTCGAGCTCGTCGCCGACGACGGTCGCGACGACGCGGATGCCGCCGCTGGGAGGCAGGTGACCTCCGAGGCGGTCATCGTCGCCAACCCGGTCGGTCTGCACGCGCGACCTGCCGCCGTGCTGGTGAACCTGGCGAAACGCTTCGAGGGTCGGGTGTATCTGCAGCGCGGGGACACCCGGGTAAACGCCAAGAGCGTCGTCGCCATCATGGGTCTGGAGGTCGGTCCCGGCGAGAAGGTGCACCTGATCGCGCAAGGTCCGGAAGCCGCCGAAGCGGTCGAGACCTTGAGCGCCGCGGTGGCCGAGGGACTCGGTGAGGCAGGCGCTGCCCCGGTCGCGGCGCCCGCGAGCAGCACGGTCCGCGCCGAGCCAGCTCCGGAGCCGAGTGTGCAATCGGATGACCCCGACCTGCTACTCGGTGTCGCGGCCTCGCCCGGGCTCGGCGTCGGCACGGTCCTGCAGATTCGACACGAGGACATCAGCGTCGAGGAGGAGGCGACCGATCGCCACCACGAGCGGCGGCGGCTCGACGATGCCATCGACAAGGCCCAGGTCCAGCTCGAAGCCCTCGAGGCGCGCCTCCTGCGCGAAGCGGATCCCAGCAAGGCGGCCATCTTCGCCGCTCATCAGGAGCTGCTTGACGATCCCGACCTGCTGGATCTCGCGGGGAGCGCGATCGACAAGGGCAAGAGCGCCGCGTTCGCCTGGCGCAGCGCCTATCGGACGCACGCCGAGCGGCTGGCCGGGCTCCAGAGCGAGGTGCTCGCTGGCCGGGCCAACGACGTGCGTGATGTCGGGCAGCGGGTCCTCGAGGTGCTGACCGGCGTCCGCCAGGAGCGGCCCGAGTTCCCGGCAGGCACCATCCTCATCGCCGAGGACCTGACCCCTTCGGACACCGCGACCCTCGACCGCGACCGGATCGAGGGGTTCTGCACGACGTCGGGTGGGGCGTCCTCCCACGTGGCGATCCTGGCCCGCTCCCTGGACATCCCGGCGGTTGCGGGGATCGACCCCCAGGCGCTGGAGGTCGCCGAGGGGGAGCGGGTCATCCTCGATGGGGCCAAGGGCACGCTCCGGCTCAATGCCTCCGAAGCCGAGGTGGACCGCATCCGACGTCGGAAGGAGCGGATCGCCAAGCGCCGCGCCGTCGAGCTCGAGCACGCCCTCGAGCCGGCGATCACCACCGACGGGCACCGGACGGAGGTCGTCGCCAACATCGCCGCGGTCGAGGACGCTCGCGAGGCGAAATCGGCCGGGGCCGAAGGGGTCGGCCTCCTCCGCACGGAGTTCGCCTTCATGGGCCGCACCTCGGCGCCGAGCGAGGACGAGCAGGTCGAGATCTACCGTGGCATCGCCGAAGCGATGCCTGAGGGCCAGCCGCTGGTCATCCGAACGCTCGACGTCGGCGGGGACAAGCCCTTGTCCTATCTGCCGATCGCCCGGGAGGACAACCCGTTCCTCGGTGAACGGGGCATCCGTGTCGGACTCGATCGTCCCGAGATCCTGCGCACGCAGGCCCGTGCCATCCTGCGCGCGGCGGACGCCGGGGCGCGCATGCACGTGATGTTCCCGATGATCGCGACGATGCAGGACTGGCGATCGGCCAAGGAGGTGTTCGAGGAGGAACGCCTGCGCCTGGGTGCTGACAGGATCCCCGTCGGGATCATGGTCGAGGTGCCGTCGGTGGCGGTGATCGCGGAGCGGTTCGCCGCCGAGGTCGACTTCTTCTCCGTCGGGTCCAACGACCTCACGCAGTACGTCCTGGCGATGGACCGCGGTCACCCGAAGCTCGCCCCGCAGGTGGACGGGTTGCATCCGGCGTGCCTTCGACTCATCGGCCAGAGTGTCAAGGCCGCCCACGAGCACGGCCGCTGGCTGGGGGTGTGCGGGAGCATCGCCGGCGATCCCCAGGCGGTCCCGTTGCTGCTCGGACTCGGTGTCGACGAACTCAGCGTGAGCATCCCGGCGATCCCGAGCGTCAAGGCCCAGATCCGACGCCTGTCCCTGGAGGAGTGTCGGGACCTCGCCGCCCAGGCGCTGGAGCAGGAGTCCGCGGCCAGCGTGCGGGCTCTCGTCCCGCAGGATGAGGACGAACGAGGGCTCGAGGACGAGGCATGAGCGCAGTACCGAGGTGCTGAGGAGGAACCACCATGGGTACCGAGCCCCAGGCGCCGGCGTCGCGCGTCAAGGCCGTGGGTAGCAGCACCTTCGGCTTCCTCCAGAAGATCGGCAAGTCGCTGATGCTGCCGGTGTCGATCCTGCCGGTCGCCGGCATCCTGCTCGGCGTGGGCGGCGCTCTGCTGCAGGGCATCGACCGCGGCGCCATCGGCACTCCGCAGGAGTGGCTCCGCGTGCTGCTCGAGGTCATGCAGGCCTCGGGGGCGCCGATCTTCGCCAACCTCGCCCTCATCTTCGCCATCGGTGTGGCGCTCGGGTTGACCAAGAACGACGGTGTCTCGGCGCTGTCGGCCGTCGTGGGCTACATCGTCATGACCGGCACGATGGGCGTCGTCGCTGTGGAGCGAGGGGTCGAGACCACCCCGATCATCGGGATCGAGACGATCGAGACCGGCGTCTTCGGTGGCATCCTCGTCGGTGTCCTGGCCGCGGTGCTGTTCAACCGGTTCTTCCGCATCCAGCTGCCGCCCTACCTCGGGTTCTTCGCGGGCAAGCGGTTCGTGCCCATCATCACGGCCTTCGCCTCGATCGCGCTCGGGCTCGTGCTCAGCTACGTCTGGCCCCCGATCCAGACGACGATCGACGTCTTCGCGGACTGGGCGGCGGAAGGCCAGCCGGCCATCGCGGTGTGGATCTACGGCACCGTCGAGCGACTCTTGTTGCCGTTCGGCCTCCACCACATCTGGAACGTCCCGTTCTTCTTCGAGGTCGGGTCGTTCACGACCGCGGCCGGGGAAACCGTGACCGGCGAGATCACCCGGTTCTTCGCCGGTGACCCCGAGGCCGGCCGGCTCGGGGGCGGGTACCTGTTCAAGATGTTCGGTCTGCCTGGTGCTGCGCTGGCGATCTGGCACACCGCGAAGCCCAAGAACAGGATCAAGACCGGTTCGCTCATGGTCTCTGCGGCGCTGACCTCGTTCCTCACCGGGATCACCGAGCCACTCGAGTTCGCCTTCATCTTCATCGCGCCGGTGCTCTTCGTGGCTCACATCGTGATGGCGGGGCTGGCGTTCCCCGTGATGTACCTCGCCGGCGGCCTGCTCGGCTACACCTTCTCCCACGGGTTCATCGACTTCGCACTGTTCTACGCGCTCGACACCCGTCCGTGGCTGGTGTTCGTGCTCGGTCCCATCTACTTCGCGCTCTACTACGGCGTCTTCCGGCTGCTCATCGTCAAGCTCGACCTCAAGACCCCCGGTCGCGAGGACCTCGAAACCGAGCCGGAGGAGGCGCGTGACGTCTCCGCTGACAGCTTCGCCCAGCAGCTGGTGCTCGCGTTCGGTGGTCGGAGCAACATCACAGATCTCGACGCCTGCATCACCCGTCTGCGGGTCGGGGTCGAGGACGTCCGCCGCGCCGACCAGGCCAAGCTCAAGGCGCTGGGCGCTGCCGGCGTCCTGCTGGTCGGCAACAACATGCAGGCCATCTTCGGGACCCGGTCCGAGAACCTGAAGACCGATATGCAGGAGTACCTCGAGACCGCCGGGGACGAGGCCGAAGTGCAGGAGGGCGACATCGCCGAGGTCTCCTACGAGTCCAGGGGAGTCGCGCCGAAGCTGCGCGACCCCCTCGGCCCGGAGAAGGCGCGCGACGTGATCGCCGCGCTCGGAGGCCCCGAAAACATCGTCAAGGTCGAGGCCTGTGCGGAGACGCGCCTCCGCATCAAGCTGCGCGACGGGAGCCAGATCGACGACGCAGCGCTGACGGCCGCGGGCATGCACGGCGCCGTCGCCGTGGACGAGCACACCTTCCACGTCATCGCCGGCCTCAACGCCGACCAGTACGCCGGCGAGATGCGCGGTCAGCTCTCCGCGCTGCTGTCGACCGGTGCCTAGGTCCGAGGGCGCCTTCCCACCCGGCTTCCTCTGGGGTGGGGCCACCGCGGCCAACCAGCTCGAGGGTGCGTTCGACGAGGGGGGCAAGGGCCTGTCCATCCAGGACGTGGCACCCCGCGGCATCCAGGGTCCGCGCACGTCGGTCCCGACGCCCGACAACCTCAAGCTCATCGGGATCGACTTCTACCACCGTTACGCCTCCGACATCGCGCTGTTCGCCGAGATGGGGTTCAAGGTGTTCCGCCTCTCGATCGCGTGGAGCCGGATCTTTCCCAACGGCGACGACGAGACGCCCAACGAGGAGGGGTTGGCCTTCTACGACCGCGTCCTCGACGAGTGCGCCAGGCATGGCATCGAGCCACTGGTGACGATCTCCCACTACGAGACCCCCTTGCACCTGGCCGACAGCTACGGCGGTTGGGTCAGCAGGGAGCTGATCGGCTGCTACGAGCGGTATGTACGAACCCTGTTCGCGCGATATGGCTCCAAGGTGAAGTACTGGCTGACCTTCAACGAGATCAACTCGGTGCTGCACTTCCCCTTCTTCAGTGGCGCGATCCCCACGCCGAAAGAGCAGCTGTCGGGCTCAGAGCTCTACCAGGCGGCCCATCACGAGTTGGTCGCCAGTGCCCTGGCGACGAGCATCGCGCACGAGATGATCCCCGACGTCAAGGTGGGCTGCATGCTCGCGGCGGTGCCCACCTACCCGCTCACCCCGGACCCGGCCGACGTGGTCGCCGTCATGCAGGCAGACCACCGGAACCTGTTCTTCGGCGACGTCCATGCACGTGGCGTCTACCCCAACTACATGCTTCGCCACTTCCGCGAGTCCGGCATCGAACTGGACATCAGCGACGACGATCGCGAGGTCTTGACCAACACGGTGGATTTCGTGTCGTTCAGCTACTACATGAGCGTGTGCGAAACCGCCGACCCCGCCAAACGGACCCAGGGCGAAGGCAACGTCATCGGAGGGGTTCCGAACCCCACGCTCAAGGCCAGTGGCTGGGGCTGGCAGATGGATCCGGCCGGGCTGCGGATCGTGGCAAACCAGTTCTGGGACCGCTGGGGCAAGCCACTGTTCGTCGTCGAGAACGGGCTGGGTGCCGAGGACGAGCTCGTCGAGGCCGATGGGGCCAAGACCGTGCTCGATGACTACCGGATCGACTACTTGAACGACCACCTGGTGCAGCTCGGCGAGGCGATCGACGACGGCGTGGAGATCCTGGGGTACACGGCGTGGGGCTGCATCGACCTTGTCAGCTTCACCACCGCCCAAATGAGCAAGCGCTACGGCTTCATCTACGTCGATCGCGACGATGACGGCAACGGCACGCTCGAACGCTACAAGAAGGCCTCGTTCGACTGGTATGCAGAGGTCATCCGCACCAACGGGGCAAGTCTCCGCCCGATGACCTGACCATCGGCCCGCAGCGACCGCCAGAGGCCCCCTCCGAGCGGATCGCCGCCGGCTGCGACGGTGGCCAGCGCCTGGCTCGTCGGCCCTGCGGCTCGGAGCAGCCGCAAGCTCCACCCCCCAGGCGGGGGACCCGCTACCGAGGGGTCAAGATTCGCTGCGCATCGCCGGTATCGCCGCCCGAAAGGACACCGGGTAGCGGACACAGCCCGCGCCAGCGCGGCGAGCGCCACATGCTGGTCACCAGGGCGAGGGTGCGACACCTTCGGGTAGGGTGAGCCGGCGCGCGGCCGTCTCGTGGAACCCGGAGAACGGGGAGGGCTGTGGAGGCGTTCCTACGGGCCTATGCGCATGCCACCGGCATGCCCCCTCCGAGGGAGTCGTTCGCGTTCGGACTCGACGCGGAGACCGCCGACGAACTCGCCGCGCTCGTGCTCGCGGGACGCAAGCGGG
>Ga0207421_10004194_pt1 | contig 16772 bp, 4 predicted proteins | sample SodLakKL_010_SED_4_FD_187542 | JGI IMG/M metagenome (GOLD analysis project Ga0207421, IMG submission 187542) | Alkaline sediment microbial communities from Lake Tanatar, Kulunda Steppe, Russia - 8KL_010_SED (SPAdes) (version 2) | ecosystem: Environmental > Aquatic > Non-marine Saline and... | reverse complement strand
TGCCTTGAGGAATTGCCAGCTTATTATCCTGGTTGGTGGCAGCCGTTGGTTCTTGAGCATCCTCACCGACTTCGAGGAATTCGCGGTGTATGACTGCCGGGTCAAGCCGGTCAAGACCGATAAGCCCTATACTGCCCGCATCATGTATCTCACACATGCGGATTACATGGCCCAATGGGAGGACATCGCCCGCATCTTAACCCGCGTGGTATATTGAAAGGCGGGTTTGACAAATATGTGGAGTCCAAGAAGGTAAAGCGGGGAACGGCCGAGGTGGACGCCGCGTTTCTGGCGGAGATCGGGCGGTGGCAGGAGCTTCTGGCCAGGAACATCGCGCTGAGGAATCCGGGCCTTTCCCAGCGGGAGATCAACTTCTCGGTGCAGATTTGGCTTGAGCATAAAGGAGATTTTCTATCTTTTTGTGTGTGGATGCAAGTGCTGCAACGAACTGTTCTCAAAATCCGGATTTTGGATCAAAATCAAGGCTGTTACGAAAATTTAAGTAGTTTTGTCCAATTCCGCTGCGGCTAACCTAAGAAATTCTTTTTGCATAGACAATGGTAGGTTGCGAAAACGAATAAGTAGGCCTTCTACGTTTAATTCAGCAAGACGGTTTTCGGCTTCCTTGGTTAATCTGTTAATTTTTTTCAAATCCTTGTCAGTGACATATTCTGGTGCAGAGTTTAGTTTTAAAATTAGATAATGACATTCATCAGCAGGCATCTTCCAAATTTCTTCTGAACTTTTATACACTTGTGAAACCCAAATTTCGGACAACCTATCCTGAATTTCTTTCCTGAGATTCTCGACTTTGTTTAAATCGTCATGGGTGATATATGCCGGTATAGAATCTATCAAAGAGAAAAGCCTTTTACACCCTTCAGTGCTCATTTCAGCTATATCATCCTGTGACGATAATATAGAGGATAGCCAGTTGTTCGATCTTTGTCTTCGCCTCTCAATCAATTCCTTTAACAGATTAGCATAAATTTCATCAACGCCTTTCCATTCAGGCAACATGTCATCATTGCTTTCTGCTGCCGATACTTCTTCAATCTTTTCAGCCACTAATTTTTCGAGTTCATCGTTAGAAACGCTTAATTTATCCCAAAAATAGAAATCTTCCTGAAACATGGTCAATCGGCGCTCTAACTTCTTAAGATCCTCATATTCAGGGTCTTGCCCATAAAAAATATTAATGACTTGTTTTATCTCGTTATTAATTTCTTCTATTTCGGCAATATTCAAAAAAGAGCGGGACAACAGATCCGTATGAAGCTCCCACTGCTCTTTTTCTTGCGCCGAGCAAGCTTTGATGAACTGTTCAAGTTTTTTCACATGTTCATTAATTTCTGGTACATCTCGAATGGTTCTCGCCCTTTCAAGATCTTGCTTCAGCTGTGCTGCGTTTTCAGGCCATTCTATAAGTTCTGTCATTGTTGTACTCGTGGAAATATTATGCTGATTCAAAAAGGAACGTGCGGCCTCTACACTGTAATATACGCGCTGCCTTTCTTTTATATCACTAATTATTTTTATGGCGCGCTGCTCGACTTTATCTGCTAATTTATCAAGACCCATTAGTTTCAAATTTTCACTCGTATATTTAATCATATGCTCTCGGAAACTGCCCACTTTTTCAGAGGATATGCAGCTCTGCTGTAGCAGCCAATCTTCAAACATTGCTTCAATGGCATGGCGTGTTTTGTCAATACGCTTTGTTATCCTTGATAGCTGATCTTCTGTCCATTTTTTTCTATCTTCTTTCATTCTCTGTAATTGGCTTACTAGATCGTACCCAACACGGCTTAGGCTTCCAACATCACCAGTGCTTAACGCTTTTCCCAAAAAGTGGTCCTGCTTGCTTAAAAAATTATCAAAATTTACGATTTTTTCTACTGATTTTTCAGCCTTCTCTTTCAAATTTTTCCAACGTTCATAAAGGGCCTCTGATGAGAGGGGCACTCTTTGCTTGAGTTCTTCAGCTTGCTCCAGATATTTGATACGCCCCAAATGTGTATCTTCGGAATCCCAGTGGTGAAGCAACGCCTGCCATTCATCTGTCTTAACCCTTTGTATTTTAGTTTTTGATAACGCAGCAGGATTTAGGAAGTTTTTGCTAAAGGCTTTGCTGATCCAATTAGATGGGGTAATACTCTTTTCTTCATAAGTAATTGCAATATTTTCAAGCCTTGGTGACATGAATAATCCCATTACCAAACCGGCCGAAGCGATGTTATAACCATGCGGCGGTGAAGTAAGAATTTGAAATATTTCATGTAAATTTATGAATTTTTGTTTACTTAACGTTTCATCAAATATTTTGATAATACGATTTAGCTCCTCGTGCTTGGGAAATAAGGCTATTTTTCTATCATCAAACGCCTTCCATCCATTCACTAAAACTGCTTTAGCCCTATTTTGAACCCTTTTAGGGGCTGCTGAATACCATTCGTGATTCAGCTTTCCCTTAAATAGCTCGACAGTCATGTCACGACAATCGACAGCGGCTCCTCCTTTAGAAGTATCGAACTTATCAAATGGGAATGTGATGGCTTTATCATATATACTGTCAAAAATTTCGAAAGCGGTTCCCTCGAGGCTATTATTGCCAGAGGATAATTGCAATGGGAGCACATAATTTTTCTTATTCACCAGCCTTTCATACTCCAAGGAAATTTCTTCTTGTATTCGCTGTTTTTGGTCTTCGATAAAATTTCCATATTTTTGCTTTTCTTCATCTGCAATTTCTTCATGAAGAATGTAGTATTCTGATAAACAACGTCTAAGTTTTTCTTCATCGTCATGAAGAATAACGGCAAAAAGTGGTACCTGATTCGCTTTATGTTTTTTTAAGAGGCTTTTTAATTTTTCTTTAAGTTTTTCTTCTGCATCGCTTACAACGGTATCCGCTGGAAAGTAGCAGTAAATTAGCTGCCCTTTAGGCTTGTCGACATCTATAGCCTCTTTCCAATCTTGAATTGCAAGGTTAATATCTTCATCCATTCGTTTTCTGGTGGAAAGAAACGTCTTAAACTTCCACTCGGATGTTCTAATGTCTTTATGGTTTGAAAATTCTGGGTCGAGTTCATGAAAAAATGATAAATCAATTAATTTTTTAGCATGCATGACAAAAAGATCATCTATTTTGTCAGCAGGTATTTGCCTGACTTTCCGGTCTAAAAACCTATTGAATGCACTGCGAGGAACAGCGTCACTTAAAATTTCATATCGTTTGAATCGTTCATTCCACTCTAGTATCCCAAATTCCTGGGAAAGCTCACTAATTGCTTTCTTAATGGCTTTTGTACTATCGCCAGAGAGGGATGCGAAAAGAGTATAGGCGTCTTCTTGATTGCTTGGCTTAAGGCCTATTTTAGTAGCGATGAGAACAGATAATAGTACGTTTCGATCAGATTCTTCAAGGTCATTTCTGTATTTTTCTTCAACTGATAGATATGCATAAGCTGAAGAGCCGGCAGCAGCATAATGTTCTGTATTAATCAGCTCTTGTATTAAAGGGTCTTGTTGCCCCTTTTCAGGCTGAAATAGCGCTGTCGCCTTAAGTGACCAGTAATCATTTGTTACAGTAGAATTCCCTTTTCTTGCTATGGCATCAGCAATAAACATTACAGCCGAGCGCTGTTGCAGCCACGGGCTCATTCGGCGAAGAAAGAGAATGGCCAATGGATGAAAAGGCCAACACCCCAATCCAATAACCTGATGAAAACGGTTTTCATCGCGCCATATCGAATCAAGTTGCCCCTCAGGCGTCCGGCTTAATATTGCTTCTTGTTCATTTTTTAGGTCGTTTTTAGGCACACATTTTGATATGAAATCTGGCTCTTTTTTATCGATGAGATGAGCGAAAAGGGTCTCAAGATTTGAAGAAACATAATATTTTTTTGAAGCATCATATCTGCCGACAAAACGAGTGATTGTATTTTGATGTTCAGGTGATACTCTTGAAATGTATGTTTTAAGCTCATACTGAATGGTGCAAAGCATCGAGCACAGGTCAGAATTTTCATGAACCCCTTCAAAAATTTGCTGGAGCGCTGCATCGCCGGCAATGTGAGGTTTTTCAACTGCAAACTCTAAATAGCGTCCGAATTCATCGAACAATATAAGGATTGATTGAAAAGGCCCGTTCTCGCCGCAATAATGCTGGCAAACCGTTTCCAATAATTGCTTCGGTGATTCCGCGCCGGTTGCGTGAATGGGATAACCATTGGCATTTTCGTATATTATGTTGACCTTTTTGAAGCTAACCTCATCCCTTATTTTTAATTGTTCAATGATATCATCTGCTCTGATGCCAGGATCAAAGGATTCAAAAAATTTTTCTTTCCATAATTCAAAATTTCTTTCAACAAACGCGATAGCGATTTGAAATCTAGGGTATAAATCTTCGATGGCACTGGTATCAAGATTTTTTCCTCGTAGCTGAATTAATACCTGCTTGCTAAGCTCATCCGCTAAATCAAAATTGTTCATCCCATTAATCGGAACCACTAGAATGGGGTGTTTCCAATCTTTAAGTTTTTTCTCTATCGATTTGCCTGCGTTGCTATCAGCTTTCTTGAGGTTGTCCAAAATCAAATGACTGGTACTGCTCTTAGGGTCTGATAGCAGTGTCGCTAATGTAATTATAAAGTGAGATTTTCCCGCCCCATAACTCGCAATTGCTAATGAAATTGGATTTTTGTCTTCATATTGAGGTTCTGTATTCTTAATAATTTCATTGGCCAGGGATACGGTATCAATTAAATCATATCCCTTTCCTCCTTTTTTATCCTCATCACTTAGGCCGAAATATTCAGGGCCGTGAAACACAAAATTGGCGGCAGCCTTGTCTCTTTTCTCCTTATCCTTTTCAAACCAATCGACATCGATTGCCCCGCCAAAAAAGAGATCCTTTCTAAACCCTACTATATTGGATAGCTTTGGCAATTTAACCTCCTCAAAATGCAAATATGAAAAAGTTACTTACTGTGTTTTTGATATAAGAGTGGCCAGATACGGTTTGTCGGAACTAATCGTGTTAAAATCCATGGCCGCATCTGCTTATCGGTTTTTATTGCCCCCGTTTCACTTATTAGATCAATTGCCGCTTCCTTTTGCCGATCATTCCAGCCATGAATTCTGCCCCAAAAAGTCTCTTCCTCCAAATCCGAAATGGTAATCTGCCTATCACTTAGAGAAGTAGAATCCCAAAGAGATAAAAGGAATGCTGCATACCCATACTGAAACTCTTTTGTCAGCGGTGCGCTAAATCGTTTTATATTATTATTTTCGGATGTAATGGGGGCAGCCATTTTGAGCGCTCCCGAGTCTTCATATGCTCTAATCATTGGTCCAATTAAAGAACGTTTAGCCCGTCCCAAAGTGCGAGACAAAAAATCCTCTAATTCATCTCTTGTAAATTCATACCCCAATACGTCTGTTCCAGACCCAAAGCATAAAAACCAAGTCTCAGCCCCCCCATTTTTTCTACATAAGTTAAGGTGAGCTATCCATTGGGTGATTGGTTTTGATATATTGGGATCATGCTCCTGAACCGTTTTGCCAAAATGTGTTAAAAGCAGTTTCCTGGTTTTTCCCTTTCCGTCTATTTCAAGAAGGTCCATACCTTTACAATATTTTATTATAGCCGGTACTTTCCCGCTCGACTTACCTGTCGGAATTCCCGTTTTATCGGAAACATGAAAATCATTTCCAACGCCGTCATTGTTGGCAAATTTCAGTAGTGAAGATATATAATGACGTTCAGGAATAAAGGTTTGATGGAAGCGGTGCCCAAGCCTACAATTTGATGACTTATCCATTTTTCGGCGTCCTTTTAATTCTGTCTTCGAAAGATGTGATGGAAATTTTAAGAGCGCGATGCTCAAGTTTTTTCGTTGTCTTGTTGTAATAGGGGCCTAATGAATAACATTCGCCCTTGTTAAGGTTATTGAGTCTTGAAATCCATAAATCAGATTTTTCGCCACTCGATTGCTCAAGAAGTTTTGCGTATTCCTTGACTTCTGTTTCCGCGGGTTTGAAGAAGAGCTTGTGAGAGGCTTGAAAAAGGCGATCCCTTTCATCAGTCTTTAAATTGCTTAAGGTTTGCGTCGCCAATATGAGAGATAAGCCGAATTTTCGGCCTTCAGTAAGAGATTTGCCAAGAGGGGATTCTAATCTATGGTCAAGGTTCTGGATTTCATCTAAAATTATCGGTAAGGGCTTGTTTTTACAACCTGTACTCGTAGCAAAATCATAAAAATCCCAAAGAATGAACTCTGTTGCGATTCTGGCTATATCTCTAGAAATACCAGCTAATTGAAAAACACTTACGCGACAATTGGGATCCTCAAACAAAGATTGCCAATTTCCTGATCCGGTCCCGGAAAAGATATTTTCGTGCACCAATGGGCTGATTTTATTAGCAAGAGCCGTTCCTGTTGTCCCATTGTCTTTTAAGTCTTGCAAAAGCTTTTGAAAAGCATAGGTTTCTCCGTGCTGGTCTATACCCTCTGCAATTGTTTCAGTTAAAACTGCACGCTGTTGCTCTCCAATAGTTGAATATACGGAGTTAATAACGCTCGTTATCCGGCCGCCAACTGTATGTGAATTGTCAGGTATAGGGTCAAACCCTTCTATGATCTTTATTTGCTTCCGGAAGGGGTTTATCGGGAGAGGTTGGTGTCTTACCAAATATGTCCTTGGCCTTGTGGTTTCCTTAAATGGCCCCTCTAAGTGGTCGGGCAGGAAACCATCTGTATAGTCTATAATCATGGCGTTTTGTTGGCATATGCCCAATTCATAAAGCAGAGCTTGAATAGCATAGGTTTTGCCAACACCAGATTTTCCAAAAATCAACAAGTGCCGGTTGGTCAATTCAGGATGTCCATACTCCCAATAAATATCTCGCCCTTGATCGTTTAATCCCAAAAAAATTCTTGCAGGTATCCCTTGAATAAAATTTGATTTCTCTTTGTCGGACATATCTTTACTTGGTTTATCTTCTTCTGATGGATTTTCAGGTTCAGGGTGAACTTGACCTTGGTCGTGGGGCGCTTCACCATTTGAGTCATAGCGAAAAATAAACGTTTCATTCTCATTTGTGATAGGGAGTAAATGTTTTTTTGAAGCCAAATCCTTAAGGATTGACCCATTACATGAGATTAAGAGAATTGATAGTTCCATTTTGCCTTTTTGAAATGACCAACTGCTATCAATTGAAAAATGTTCAGAGCCTTTAGTGTCTGCCTCTTCATAATCCGCCCAAATAGTAATTGCACTAGCTCCCCAAGAGATAATGAATTCACCGTTACCCAATTTTTCTAATGCCGCAGTCGTGTGCGCAATCAGGTGCGATGGTACAACGGCTTTATTTGCTATTATGCGTTGAAGTTGCGCCCACCAAAATCGTTGGTCGTATTTTTGGTGTTTGTTGCGTTGCCGTGGGGAAAACTTTGGTATTAGATGATGGAGTCCATTTTCTAATTGTTGATGAGCCTTTTCAATGTATCGGTTAACATTGTTAGCTAATTTGCATTCGAATAGATGTGCATAAATCCTCACTATTCCATTTGCATTTAAGTGAGCCACAATCCTTATTAAGTCTGGATACATTTGGCTATCGTCGTCGAACTTGCGAAACCAGTGCCGAAATGTATCTAATGAGATAAGTTCATCACATAGATGCAGGTCGCTTCCGGTATTTGGCTTCGGCAGGCAATGGTGGACCAAGGCAAATGCAATGACGTCCCTAATTTTTTCGTCTTTATCTGTAACGGCCTTAATCAAGGGTAGCCCGGACAACTTTCGGGCGTTATCTACCAATGTATCAGCTGCATTTTGAGAAGTTTCATGCTCCAAATGGAAAATGTGCTTTACCCTTCTGCCGACAAAAGTTTTGATATCCGAAATGGAGGCGTTTTCCGTTGATATGGTATAGTTGAGTTCGCCATGGGAACCGACTCCGGATGAAAATCCAATTATCTCGCGTTGATTTATATTTTGGCCTTGTTTATTCATTAATAGTTTTTCATCCACGCAAGGATCGAGGCAAAGGACCCAACCGGTTTGAGTATGAAGCCAGTCTATTATTCCCCGCCAAGGGGAATAATCGCCCTTACTGACTACGACATGCTGCTTTTCTGGTTCGGCGTCCGGGAAACGGAAACGCGCGCTTAATTCGGAGTGCAGAGTGGCAATTTGAAATCTCCGATTGCTGATGACCCGGGCCCTATGATCTTGGCTCGATGGTTTTTCATCTGCGCATCTCGGCATTTCAAGAATCGGGAATTTTAACGGATTATCCCAATCAGGCTCTTCATAAGCCGTAATTTTTTCAAAGTCGGTTCCATGAGTTTCCTCTTCCATAAACCGTGATAAAATTGAAATATCCAGATCTTTTTCTAAAGAGGTAAGCAGGCTGATATAATCCTGACGGCCTTCCACTACTTTATGGGTGACCGATAAACGACAATTTTGATAATAATCGTATTGTTTTCTTCCGTGAGCGGGATCCCATCTTTTTTGCCATTCATTTAACCATCTTGCGATTTCGTGACTTTCCGTTATGTAACTAAAAACCACTAAATTAAACTGATATGGTGGATATTTGACAGCGTCTTCTTCTGATCTTTCAAGCTTTCGGCTCAAAAAATCATCTATGCCGGCAATAACAAATTGAATATCTCTTATGTTTAAAATGGCTAAGGATATCCCGTCGTTTGAGTAAGGATAAATACTTGTATATTCATCCAATAGATGAGAAATCAATTTGGCTTCACGGTTGAGCCAAAACATTTCTGTATCGGAAAAAGCTTCTTCTTCGGGGGCTTCATATTTCTGTATTATTTTACTGGTCAACGTTTCATGATTTTTATGGGGCTTGCCATAACGGTGAATAAGCCCAAAAGATTCGATATGTGTTTCTAAATTATGATTTTTATTTATGAATCCAAACAGTGGATAGCTTATGCCAACCAAGTCTCTTACATCATCCCAATCTTTGAGTTTGAGTGCATTTTTTTCAATACTTTTAATGGCCGGCCGCATTTGATCAAGCCACCCATTAATCAGGAATATTTCTTGGTGGAACAGCATTTCCATCAATGCCGGATGAAGTGGGGTAATTACAGCTGAATCTAAATATCTTGACCAGTTAAAAGATTCTCGTTGTTCATCAGAAGGTTTGGACGTCAGCAGAAAGGCTTTATAAACCAAGGGGGCAAATTCTTTGTCGTCATTACTTGTTTTTGAGTCGATCAGTAATTTATACACCGAACTTGTTTTATCCTGCAGTTCTTGCCATTTATCTTTAATTGCAGTGAAGTAGCCATGGTTTACAAAGTCTTTAATGAATTTGAAAAAAGATTCGCATAAAGATCCAACCTGATGCCAGGCTTCACCCTTGAGCGGGACGCCCGGCATGCCTATCAAGTTACAAACCTCTAAATTCGTCAATAAACCGAGGTTAATAATCCGATTAATTTCTTCCTCATCCGGTGAATGGAAAATTTCATTGTAATATGGGATGTGAAAAATTGGCAGGATGGGACCAGGCTCACTCTGCTTCATGGATTCAATGTTCTCAAGAACTTGTCCCGAAAAATTCCAAAGTGTTCTGAAAGGGTGAGTGTCCGAAAGAAACCATTTGAATCGGTAACGAGTACCTAAATTATCGCTTGCGTTAATATGTATTTCAAACTGGAGCTTGGCCTTTCCTGTATTGGTGCGGCGAATATCGATATTTTCATCCAGCAAATTGCTCTCTATCAATGCCTGCTGACTATCATCATCGATATCTGGATTTATGGACGAAAGATATTTTTCTATAAACTCGTCTATTCCGCCAATAACGCCTTTTAATAACTTTCGAGCATCGTCATCGGAACCGGTATCTCTTGTAAAGGTCCGACCTGTTAGCACTATTCCTGTCAATGCATCGGCGGGAATAACGTTTTTTGCGGCGCATTTTGATTGAAAATGCGCTATCGCTATCCACATGGCCGTCAAGACAATTTCGAGGGGATTTCCTTTTACTTCCTTCTCACTCGGTGGTTTAGGGTCCTTTCCATTGCGATTCTTATCTGTAAACTCAAGTATATCTTCTTTAATTATCCGATAATCATATTTCAACAATCGCTTTTTGGCTTCTCTGTCATTGTTGTTAATGTAGGATTTTAAGCAAATCGTTAATTCTTCTGTGTCTTTAAAATCATACAACGGGGGAGGATCGCCGCCATCTCTGATGTGATTCATATATTGATCGATTTTGGCATTTGCTTTTCTTCTTTCGGATTCTTTGAGATATTTTTGATAACTAAAAAATTCAATTGCGGACTTAACATATAAAGTCCACTTTCTAATTTTGGGGTTCGGTTTGATTATCGGTAGATTGCAGAAAGGCAAATCCCGGTACATGATTTTTAAAACATCGTAACTCGTAACCGCCCCGTCCAAGCTCAGGTTGTCTAAAAATTCTGAAATTAGTAATAGATCGCCTGCGTAATGCTGATGAAGCACTCGCAGTAGCTCATCCATACTTGACATATGATTTTTATCTATCTCGATTTTTTTATAATTCAGAATTTTTTCGATCCAAGCTGCAAATTTATTGTCCAACCGGTCTGACCATATCGTCTCTTCATTTATCAGGAAGAAGTCTTCTAAGCTTGCTTGATCTGTCGCCTGTTCGACTCCAACGAGAATAACGATCATGCAGTCTTTTCCAATGGAAGGATCCCATTTTAGATTGCGATAATAAGTGAGTCGGTCATCTTTATCCACCCATTCTTTATTCTCAATTTGGCTCAGAATTTTAGGGGAATTGTCGGCCTTGCTTTGCCAATCCTGCCATAAATTAACCCCTATTTTAAAAACTACCTTTGGCTTGCGGCTATTCACTTTTGCGAAATATTCCATAATGCTTTGGCCGACTGGGTATATAATTTCCGGCGGAAATGAAGATAAAAAGATACGGAGTTCACGAGAATCATTTTTTTTGACAAGGAAAGGATGGCAAATGCTTATTAGAAAATCATGTAGTTCTTGAGCGAACAGGCTCATCTTGTTCATTTTAAATTCGTCCTTGACTAAAAAATTATTCATTTATTGATTTTTCGGAAAAAGGATTTTCAACAATGGACACGTCATCTGATAAGGGGACCAAAAAGCCAAGAGCCCTTAATTTTTCATCAAGCCATTTTTTTGCGTATGTGGCTCGATTGATTTCTTGACCGTCATAAGTCCATCGGGTTGCAAGATTCAGCTGTTTCCCATTTAAAGCAATGCCATAATGCTGATAAAGGCGCTCGCGGAAGGAGGAGAGCGTCATTCGCTTGCCTGGTGGTATTAAGGCGAGAACGAAATATCGAAGCAATGTATCGGTCATCACAAAGCGCGCACCAGGGCCCTTATAAGGGGCGATAAATTCGATTTTTTTACCTAGCTTGACAAATAACTCTTGCGCCTGTTTATCGCCTTCTTTGTAGCTAAAGACGCCTTGGCCTTTTTTTCCTAGTTCTTGTATTGCACGCGTTCGAATTGCGCCATGCATCATTTCCTGGATTCTAATCAAATTTCGTTTCGCAGATTCCTTCAATGCGCGGTCTGAAGTGTCGGCTTGAGTGACGATCCATGCATAACCGCCAATACCGCCCAATGCTTTTGTTTCCTTGTTCAAACTGTACCAGTACCTTGTTGATTGAGCGGATAAACTTCGAAGGGTTTGAAAAATACAAGACAATTTAAGCATCTCGATTCGTTCAATGGGATCGAGGAGCGCATCGCAGATATTGGTCATTTCCCATGCAAATAAAAAAGCTTCAGGCCAGCTTTCTTCCGGGCACCAGGCACAAACAGCAGGACGCTTTTCCGTTTTTTGGGCCGTTAATGTATCAGCAGATTTTTCAATCCAATTAGCTAACGTATTTAGGGACGTGCCGGAGGAAGAGGCCAGGACATGTTTTAGGCCTTTTTCAAGCTTGGATTTTAAGGATACAGCAGTTCCGGGATTGAAACCCATCTTGTTTTCAAATGAGATTACTTCAGGGGTATCCGCAAGACGAAAAATATTACATAATTGCAAATAAAGCACCTCCCCACCGCGTGCTAAAAAATCATGGCTATTTGGTTTAAACATAGATTGTTTGACTGCCTGTTCCCACGTAATTGTCTGATCCCTTGCTCCCTGGCTTTTTTGCCAGATTGTTTCACCGGCAAGTAATTCTGTTGCAATAGGGAGAAATGAGTGCGTACACCACGTCCTATTGCCGCCAATTCCTATAAACCCAGCAAGGACTTTTTCAAGCACCGAAATGATGTCATCTTTATTTTTCGATAGAGAGCTCTCTATTTTGGGCTTTAAATCGCTTACTAATTCCTTGAATCTTTTGAGGTGACATTTATGACGCGTCTCTAAATCCGAAGACCCTAAAAACGCAAAAAGCTTAAGAATAAGATGCATTTTGGGGTAATAGGTGAGAGGTGTGTTTTCCGGCCAGTTCAATAGTGTTTGGTTGTCCGGAAAACATTGCCAACTATTATTTTCGGCGCCATGCAAACGGAGCTCTTCACCTATTTTTTTTTCTGATCCTGCGACCAACAAGAACTCAACCAAATACTCAATCTCGGTCTGATCTTTATAAAACCTGCGACCATATAATTGAATGGCCGGATTAGCATCACTTTGTTCACTTTTATCTATTTTTGGAAAGTTGGGTACGATCTCAGGGGAAGGGCACATTTTTATACCTCGTTAAATTTCAAGACAAAACGAAATCAGTTCATCCGTGTTCAACATTTAAAATTTCATCGTCAATGGCAAGCTCCCAAATATTGAAACTACCATCACTTGTAAATTCAAGCAGGCTGGTTTTATTACCGGTAGATTCCATAGCCTGATAATAGTTTAACAAGCGTGCCTTAAAACGCTCCAAGCGATCTAAGTATGCTTTGTCCAATTGCTGTCCAATCTCTCCCGAACTTCTGAGCATCACGTAGTCTAAAAAAGGTAACTCCATCTTTAAGAGAAAACCCTGTAAACTTTCCTTGAGAACAGGCATGCAGCGCTCTTGTAATCCGTCTTCGTTACTATCTTTTTGGAGTTCGAATTTAAAGTTATGAAAAGGGATACGGGCTAGGAGAAGTTGAACGCTTTGGCGAAGCGCGGGATTTCGTCGATTGAGAGTAATAAATAGATATTGTTTGTCAATCTTATCCGGCAAATAAAAACCAACAAACTGTTCCCGAAGAACACGTAGAGCTCTATTTCGCAAATCATTTTGCCTGGAGTGATTCAATGCCTGGGGGTTTTGCTGCCAAAGTTCATACTCATATAATAACGGTGAATTGCAAAATTCACTGATATAGCGCTTTTCATCTGCATTTTTATGAAAATTGCCAAAAACAAAGTATAGTCGTCTCAATTCCTGCCTCAGTCTAGAAGAATATGCGCTACTGCCAGTTTCGGAACTAGATTTTAATTCTTCAACAATATCATTTAATGAATCCGGAATATCCGGGGGAGAGCCCGATTCTTTCAACCAGAGGGTTTGGTCTAGTTGGGGGAATGGTTTGGCACCCATTTCATAAGGACGAATAGCTTGAATCGCTTTAAGTCTTCCTGCCTCCTTTGCCGGGGTAGTACCCTGAAAACCAAAAAATTTATTATAAAACAAAAACTTGCTTGGTTGATTATCGCCGAATTCAATATTTCTCATAATTTCAAGGCAGTCAAGGCCTGCTGTTAATGAATAGGCCAAGTGCGCTGAGATTTGTCTTAACGTCAGTCGCTTCCCATATTCATAAAGCATCCTGTAAATGAGACCAATTCGTTTAACGGCGCCTTGGTCTAAGGCGTTCAGGCCTTCCAGATTAATCCAAATGGGGCAGTCTTCTCTAATTTCACAATTTTCACACCGGTTCCAATGGTTGCTTGCTATCAGTTTTTGTAAGAACCCAATAGCCGTTGGGACATTATCCATTTGCGATAAGTTGATAATTAAAAATTTGGTTTCAAAAGCGAAAAGTACCGCTGGCTTATTATGTTGAAGCTTCTTTAAAATATCATCTTCAATGGATAATTTCTGAGCGGGACCGGACGTGATATCTTTAAATGTTTTTAAAAGAGTGCCTGTATTGGAAACAATAAGCCAGCGTTCATTACAGTTGTTTTTATCGACCGCTTTTTGGATATAATTATCTCTCTGCTTTTTTGTTACCTCACTCATATCTTTTACGATATGAAATTTGCGGTCGCCTGCTTCGATAACTTCATGATCTTTATATGACTCTAAAGTTTCTGATATGTCTATATTGTTTAGTGCTTTGTAGACTTCGAGAGCAATTGTCGACTTCCCGTCCCCTGCATGACCGGTTAAAATAACATGCCCGCCGTCTTCTTTTGTCATATGATTATGAATGATGCCGGCAAGGGGGGATTGCACGTGGATATCACTAAAAAAAGGACTCAGCGCTTGTGTTTCTGCCAATGCGCCGTCATTGGCGGCTGTTGTGTTATGGAAGGTGTTTAGATAGGCGACAAAGGAATTTCCGTTATCGCTTTCAGGATATTTCGCTGATTTTTTTTCCTCAGCAGTAAATGGTGGCAGGGTAACTTCGGGCTCCTCATTTTCTATGATTGCGTTTTTATCTTCAAAAATGGCTTCGAAGGCTAAAGTCATTTCAGAGATGTTCTGAAACCGTTCAACACTTAGGGGTAAAACGGCTTTCATAAGCCACTTGGATAGTGCAACAGGCATATCATCTCGATAAATAGTGGGGCTGGTTGGTTTGTCTTTAACATTTGGCGTCCCGGAATAAGGCGATGCACCACAAAACCACTCAAACAAAGTCACACCCAAAGAAAAGAGGTCGCTATTTTGGCAAAATTCATAATCGGCCTCCTGGAACAAATCTGGCGCTACATAGGGGTCTGTTCCTTTATAAGCCCCTATCCCAGGAGGCCCGGCAATACCAAAATCAATTAGGACGGGTGTGCCATAATCTCTAATCAATATGTTGTCAGGTTTAATATCATTATGGAGTATTGAGCCCTCCGAATGATGATGCATCTTTTTAACCGCATCCAACAAGCAACGGGTCACCAAAGAAAAGGTTTCAATATCGGGTCGTTGATTACCCTTGATGTGTTGCCGTAATGACTGACCATCTATCCACTCAAGATGTAAGAAAGAGCGTCCGTCATCCCACTGATTACTTGTTTCACATTTGATGACGTAAGGGCTATCTAATAATTTTATAATTTTTTCTATTTTTTCAACGCGTTGAGGCATTATTTCCTGGTGAAAAAGTTTTAATGCCAATTGATTTTCTTCGCCCTTAAAGGCTTTATAGACTTGCGCCTCTCTACCTATATCGATCAGGCTTTCAATTCGATAACGTGAAAAATAACAGTCCGGCTTTAGGATTTGATTTGGCTCCGGCAGCTCTTCTGCATACTTGGTTTCCGTGGATAAATCATCTAAAATTTCCAACACATCAGCCGCTAAGCGTAAACGATCATCCCGATCATGCCTGATAAGGCCATCTAAAAGGTCTTTAAGGATTGAAGGTGTACCTGCATTATCTAAGCAATTCTTGGTCATCTCATCGAGCTTTCCACCCATATGAATAATTTCAAGGGAGGTCTTTTCAAATGGGGGTTTACCGCAGAGTAGGGTAAAGGCGATGACGCCAAGGCTAAATAAATCTGTAGCTTCGTCGAAGGCTTTGCGTAAATAGAGTTCGGGCGCAAGATAAGGGGACTCCGGCAATTCTATGTCTTCTGGCAAAACCGTAAGTCGATTGTCTTCCGGCAGGTATGAAAGGTCAAAGTTCATTAGTTTAGGGTTATCGCCAAACATCATAATGTTATATGGCTGCAGGTCCCGGTGTATTATTTGTTCATCATGGACAACCTTTAAACCCTCAGCAATACCCTTAATAATTTTTAAAGCTCTTTTCCTATCGATATTTGGGTTGTTTTTAATCACATCCGCAAGGGTACCTTCTTCTTTGGACCAATCCGAGGCCTCTATCACCAATCCGTCTTCATGAAAGATATCCCAAACTTTTAAAATGTTCAGGTGATCACTGATATGCGTCAAGGCTTTTAAACTATTTACTGCTTTGATTCTTTGCTTTTCACGTTCTTCTGCGCTCAGCTTCACGTCAACGGAAAAAATTCGAAGTCTTTTTATGGTGTCCAGTTTATTCCCTATAGGTTGGGCCAAAATTTCAATTCGCTGAGGGGATTCAGTCAGATTTACAAGTTGTTTATAACCTGGGACATATAGGTGTTTACGCTTGGGGCCTTCACTTATCTTTCTAAGTTTATCGGCAATAGCTGAGCCCTGGGACTTGCTAAGTTTTTTTTCTGCTGAACCAATGGCCCGTTTTATATACTTGGAAAATGTCGCAATGTCCGCAAATGTCGGATTGTTTTTATCCGTATCCTTTTTGCTCGCATTATGTATGCTTGCATCCGGATTGGTTAATACAACTATGGATTCTATGTAAATTGAAGGTGTAAAAAAGGGAAAAGTCTTGGTACAATAGCCCTTGAGCACCTTACATTTGTAGTTATTATGCCTATGGGGGTCTTCGCGATATCTGCCGTTCACAAACCATTGGCCTGGAGTGATGTTTATATCCCCGGCCCAATGCTTGAGTTCAACTATGGCGAGCCCATGCTTCCCAATCAGGATTAAATCGCACTCGAGGTATTGATTTGTCTGCGGGTCGTGTAAATCATAATTTGAAATGAGTTC
>Ga0207421_10004191_pt1 | contig 16791 bp, 17 predicted proteins | sample SodLakKL_010_SED_4_FD_187542 | JGI IMG/M metagenome (GOLD analysis project Ga0207421, IMG submission 187542) | Alkaline sediment microbial communities from Lake Tanatar, Kulunda Steppe, Russia - 8KL_010_SED (SPAdes) (version 2) | ecosystem: Environmental > Aquatic > Non-marine Saline and... | reverse complement strand
GCCCGGGAGAACTCAGCTCGAAGATCAACGGTTCCTTGACCTGCAACTTCCGTCCCTCGCCTTCTCTGGTCATGCCGATCCCTCCAATCCCGCCACCAGGCGATCGATCTCTTCCTTGCTGCGCTTCTCGGTGACCGCGACCAGGAGCACGTCCTCGAGGGAATCATCGAAGCGGCCGAGATCGACCCCGGCCATGATCCCGTCCTCGAGGAGCGCGGCCACGATCTCGCGCGCCGGGCGCGGGCACTGCACGGCAAATTCCTTGAAGAAGGGACGATCGAAGCGGAGCCCGTATCCGTCGAGATCCGCGATCGCCCGGGCCGCATAGTGGGCCTTCTGCGTCGTGTGCTCCGCCACCTCGCGCAGCCCCTCCTGGCCCATGAGGCTCAGGTACACGGTGGCCGCCAGCGCGTTGAGCGCCTCGTTGGTGCAGATGTTGGAGGTGGCGCGTTCGCGGCGGATGTGCTGTTCGCGGGTTTGCAGGGTCATGACGTAACCGCGCGTGCCGTCGACGTCGGTGGTCTGGCCGATGACGCGCCCGGGCATCGCGCGAATGTTCTTCTGCGTCGAGGCAAAAAAGCCCAGGTAGGGACCGCCGTAGGACATCGGATTGCCCAGGGGCTGCCCCTCCCCGACCACGATGTCCGCCCCGTACTGCCCGGGGGGCTTGAGGACGGCCAGGGAGATGGGGTCGCAGGCCACGATCAGCTGGGCCTTGCCCATGTCCCCGGAGAGGTCGGCGAGTTCCTCCATCGATTCGACCACGCCGAAGAAATTGGGGTTTTGCACCAGGACGGCCACCACGTCATCATCGAGGGCCTCCCGGAGCGCCGATACGTCGGTGGCGCCGTCCACGGCGGGTACGACGTCCATGGTCCACCCCAGGCTGTGGATGTAGGTTCCGACCACGGTGCGGTACTCGGGGTGCACGGCCTCGGATATGAGCACGCGCTCTCCCTTGCGCTTGACGCGCCCGGCCATGAGGGCGGCCTCGGCCATGGCGGTGGAGCCATCGTACATGGAGGCATTGGCCACGTCCATGCCGGTCAACTGCGTGACCAGGGTCTGGAACTCGAAGATGGCCTGCAGCGTACCCTGGCTGACCTCCGGCTGATACGGCGTGTACGCGGTGTAAAACTCCCCGCGGGTCAGCATGTGATCCACGGCGGCGGGTATGTAGTGGTCGTATACCCCCGCGCCCAGGAAGGATACGCATTCGTCGAGGCTGACGTTCTCGGCGGCGAGCCGGCGCATGTGCCCCACCAGCTCCATCTCGGACAGTGCCCCGGGCAGCTCCAGGGGGCGCCCGAGGCGCACCTTCTCGGGAATGGTCGCGAAAAGGTCGTCCACGGAGTCGACGCCGATGGCCGCCAGCATTTCCTTGCGATCGGCATCGGTGTTGGGAAGGTATCTCATCGGTTCACCCGATCCCTTCGTATGATCATTCCAGGCTGGCCTCGTAGTCTTCCGCGCTCATCAGGGCATCGAGCTGCGACTCGTCGGAGAGCTGGATCTTGACCAGCCACCCCTCGCCGTACGGATCACTGTTGACCAGCTCCGGCGCGTCCATGACCTCTTCGTTGGCCTCGACGACGGTGCCCGAGACCGGCATGTAGATGTCCGATACCGCCTTCACGGACTCGACGACACCCATGGCGTCGCCCTGGTCGAACTCCTCGTCTTCCTCGGGCAGCTCCACGAACACGATGTCGCCCAGCTCGTTCTGGGCGAAGTCGGTGATGCCCATGGTGGCCACGCCGTCTTCTACCTTGATCCACTCGTGGTCTTCTGTGTACAAGAGATCCTCTGGATACATTTCTCTATCCCTCCCGCTGGTAAAATGGAATTTTTACTACCACGGCACTTAGCTTACGTTTACGTACCCCGATCTGCAACTGCGTACCCCACTTGATCATCTTCGGCGGCACGAAGCCGAGGCCGATGTTCTTGCCGAGCGTCGGGGAAAAGGAGCCGCTGCTGACGTGCCCCACTTCCTCGCCGTCGGTATCGTATATGGGGTAGCCCGTGCGGGGTACGCCCCGTTCCTGCATCTCGAAGCCGACGAGGCGCTTGGCCAGGCCCTCTTCCTTGGCCCGCTTCAACGCGTCCCGGCCGATGAAGTCACCGGCGTCGAGCTTGACGGCAAAGCCCAGCTTGGCCTCCAGGGGGCTGATATCCGGACCCAGTTCCTGCCCGTACAGGGGAAGGGCGGCCTCGAAGCGCAGGGTATCCCGTGCGCCGAGCCCCGCGGGCTGCAACCCGTGGTCTTCGCCGGCCTCCATCAGGGCCTCGTAAATCCCGGGCGCGTCTTCCGGCGCGCAGTAGATCTCGAACCCGTCCTCGCCGGTGTACCCGGTGCGGGACACCAGCGCAGCGTGCCCGGCCACGGACACATCCGCGTCGAAGCGGAAAAAGCCGATGTCGGCGGGATCCCGGTCGGCGACCGCGCGCAGGATGGCCTCGGCCCGGGGGCCCTGTAACGCCAGCTGGGCGGTATCGGGGGATTCGTCGACGACTTCCACGTCGAAGGCGGCGGCCTGCTCCGCGATCCATTGGTAGTCCTTTTCGGCGTTGGCCGCGTTGACCACCATCAGGAACTCGTTTTCACCGACGCGATAGGTCAGCAGGTCGTCCACGGTGCCCCCGTCGGGGTAGCACATGGGACTATACATGATCTGGTTGTCGGCGATCACACTGAGGTCGTTGGTCAACAGGAAATCGACGCACGCGAGGGCCTCGGGACCCGTGACGCGGACTTCTCCCATGTGGGAGACGTCGAACAGCCCCGCCGCCTCGCGCACGGCGCGGTGCTCCTCGAGAATCCCCTCGTACTGGACGGGCAGCGCCCATCCGCCGAAATCGATGATCTTGCCTCCGTACTTCTCGTGGATGTCGAACAGCGGCGTTTTCCTGAGATCTTGACCTTCGGACATACCATCACCTCCACGTAATCATACCACGCGTCCCGGCCCGGGCGGCCGGGACAGCAAAAGGGGACAGCGGCGCGCAGCTGGCAGCCCTCTGTCCCCTTTACCTGAGAGATTCCCCGGGCAGGTCCCGGGTTGCTCCTTCGGTGCTCGACTGGCGAGTCTCTCCAGAGATCCGTCGGGCTACGGTCCAAGGCCTGAGAGTTTACCCCTTCGGCGCACACCTCGCGATGCGACTCTCCCGCAGCCGTCATTCGGTTCGCTATCCATTCGTGATCCGGACACTGCCCGCAATCGGGGGCACGGGTGCCCGTTGGTATTTTTCGCGAAACGCGGGGAAACTCCTCCCCCGCGCCCACATCCTTTCGCCGTGCACGCCCCGGGCGGCGCAGTCCCGGGGCCGAATGGAGGCGTCGGCCTCGGCGACGAGCACGATCTCGCCGAAGGATCCCAGCAGGAGGGGCGTCGGCCCCGGTGCCTCCACCCGCAACACGACGGTGGGATGCTCCAGCGCCGTTCCGGTGATCGGGTGGGACGCGGGCGCGTCCGGCGCGGCATTGATCACCCAGACATCGATGGCGTCGGCCTCGATATCCCCGAGGGCCTCGAGGTTCAGTGCGGTGTATTCCCGGGCCTTGGCGTCGGCTATGTCCTCCAGCAGGCGTACCTCTCCCTCGACCAGTGCCTCCCAATCCACCGATTGCACAGCCGCCAGCGCGGCCAGGTCGGTGCCCGATTGCAGGCGCGCCCGGTGCAGCAGGAGGTTGCCCAGGTTGACCACCAGGGCGGTACTGGCCAGGATGACCGGGAGCCAGAGCACGAGCATGGTCGCGGCGGCGCCCCGTTGCCTAGCGATCGTCCAACCGCTCACTGCGCGTCACCACCTCCGCCTCGAGGAGAATCTCGGCCGGGATGATGGGAATGAGGAAGGGGGAGCGCACCCGGTAGGGATATGCGACCTCTACCCGCACCGGGCGACCGTAGGCCACCTGCTGCGGGCTCACCCCCACCTCGCCGGCCTCCGGGTCGAGCCCACCCATGTCGAGCAGCGCATCCACCCGATCCTCGACCGCACCGGACCAGCCCCCGTCGATGGATGCCTGCCGGGCCCCGTCGCGCGCCGCGCCGGTGACGACCAGCTGGGCGTCCAAAATGAAGCCCAGTTCGAGGCACATCAGTAGGAGCATCAGCAGGATGGTACTCACCAGGGCGAACTCCGCCGTTACCGCGCCACGCTGTCCGTTCGCTTTCATCGATCTCACCTCCGCCCGGCCCCGGGGAACGCGGGGTTCCCCGGGGCCCCTTTGCTAGCCGCTCCCCGTGATCTCGCTGACGATATCGCTCAATTGGTCGCTGAGCGCACCCTCGAGACTGGTCAGGCTCGCGATGAGGGCGATGGCGACCAGGGCCAGTATCAACGCGTACTCGGCGGTCGCGGCACCGCGTTCTCCGCCGGCGCCGCGCGCCAGCACGGCCATGGCCTTCGCATGAAGTGTACGCATCACGTGACATCCCTCCCCTCGCGCCGGGTCGCGCTTCACACTCAGCCGGTAAGAAAGGTCAACAGGTTGGGCAGCACGATCAACACGAACGCCGGGGGAAAGAGGAGGAACACCGTGACCAGGGTGATACGCAGGCCCAGGGTGCGAAGGTGCGCGCCCACCTCCGAGCGCCGCCTGCGCACCATGTGCCCACGCAGTTCCGCCAGCGCCGACGCCAGGGGCAGGCCGTCGCGCACAGAATCCACGAGCAGCCACGCCACCTCCCCAGATTCCCCTCCCCCGGCCTCGAGATCCCGGGCCAATCCCTCGAGGAGGGAGTCCCCGACGGCGTGCCGGGCCAGGCTGTGCGCCAGCACCGGGTGCAGCCGGCTTCCCGCCATCGGCGCGGTTTGCGCCACGGCATCGGGCAGGTTCAACCCGCAGGAGGCCGCGACGTACAGCATGTCCATCCACTCGATGACATCGCGGTCGAAGGCGTCCTCCTCCCGCCGCCGCCCACGCCGGTCGAACATGTCGAACGCGGGGCGCAGGCGCCCCGCCCCCCGTCCACCCCGGAGACGGTGCCACAGGGTGCCCAATCGACCGCCCCAGAGCAACGTCCCCGACGCCACCAGGAGCCCGCACCCGCCGCAGAATACCAGGTGGACCGGGATCATGTGGCCAACCTCCCGGCCCGGGCCAGGATGCGGTGGATGAGGAGAATGCCCAGGATCCACGCGGAACCGGCCGCGGCGAGCGCCGCCCGCCCGAACCCGACCTCGAACAGCGGGGTGAGCATATCGCCCCGGCCCAGGAGCCCAAAGGCGGCGGCTGCCAGGGGAATACAGGCCACAATGATGGCCGAGTACCGCGCCTCGGCGGTCTCCTCTCCGATCCGCGCGCGCAGTTCCCGCCGTTCCCGCACGACGCGTTCCAGGGCACCCAGGCCGTGCCCGAGTTCCCCGCCGGTCTCCCGGCTCAGGGCCAGGGCGGTGATGAAGCGGCCGTATGTCGGGTCCGGCAGGCGTTCGTAGGATTCCCGCAGCGCCGTCTCGAGGGGCACACCCACGGCATACGCGTCCAACACGGTTCCGAGCTCCCGCACGAGGATGCTCCCCCGGGCCTCCCGGGCACCCGACCGAATCACCTCCAGGACGGTCCGGCCGGCCCGGGCGCGCCGCATGAACATGGGCATGTTCTCCTCCAGCTCCGCACCCATGCGTTCCCGCTCCCTCCGCCGGCGGTGTGTGCGCCAGCGTGCGCGGGCGCGCGCGACGACGGCCGCCGTGGGCGCGGGGTTCGCGGCCGGTATGCCCTGCGCAAGACACACCGCTGCCCCCGCCCCGAGGCCCAGTCCCGCGGATATCAACACGCGCAGCCACATCTAGGCGTCCTCCCTTCCACGATCGAGCGCGTCCACCGCGCAGACCGCGGCGATCCGGCGTTTCCCGTCCGCATCCCGGACCAGGTGCACGATGCGGTCGAAGGACTCGCGGACCTGCTCGACCACTGCCCGGTAGGGAATGCCGGAGTCGGCCATCTGCACGAGGTGCACCATGCGCGTCAGCGCATGCCGCGCACCGGCGGCGTGAATGGTGGCGAGGGAACCCGCGTGGCCGGTGGTGAGAGCGACCAGCAGTTCGAAGGCCTCGGCACCCCGTACTTCCCCGATGATGATGCGGTCGGGCCGCATCCGAAGCGCGTTGCGGACCAGCTCCCGCATGGTCACCGCGCCCCCGCCGTCGGGATTCGGGAGGCGGGTCTCCAGCCGCAACCAGTGCGGGTGTTGCAGCTGCAGCTCGGTGGAATCCTCGATGGTGACGATGCGCTCGCCGGACGCAATGCCGCGCGATAGCGCGTTCATGAGCGTCGTCTTTCCGGTACCGGCCGCGCCGCAAATGAGCAGGTTCTCGCGGTGGTTGACGGCATCCCGGAGTTGGACGGCCGTGTCCGCGTCCAGCGTCCCGCGTTCGACCAGGTCCTCGAGGTCGAACATGGCGCTGCTGAACTTGCGCACGGTCAGGTAGGGACCGTCGACGGCCAGGGGCGGCAGGATGCCGTGCACGCGCGATCCGTCCGGCAGCCGCCCGTCCGCCCACGGGTGCGCGAGGTCGATCCGACGTCCCGCGTCCCCGAAGATCCGCTCCAGCAGGTCTTCCAGCTCCTTCCGGTCGGTGAACCGCGCCTCGGTACGCCGCAGCGTGCCATCGCGTTCCACCCAGATCTCCCCCGGGCCATTGACCATGATCTCGTTGACCCGGTCGTCGGCCAGCAGGTCGGTTATGGGCCCGAACCCGAGCAGGGTCTGTGCGATGCGGCGGACGCCATCGCGATCGGTGGGTGCGTCGCCGACCCGCTGGTACTCCGCGATCAGGGTGCCCACCAGCCGGTAGAATTGCCCGCGCGCCTTCTCCTCGGCCCGGGCGCGTTCCAGCAGGGGCCGATGTGCCCGTAGCACGCGGCCCTGGATCTCCCGGAGCATCGGTGCATCGCGCTCCCCCGATGCCCGCCACGCTTGGTCCGTTCCGTGTTCGTATCGTGCGTCGCGCTCATCCATGCAAGAGTTCCGCTCCCTTCGCCCATACCTTTCGCTTGAGCACCTGCCACCACGCGACCCGATGGGCCCGATTGGGCGCGGCGCCGTAAACCTCGCCGATGATTGCATCCATCGCCGCCCCGATGGGGGAATCGGGCTGTGCGCCGCACACCGGTTCCCCGCGGCCGATGGCATCGGATACGCTCGCGCCGAGATCGGGGATGGAGGCCAGCACGGGAATGCCGAGAGTGGCCCGGACCTGTGCCGACCGCAGCGAACTGGCCGGGGCGAACCGGTTCAGGACGGCGCGGCCCCGGTCGCCAAAGGATCCCGTCCCCATCCACGGTGCGAGGCGCTGGAGGGAAGTGGGATCGTCGGAAACCGGGCACAGCAACAGGTCCGCCGCCTCGATCGCCGCCGGACCCACGAAGTCGGCGCCTCCCGAGGCGGTATCGACCACCAGGGCATCGTACATGCGCCGCATGCAGCGGAGGGTGGGCAACAACGCGTCGGTACCCGCCAGTTCGACGAGCTCGCGGCGCCCGGGGGCGGCGAGCACGTCGATGCCGCTGCCGTGCCGCGTGATCAAGCCGCGGAGCAGTTCCGGCGTGACATCGCCACCGTAGGCCACGGCATCCATCAGGGTGGGCCCCTCGGGGAGGCCGAGGTGCGCGCGTACATCCCCACCGCCCACGTCAAGGTCCAACAGGCCGGTTTTCAAACCCAGCCCTGCGACCAACCGGTGGGCCAGGGCGACGGCCAATGTCGTCTTGCCCACGCCCCCCTTGGGATTGAACAATACCAGGGTGTGGGGACGGGCCAGGCCGGCGCGCTCCCCGTCATCCTCCGTCGTCCGCCCCCCAGGGGAAGGCCGTTCCCCCGCGCGTCCCGCCTCCGCGGGGACCTCCGCCAGCAATACGCCGGGCGGCGGGGTCGGCACCCCATCGGTGGAATCGTGCAGGCACACGACCACCGAGAAGGCGTCGCACCAACCGGTCAGCGTGGACGCCGGCAGGTCCGCCATAGTACTGGCGTCCACCAGGAGGATCTCGTCCGCCCCGCGGGGCGCGAGACCCGCTTTCGGGTCGACGATCACGCGGGCGATCCGCGCCATCCCGGCGCCCTGCACCCGCGCGGCCAGCGAAAAATCGCGGGTCACCAGCGTCGCCGGCGTGGCCTCGCCCGCGGTGGCGGCCCTCATTGCGCGTCCGGCGGCGTCCATCGGATCTCCTCCCCTCCCAGGTATTCGTACAGGTTGCCGCTCCCGACCCCTTCGCCTAAAGGCGCCGGGTCCGGGTGATAGGGGCCGGTCACCAGGTATAGTGTGCCGGTGGCCATGGCGTACGAGAGCACCTCGGCTTCGCGCGGTGCGACGGCCAGGATCGCCGTGTCCGGCGGGGTCCCCTTTCCCTCGCTCCAGCGATCGCCCGCGCCTCCCCGTACGTCCTCGACGCGCACATCCTGCAGCAGGGTTCGCGCCATGGCACCCCCGTGCATATCGGCCTCAGAGAAATGGATCACGTCGACCCGGTGCCCAGGCCGCAGGGTGCCCCCGACGGCGCGATCCGGGGCGGAGGGTACGGCGACGGCCCGTTCATCGCCCGCGAGCGCCCAGGGCAGTCCCGCGACGGTGGAGCCCGGCTCGACCAGGTCCCCCGCGAGGACCGCGGTTCCCCGCGGGATCTCTCGCTCGCTGTAGCGCCCCCGGACCCCCTCTACCGCGCCCAGCGCATCCTCGTGCACGGCGTCGGCCGGCAGGGTGCGGGTCTCCACCATGGTCGGATCCAGCGCGGCGTGGGCGGGTATGTCCTCCCGCGCCACCACGATCGTGACGTCCGCCTCACCCAGAAGGAGGGATCCGAAGCCGGCCGCGGTGGCCACGGCCCCCAGCACCAGGGCGACCATCAGTCGCCTCCTGGATATCCACATATTTCCATCACCTCCGGACGTCAAGGATGCCAGAGGCGGGGTCGTCTTGTCAATATTTCCCAGGTTGACTTTTCCATTTTCCGCTGCTAGACTGCCGTCACCGACACGGCCCGAGGGGAGGTGCGACCATGTACACAGGCTACGGTTGCACATGCAATCGCGGGGCCGCGGGGGCGATCGTGGGGTGTATCCTGCTCCTTATGATCGCGGCAGGTTCCCCGGTCTTCGCTTCGGTGGAGCCGGGGGACGAAACCGACGCGGCTTCGGACACCTGGTACCACGACCTTTGTCCGCACTGGAGTCGACCGTACGTGCTCACCCTCTGGGAGGAGGGGGTCACCAACGGGTACGTATTCCCCATCATGGGGCCGGGCTGGGACTGGACGTACGGGTACGATTTCCAGCCCGACGATCCGATGACCCGCGGGCAGGTCCTGCTGATGATGTCGCGGGTGTTCAACCTGGATCCGATCAACGAGGTGCCGTCGCCGTGGCCGGATCTGCCTCCCACGTTCTCCCTGTACGGGCTGCCGGCCTACGCCGAGATTCGCGCGGCGGTCGAATCCTGGGAGATCGCCGAGCCCGGCGCATCCCTCTCCCCCATGAACTCCCTCACCCGCGTGTACACGGTGGAGTTGATCCTGGCCGCGCTGGGGTTGGACGCCTACCCGGCGACGCTTCCCGACGCGAAGGTGGATGCGCTGCTCGCGCCGTTCGACGACCGGGCGGAGATCGCGCCCGCGGACCGTCCCGCCATCGCGGCGGCGGTGGAACTGGGGTTGCTGATCGGGTACGAGGACGACACCCTGCGGATCTACGAATCGCTCACGCGCGCGGAGGGCGCCACCATCCTGTACCGCTGCTGTCTCATGGTGGTGGATCCGGCCCATGGCCGCTTTCACCCCGACGGCGACGGACACCGGGAGTCGCTCCCCATCGGCGCGCAGGGGTTGCGCAACGCGAGCAATGCGCGGTGGCAGGTGCAAATCGAGGATGCGGATGGGCACGCGGTGCGGGGACTCCCGACGGCGAGCGGCACGCCCGGCGATCCCCACGCGGTCACCTGGGACGGGTGCGACGACGCGGGGGATCCGGTGGATTCGGGCCGCTACTTCGTCGGCGGATGGGTCGAGGACCGGCGCGGGAATCGCTCCGATGCGGTCCGCGTCCCCGTCGCGCTGGTCCGCCGTTCCCTGGACGCCAAAGTGGAACCCGAACGGGGATCCCGCTCGACGCCGCGCACCATAGGGGCCACGGTACGGGGCAGCCCCAGCGGGGTCCGGGTGCAGACTGACGACGAGACCGTGCGGGCACTCGAAAGGGAGGCACCCGCACCCGCCTGGGAAGAAACGACCTGGTCCCTCGAGACCACCCCGGAGACACTCGGCCTCGATGCGGGGACGCACACGCTGACCGTCGTCGCCGATTTCGGGCCCGTCGACCGGCGGGCATCGATCACGCTGGAAGTGGAGGCGGATGATGATGATCCGCCCGATCCGGGAGACCCCGGTGACGGCGAGGATGGGGACGACGACGGGGACGACGGGGAAGAAGATCCCGGGGAGGCGGCGCTCTATACGTCGCTGGTTCGCTAGCGCGTCGGAGGGGGAGGACCGCGGTCCTCCCCCTCCAAAGATCTCGGCACCGGCCGCACTAGGCCCTGTCGAACTCTTCCTTCATGGCCTCGCGCAGCGCGGGATCGGTGAAGCAATCCACGACGGTCATGGCCATGGCCTTGGCCCCCAGGAGCATGCCGCGCTTGCCGGCCTCGGAGGCGGCCGCGGCGGCGAACTCGATGCTATGCCCGGCCACCGACGGCGGCACGATGGCGACGTAGGGGTGGATCGAGGGCACGGCGTGGCTGACGTTCCCCATGTCCGTCGATCCGCCGCCGCGCAACGTCTCGTCGATGTCTTCGCCAAGGGCACGGACATTCTCTGCATAGGCACCGGCGAAGGTGAGATTGGGCTTCATATTGGCGTAGCGCTGCCCGGTATTGCGAAACTCCGCGGTACAGCCGGCGGCGCGGGCGCCACCTTCGGCACAGTCCTTGATCCGCTCCACGACGTAATCGAGGTATTCGACTTCCGCGGCCCGGGCGTACATCCGGATCTGCGCCCGGTCGGGGACGATGTTCGGCGAGTGGCCCCCCTCGGTGATGACCCCGTGGATGCGCACGTCGTCGGTGACGTGCTGTCGCAGCGCATTCCATCCGTTGAACGTCTGGATGGCGGCGTCCAGGGCGTTCCGACCCGCCTCGGGTGACGCGGCGGCGTGGGAAGACTTGCCGTGATAGGTAATTTCCATGGCCTCGCGCGCGAGGCTGCGCCCACCGATCCCGTTCAACGAGGACGGGTGGATCATGAGCGCGCAGTCGACATCGTCGAATATGCCCGCCTCGACCATCAGGACCTTGCCCCCGGCGTCGTCCACCGCACCCTCCTCGGCGGGGGTGCCGATGACCAGCAAGGTGCCGGCGAAACCCTCCTCCGCCAGGGCGTCCAGGGTGGGCAGAAGGGCCATGCCCGCACCCACCGCGGATGCCGCGATGATGTTGTGCCCGCAGGCGTGCCCCATATTGGGCAACGCATCGTATTCCGCCAGGATTGCCACCCTGGGCCCGTTGCCGTCGCCGAAGGTCTTCTGCGCCAGGAAACTCGTCTGCATGTCGGCCACGCCGCGCTCCACTTCGAAGCCGGCTTCTTCCAGCATGTCGGACAACAACGCGGCGGCCCGGTGCTCTTGGTGCCCGAGCTCCGGGTGGGCATGCATGTCCAGCGCCGCATCCCAGAGGACGGCGGCGCTGTCATCGACCCGCGCGACGACCGCCTGTTTCATCCCTGCCTTCTCCAATGTCCATTCCCCCTCCCGGTTCCCGCCCCGCGGGAACCCCTCGCGTGCAGATTTGATCGCGACCCCTATCCTTTCGCCGGCGGGAACATTATTCCTCGAGGGCCGGGGAAATCCAGTGGTCGAGCACGCGGCGCAGCACCGCATCCCGGCCATCGCCGGATGTATCGATGACCTCGTGGACGAGCGCGCTCCTTTGCGCCAGGGCGAGGAAACGATCCTGGGCACGCAGGTAGTGGTCGACGACGGCCGCGGGCCCGTCGGCGAGCACATCGAGGTAGGACAACCACCCGGGCCAGCGGGGACGAAACAGGCGCCGTCGCAGGGTGTCACCGTCGACGACGAAAAGGCACATCCGGCAACCCAGGGCGCCCAGCGCGGCGTCGACGGGCTGCAAGTCGCCCCAACGGAGGTAGGCGTAGTCGATGAGGTGGGTGAGGTGAAACCGTTCGATGACGTAAAGGAATCCATCGGGACCCGCGGGGGCGAAGCCCCGGTCCCGCAACAGCGCGGCCTGTTGCTCGAGGAAGGCGACGATGCCGCCGAGGTGTGCCGCGTGGTCCCCGGGATCCAGGGTCCCGGCCCGATAGGCCCGTTCCAACACCCGCTGTGTCAGCTGCTCCGGGAAGAAGAAGCGCCCGGGCTCGGGCAGGGCTTGTACGCGTTGCGAGGCCGACAGGGCCCGAAACACGGTGCTCTTCCCGCTACCCGGAATGCCCTCCAGGAGCAGTCCCCGTGGCCCCGCCGGGTCGCCCGCGCCGTTCACCGCCCGATCCACGCGATGCCCTCGGGCGTGATCTCACAGCGCCGGTAGGGGCCGAAGGCCCCGAGGAGATCGACCTCGAACGCGTACGCGTCCCGATCGACCCCATAGCCGCGCAGTCGATGGATGTGGCGGAGGCGGTCCTCGTCCAGGTAATCGCCCAGCACGGGCGGATCGTCCTCTTCTTCGGCGTTCTCCCGGGCATCCACCGGCTGCAACAACAGCAACTCGTTGATGTTGGTGGCGAAAAACTGTATCTCTTCCCCGGGTTCCAGGATGGGGCCCTCTTCGGACCACATGTCATCGATGGCGGCCGCGAGTTCCTCTGCCGTGCGGATGGCCGCAGCACTCCGTATCTCGTATATGTTCTCGATGACCCGCGGGTAGAAGACGAGTGCCAGGACGACGATCGATACCAGTATGAGCAAACGCTGCCAGGTGAGTAAACGGCGCAACAGCGTCCACGGTTGAATCCCTCGATCACTCAAGTCGTTGACCTCCAGATGATCAGCCCATCAGCGACCGTTCCAGCTCCGCCCGGTCCACGCAGTGGGAAAAGGCGACGGACCGCGATATGGCGCCCGTGAGCACCAGTTGGGCCAGGGCATGGTCCATGGTCTGCATGCCGACGGACCGCCCGGTCTGCATCATGCTGTATAGCTGGTGTTCCTTACCCTCGCGAATTAGGTTGCGCACGCCCGAGGTATTGATGAGTACCTCTCCGGCCACGCAGCGTCCGTCGCCACTTAGCCTGGGCAGGATCTGCTGGGCCACGATGGCCTGCATGCTGCCGGCGAGCTGCTCGCGAATCTGCCCGCGCATGGCATCGGGGAAGATGTCGATGATGCGGTTGACCGCCAGGGCGGCCGTCTGCGTGTGAAGGGTCGAGAGGACGAGGTGTCCGGTCTCGGCGGCGGTGAGGGCAATGGCGATGCTGTCCCGGTCCCGCATCTCGCCGATGAGGATGACGTCCGGATCGTGACGGAGGGCATGGCGCAGGGCGGTCGGGAACGAGTGCGTATCGGTTCCCAGCTCGCGCTGCTTGACGATGGAGTTCTTGTGCACGTGCAGGAACTCGATGGGATCCTCGATGGTGATGATGTTCACCCGGCGTTCCTCGTTGATCTTTCCGATCAAAGCGGCCAGGGTGGTGGTCTTCCCGGAACCGGTGGGTCCGGTAAGGAGCACGAGTCCCCGCGGAAGCATGGCGAAATCCTCGATGACGTCCGGGAGCCCCAGGTTGGAAAACAGGGGGATCTCCCAGGGAACGACGCGAAAGACGGCGGCAAGACTATTGCGCTGGCGCATGACATTCCCGCGAAAACGACTGATGCCGGGGATCGAGTAGGAGAAGTCCAACTCGAGGTCGCGCTCCAGCTCCTCGTAGTGGTGTGCCTCCAGTAGTGGCTCCAGTAATCTCGGTACGTCTTCGCCCTCGACCAGGGGGTAATCCTCCAGCGCGACGAGCTCCCCGTACAGGCGTACCATGGGCGGCAACCCGGGTGCCAGGTGAAGGTCGGATCCGTTCATATCCACGGTCTTCTGCAGAATCTCTTTGATATCCATCAAAGCACCACCCTCATCACTTCCTCGAGGGATGTAATTCCCTCGCGGACCTTTTGTAAACCGTCCTGCCGCAGCGTCACCATGCCTTCCTCGATTGCCTGGCGCCGGATCTCCCCGGCCGATCTTCTTTCAAGGGTCAACCGCTGGATGTCTTCGGAGACCGGCAACAATTCGAATATGCCGATACGCCCACTGTAGCCCGTACTCGCACACCGGAGACACCCGCCCTGCTTGGGCCGATAGAGGCGGATGTATTGCTCATCATCCCCCAGGGGGAAATCGGGGATGCTTTCGGCGTGTTCGCGATGCATGTAATACTCCTCCTTGCACTGGGGACAGAGTACCCGCGCCAGGCGCTGGGCGAGCACGCAGGCCAGGGAGGAGGCTGTAAGATACGGCTCCACTTCCATCTCGGTGAGGCGGCTCACCGCACCCGAAGCATCGTTGGTGTGCAACGTGGCGAAGACCAGGTGCCCGGTCAACGCGGATTCGATGGCGATCCTCGCGGTATCCGTATCCCGGATCTCCCCCACCATGATGATGTCGGGATCACAGCGCAAAATGGAGCGTAAACCGGAGGCGAAGGTAAGTCCGGCCTTGGGGTTAATCTGGATCTGACTGATCGCTTCCATGCGCCGTTCCACGGGATCCTCGACGGTAATCACGTTCTTTTGTGTCCGGTCCACGGTAGCAAGGCTGGCGTAGAGCGTGGTACTCTTGCCGCTGCCCGTCGGCCCCGTCACCAGGATGAAACCGTACGGCAGGTTCACGGCGGATTCGTATTGCTTGAGCACGTCGGGGACGACGCCGAGCTCGGGAAGCGTGATCATGCGGGCGGAACGATCCAGTAGGCGAAGGGTGAGGCGCTCTCCAAAGCTGGCCGGCAGCGAGGCCACGCGGACGTCGATGGTCCGCCCCTCGATGCGCAGGGTCATGCGGCCGTCCTGGGGGATGCGGCGTTCGGCGATATCCATTCCGGACATGACCTTGATCCGAGAGACCAGGGACGCGTGCATACGCCGTGGTGGCTGCATCACGTCGTGCATCACGCCGTCGATGCGGAAGCGGATACGCAGGTACTTCTCGTGCATCTCGATATGGACATCGCTGGCCTTCGCGGAAACCGCCTGGGAAAGGATAATGTTCGCCAGCTGCACGGCAGGTCTTTCGGAGGCCTCCTCCGCGGGATCGATGTCCTCAGAGGTATCGATCTCCTCTTCATCGGCCTGCTCGACCCCCACGCTCTCGTGGGAATAGCGGCGAATGGCCGCCTCCAACTCATTGTCCACCACCACCACGGGCTCGATGTCGAATCCCGTGAGGATGCGGAGGTCATCGAGGGCCAGGATATCCATGGGATGTTTCATCGCGACGAGGAGACGATCGTCGCGGAATCCCATGGGAAGAGCGTTGTAGCGCTTGGCGTCCTCCGGCGTGATCGTCGCCATGGCGGCGGGATCGGGGCTGTCGGTTTCGAGGCTCATGAACGCCACGCCCGCCTGCTCGGCGACGACCTCCGCAATGTCGCGCTCATCCACGTACCCGAGCTCGAGTAGAATCTTCCCGACCAATCCTCGCTCATTCCGGCGAAAACCCTGGTTGGCCAGGGCTTCCTGAAGCTGTTCTTCGGTGATAATGTCCTTTTTCACCAACCGGTCCCCAAGGAAATCCCGGGGCTGTCGGTTGCGACCTCTCGGTCGATCGTGTTCTCTATCTGCCATGTTCTCCCCCCGGCAAGATCGGTCTCCGCTATATGCGTTACTCCCCGAATGGCGTCTTTGCGAACAGGTGCACCTTCATTCTTTCGGTATTCGATATCCTCCAATGCGGTTCCTTCTCGCCCATTCGCCTCGGGGGGAGGGAAAGTACGAAGCGAGGAGGAAGTGGTGGTTTGGCAATCCACTCGTCATTGGAGGCGGAACTATTGGAGTTCATACATGTCGTGTTTGTTCTCTTGTTCGGCAGCGTCCTCGGTAGCTTCAGCAATGTACTCATCGCGCGCCTCCCGCGTGGCGAAACGATTTCGGGGAGGAGCGCCTGTCCCGAGTGTAAAACCACCCTCGGTGTTTTTGATCTGGTGCCGGTGGTCAGCTACCTGCTGTTGCGGGCACGATGCCGATACTGCGAGCAGCCGATTCCCGTCCGCTATCCCATCGTAGAGGCGATATCGGGTGTACTGCTGCTTACGGCATATTGGCGGTTCGGCCCGAACCCCTCTTCGCTTGTCATCTCCGGAGTCTACGTTATCTTCGTGGTATCGATCTTCTTTATTGATTTTGACCACGCGATCGTACCCAATAGCCTGACGTATCCCGTCGGGACCATGGCCCTGGGGTTGGCCGTACTCGGGCACCCTATCGCCCCCCCCCTTTCGTCGGCCCTCCTGGGGGCAGTAATCGGTGGGGGCGTGTTCTTGCTCATGTTCATCCTCACGGGAGGTGCCGGGATGGGGATGGGCGATGTGAAGCTGGTGGCGGTAATGGGATTGGCCCTGGGACCCCTTCATCTCCTGCCGGCTGTGCTCATCGCGGCGCTCACGGCGCTGGCTTTCTATGGCGTGGTGAGCCTGGTGTATCGAAGCCGCGTAGATGCGCTCGAGAGCTTCGAGGTGCACATGGAACAGGAAGAGGAACCGGATATCACGGACCGGTTCCTCGGGATCATGATGATTAACGGGAAGCCGGCGTTGCCGTTTGGTTCTTTTCTCGTGATCGGGCTCTGGATTAGCCTACTTGTGGG
>Ga0207421_10004190_pt1 | contig 16793 bp, 13 predicted proteins | sample SodLakKL_010_SED_4_FD_187542 | JGI IMG/M metagenome (GOLD analysis project Ga0207421, IMG submission 187542) | Alkaline sediment microbial communities from Lake Tanatar, Kulunda Steppe, Russia - 8KL_010_SED (SPAdes) (version 2) | ecosystem: Environmental > Aquatic > Non-marine Saline and... | reverse complement strand
GGCCGCGGCCAGTCGCTGCAGGTCGCGCAGGTTCGACCGGTCCATCGCCAGCACCAGATCGGCGGCCCGCAGCGCCGCCGCGTCGACCTGCTCGGCGGTGCCCGTCACCGCGAGATCTTCGGCTCCTGCTGCCTGGCGCATCCGGCGATCCGGGGGGTTGCCCACATGCCAGCTGCCGGTCCCGCCCGATCGGACCTCGATGTCCAGTCCGGCCTCGTCGGCCGCTTCACGCAGGGCGGCCTCGGCGGTGGGGGAGCGGCAGATGTTGCCGAGGCAGACGGTCAGGACGATCGGGGCGGTCATCAGGCATCTCCGGTGTCGAGGCCCAACACCACGACGATGCCCGTGGTGCCGGCGGTCTCCTCCAGGGTGCCAGCTCCCGGCGTCGCGTCGGCGACCAACCGTGCAGCCGCCTCGTCACCGGGCCCGTGACGGATCACGGTCGTCTCCTGTCGGTCGGCGTTGCCGATGTCCGTCACGTCGAAGCCGCGGCCCTCCAGGTCCTCGGCGACCGAACCGGCCAGGCCCGCCACCCCGGCGCCGTTGAGGACCGTGACCTGCACGTCCGGTGGGCTGACGGCCTCCGCCACCTCGCCGTCACGCGGCTGGATCTGGTCGAAGATCGTGCCGTTGCGGTGGGCGGCGAACAGGCCCTCGGCCTCGCTGGTCCGCACGTCCAGGATCTGGGCTCCCCCCGAGGTGGTCCGCGGGTCACCCGGCACCGTGTTGGAGATCGACGAGCCCCCGCCGAGACCCCGCACGGCCAGGCCGAGTCGAGCCAGGGACATCGGTCCCATGTTCTGATCGACCCGCACCGCCTCACCACTGTCGCGGGCGAGCGAGGTCAGGCGCAGGGGGTTGAACAGGGTGCTCGGGGAGGCGACCTCGCGGGCGAGCGCGCGGACGAACTGCTGTTGGCGTTCGATGCGCATCAGGTCGTTGTCGATCTTGCGGACGCGGACGTACCCGAGTGAGTCCGCACCATCCAGGCGCTGACAACCGGCCGGCAGATCGATGCCCGCGTCCCGGTCGCTGATCGCCTCGTCCAGGCACAGCTCGACACCGCCGACCGCATCGACCAGGTCGCGGAACCCTCCGAAGGTCATCTCCATCACGTGGTTGATCTCGATGCCCGACAGGTCGCGGACGGTCTGCACCATGCAGCTCGGCCCGCCGATGTTGGACGCCGCGTTGAGGCGGCCGATGCTGCCATCACAGCGGGAGACCCACAGGTCGCGGGGGAACGCCAGCATGGCCACGTCCCCGCCGTCGATGCTCATCACGAAGATCGTGTCGCTGAGGTTGCCGCCCTCGCTGCCGGTGCTGAGCTCGCGGCGTTCCTCCGGCGTGAGGTCATCTCGGCTGTCGGACCCCAGCACGAGGATGTGCATCGGTCCCCCGGAGGTCGCGAGGTTGTCGACGTCCATGCGGGTGACCTGTCCGCTCAACCACAGCGGGAAGGCGACGGCGCCGATCAGCAGGACGGTGAGCAGCAGCGCCAGCAGCTTCGGCCAGCGGCGGGAGCGCGCCGAACGCTCCATGGGTGGACCCCAGTCCTGGTCGAGGTCCGTGGACATGTGAGCTCCGGGCAGACGGCGCGGCGAGGACCGCGGAGGGGTGAAGGGGCCACGGGCCACACCGGGCGGATCGACGCTCGGCGTCCGCCCCGGCGTGTCACGGCCCCCCGTCAGTGTGCCATGTCGACGGCCCGACGCACCTGACGTTCGGCGGCCATCCGAACGGCGGCCGCTACCGTGGGCCTCGGCCGAGCCAGGCCCGCTGGGCAGGGTTCGCTGTGCCGGGCCCGCTGAGCCAGGTCGCACCGGCACCAACGTCCAAGGAGACGCCATGAGCCCGGAACGGGATCGCCAGGCGTTGATCGACCTCGTGCGGCGGTCCGTGATCGGCGACGGTGAGGCGGTCGACACGCCCTATGGGCCACGTCGTGTCGTCTACGCCGACTACACCGCCTCCGGTCGGGCACTGAGCTTCATCGAGGACCACGTGCGCGAGGTGGTCCTGCCGTTGTACGCCAACACCCACACGGAGACATCGGGGACCGGCCGCCAGACGACGCGGTTCCGTGAGGATGCGCGAGCGGTGATCGGGGAGGCGTTCGGCGCGGACGACGACCACGCGGTGCTGTTCGCGGGGACGGGCTCGACGGGAGCGATCGACCGGATGGTGCGCATCCTGGGGTTGCGTCTCCCGCACGAACTCGATCAGCGCTACGGGCTGTCGGCGCGGATCCCGGCGGATGAGCGTCCCGTCGTCTTCATCGGCCCCTACGAGCACCACTCGAACGAGCTGCCCTGGCGCGAAACCATCGCCGACGTCATCACCATCCCAGAAGACGCGGACGGTCACGTGGACCTCGGCGCGTTGGAGGACGCGTTGCTGGAGACCGCGGACCGCCCGCTGCGGATCGGCTCGTTCTCCGCGGCGTCCAACGTGACCGGGATCCTGACCGACACCCGGGCCGTTTCCGTCCTGCTGCACCGTCATGGTGCGTTGGCGTTCTGGGACTGCGCCGCCGCTGCGCCGTACGTCGACGTGGCCATGTCGCCACGCCGTCCGGGGCCCGATGGCGACACCAGCGAGAGCCACCTCGACACCAAGGACGCCGTCTTCGTCTCACCGCACAAGCTCGTCGGTGGTCCCGGGACACCGGGGTTGCTGATCGCGCGGCGGGAGCTGTTCACCAACGCGGTCCCGTCGGTGCCGGGCGGGGGCACGGTCGCCTACGTCAACCCGACCGAGCACCGTTACCTCGACGACATCGAGCATCGCGAGGAAGGCGGCACGCCCGACATCATCGGCGCCATCCGGGCCGGCCTGGTGTTCCAGCTCAAGCGGGCGGTCGGGGTCGATGCGATCCAGGAACGCGAGGAACGGCTGATCCGCCGCGCGATCGACGGCTGGGCGGACGAACCCGGCATCGAGGTGCTGGGCAACCCTGACGCCGAACGGCTGTCCATCGTGTCCTTCGTGGTGCGCCACGAGGGGCGCTACCTGCATCATGACTTCGTCGTGGCGGTGCTCAACGACCTGTTCGGGATCCAGGCCCGTGGCGGCTGTTCGTGCGCCGGCCCCTACGGACACCGGCTGCTGGGCATCGACCTCGAGCGTTCCCACGCCTTCGAGCGGGCGATCGCCGACGGCTGTGAGGGGATCAAGCCCGGGTGGGTGCGCATCAACTTCACATGGTTCCTGACCGACACGGTCGCGGACTTCCTGATCGACGCGGTGCGGATGATCGCCCGCGACGGCTGGCGGCTGGTCGACGACTACGCGTTCGAACCCGCCACCGGCCGGTGGGTCCACCGGGACGGTCGGGTCCCGCCGCCGATGTCGCTGCGGGATGTGTCGTTCACCGGCGGCGAGGTGACCTGGCCCGAGCGGCGCCAGCAGGTCTCCGACGATCAGCTGGACGACGTCCTGGCCGATGCCGCCCGGATCCTGGCTGCGGCCGGTCCCCACCCCGGCGACGTCGAGGTGGTGGCGCTCTCCCCGGAGGCCGAGGCGCTGCGCTGGTTCCCGCTCCCCGGCGAGGTCGGCGCCGGGAGCAGATGAGGCGAGGTCGTGCCGGGAGCAGATGAGGCGAGGTCGGCGCCGGTGTGCTCCGGGGTTGGCGTGCAGGAGGGTCCGGCTCCCGGGCACGGATGCACGCAAACCCCCGCGCGTTCCGGTGTGCTCCGGGGTTGGCGTGCAGGAGGGTCCGGCTCCCGGGCACGGATGCACGCAAACCCCCGCGCGGTTCAGTCGGTGACGAGTTCGGGCGCCAGGTGTGACACGTCGCTGAAGCTCTGCAGGCTGAAGATGTAGCCGCCGCCGATCGGCGTGGATCGCAGGACGGTCAGTGACGCGTGGTTGCTCGCGAACCGTTCCCACTCCCAGGGCTGCGGCTCCAGACCCAGCAGGTGGCCGAGCACCACCGAGTTCGTGCCGGCATGTGCGATCAGCAGCAGGCGGGGTGCATCGGTCGGCACGGCCCAGAGCCCCGACTCATCATCCAGTTGGACGCCGGACTCTCCGAGTTCGGCGGCGAGCCCGATCGTCACCCGGGCGTGGAAGTCGCGGAAGCTCTCGCCCCCCGGCATCCCGTTCCACCATTCCATACGCGGTCGCCCCCGCGCATCGCGGAACGCGCGATCGACCTCCTCGGACGGGGTGCCCTGCCATCGGACGGGCATCCGGATCTCGTGCAGCCACTCGCGATCGATGTGGCGGACATCTCCGAGCCGAGGCAGGATGGGGGCAGCCGTCTCCTGCGAGCGGGTGGCAGTCGATACCAACACGCGCTCGAAGGACTCCGGTGCCAGCCGTTCGGCCGTGAGCGCAGCCTGCTGGCGGCCGAGCTCGGTGAGGCCCGGGTCGACCTGGGAGCGCCCAGCGCGACTCCACTCGGGCTGGGCGTGACGAACGAGGATGATCTCCATGGCATCACGCTACCGCGCTCATGAACCGCGACGCCGCCGTTCACCACCGGCGCGTTCCGGGATGCGGGGCAACCCGAACTCTGCGGACCTCAGCGATCGTCCTCCGGCAGCAGGCCCATCGCCTCCTCCGGGTCATCCTCCGGAAGCTCACGACCGACCTCGGCGGCGAGCCAGGCCAGCGCCTCCTCGGATGTGACGATGTCCGCATCCGCCGCGCGCCGGGCCGCGTCGATGCGATCACGTGCCCACGCGAGGTCGTAGTTGCCGAGCCGGTCCATGGACCCGTCCGGTTCATCGAGCCGGGTCCGCAGGTCGAACTCCTCGATCGCGGCCTCGATCGCGGCGGCTCCACGTCGCGTCGAACCAACAGCGTCGGTCATGATGACCCTCCTCGATGGTCGGTCGTCCGGAGTGCTCTCAACCGTGGCTGGAGCACCGGCGATGGTACGAAGGGCCGGGCCCAGCGGCCAGGGGCGTTGTGCCCCGGGTCGCCGTGGCGTCCGTCCGATCAGCGCCGGCGCGGCTCCGCCGCGGCGTCCGTCCGATCAGCGCCGGCGCGGCTCCGCCGCGGCGTCCGTCCGATCAGCGCCGGCGCGGCTCCGCCGCGGCGACGACCGCCTTGGGTTCCTGGTCCGGGGTGAAACAGCAGTCGACCGGGCAGAAATCGTGGTTCGGTCCCCGGGTCCCGAGAGCCGCTGCCGGGGCGTCGGCGGTCCGTTCGAGGATCAGGTCACGGATCATGGCCACGAAGCGCTCGTCGATACCGACCGAGCCGGCGCGCGCGAACGGCAGTCCCAGCTTCTCGCAGGTCTCCACCGCCTCGACATCGAGGTCGTAGATGACCTCCATGTGGTCGCTGATGAACCCGATCGGGACCACGACCACGCCCGGGACGCCGGCCTCGGACAGCGCCTCGAGGTGGTCGTTGATGTCGGGTTCGAGCCACGGGACGAACTCCGGCCCGGACCGCGAGTTGAACACCAGGTCCCATTCCCGTCCGGGCAGGTGTTCCATGACGATCCGGCAGGCCTCGTAGTGCTGTGCCTCGTAGTCGCAGTGGCGCGACATCGAACGCGGGATCGAGTGGGTCGTGAACACGATGCGCGCACCCGCACGAACCTCGTCCGGCAACCCTGCCAGCGCGTCGGTGATCAGGTCCACCTGCGGCTCCACGAACCCGGGGTGGTTGTAGAAGACCCGGATCTTGTCGAGTTCCGGCGCGCCGTCGCCGACCTCTGCACGTGCCGCAGCCAGGTTCTCGCGGTACTGCCGGCACCCGGAGTACGACGAGTACGCTGACGTGACGAAGCACAGGGCGCGACCGATCCCGTCGTCGCGCATCTCGCGCAGGGTGTCGGCCAGCATCGGGTGCCAGTTGCGGTTCCCGAAGTAGACGGGCAGATCGGGTCCCTCTGCGGCCAGCAGCTTCTCGAGTTCGGCCTTGAGCGCCCGGTTCTGGTCGTTGATCGGTGACTTCCCGCCGAACTGCACGTAGTGCTGGCTGACCTCCTCCAGGCGCTCGCGCGGGACGTTGCGTCCACGGGTCACGTTCTCCATGAACGGGATCACGTCGTCGGGTCCTTCGGGTCCTCCGAAGGACACCAGCAGGATGGCGTCGTAGTCGGTTGCCACGGGGCGGTTCTCCTGGTCCGGGTGGTCGTCGGGTGGTGTTCGTTCCTGCTCGTGTCCTGGGTCGCTGGTCAGCCATCAGCGTCCGTCGGGGCATCCCCGTCGTCCGCATCCAACGCCCGCTCGTGCGTCTGTCCGTCCGAGTGCTCGTCCGCCGGCGTCGACGTCGCAGTCGATCCGGCCCTGGCTGCGCGCAGCGCCGACACGTCGTGGCCGGCAGCGCCCCAGACGCGCTCGATCCGTCCCAGACGGCCTTCCGATGGCCGCGCCCGGAGGAGCGCGATGAGCGCGAACGACCAGCCGACCGCGGCTGCCAGCACGGTGCCGAAGACGAACGCGAGCGCGAAGCCCAGCAGGGCCGGGGCCAGGCTGACGGCGAACTGCAGGGCCTGGCGTGCCTCGAACTCCCGGAGCGCACGCAGGTCGTGCTCCGGGGGAGCGGCGGCGAAGGTGCGGTCGATCGCCACGATCGCGAGCACACCCGCGGCACCGGCGGCCGCCGCCAGAGCGGCCGGGAGCAGGATCGGCAGTGACGTCGGCTCGAGATCGACGAACAGCAGGCTCACACCGATGATCACGAGGATCACGACGAACAGCAGCCAGAGCCGCTGCAGGCGGCGCAGCGCGGGGATGCTTGACACGGTGCGATGCCGTTCGGCGAGGGAGCAACGTCGAGGAGGGTGCGTCGGGATGCGTGCGGGATGCGAGCCTACGCCGCGGACGGGCCCGGTCGTGGATCGGGGGAGGTCGCGTCCCACCCGTGGGTGGTCACCGCGCCACCTTGGCGATGGCTTCGGCGGGCGCGCGTGGAGATCCGCGCTGCGTGAGGAAGATGCCGCACCCGACGAGCGCGCCTCCGGCCAGGACGAGCAACCCGAGTCGCTCCCCGAGCAGCACGATCCCGGCGATGACGGCCACGACCGGGATCAGGTAGGTAACCATGGTCGTGTTGGTGGCTCCGACGCGTTCGATGAGGATGTAGAACACCAGGAACGCGAACCCGGTACCGAGCGATCCCAGGGCGATCAGCGAGCCGATGATCTGCCACTGCAACGCTTCGGGCCCAGGGAACGGCGCCACGAGGAAGCCGACCGGCAACCACAGCACGGCGGCGCTCAGCACCTGTCCGCTGGCCAGGGTCAACGGTGGAATCCGGCCAGAGACGGTCCGCTTGGCGTAGACCGAACCGATCGCGTAGAGCACCGTCGCGGCCATCACCACGAGCATGGCGATGACCCGTCCGGGGTTCCCCAGATCATCGGCAACCATCAGGCCGACGCCGGACAGCGCGACCAAGAGCCCCGCGACCCGCAGGGTGTTGAGGCGCTCGATCCGTACCGCCACCGAGATCAGCAGGGTGCTCGTGGGAACGAGTGCCATCAGCAGCGCGGTCTGGCCGGACTCCAGGTACTGCTGCGCGTAGGCCACCGCGGTCCACGGGACCGCGTTGTTGAGCACGCCCAGGACCGCGACGTGACCCCAGGTCCGAAGGTCGCTCGGTAGGGACGCCCCGCGGGCCGCCAGCACCACCAGCAGCGCGACGGCGCCGATCGAGGTCCGGGCCACCACGATCCAGACGGGTGCCACCGCCTCCAGTGCGACCTCGATGAACAGGAACGAGAAGCCCCACATCGAGGCCAGCAGCAGCAGCAGTCCGGTCTCTCGGGGTCCGAACCGCACGGCGGTGTCGATCATGGAAGGCTCCAGCCAGGCGCACAAGGAGCGCGTGGCACGATGGCGGAGGTGGCCCGGTGCAGGGTGACCGGGGGCGGCCTGGACCAGGTACGGACGGCGGGCCGGGCCGGTCGCCACGGTACCGGACGTTCGGTCGGTTCACCGAACGAGGCGGGTCCTGGAGTAGGCTGCCGGATGCCGATCACGCGCCCACCCGCCCAGGATCTGATGTGCTGACCGATGCCGCGCCTGCCTGGTTCACGAATGGGCTGACGGTGCCCGCCGACGAGGGCCAGGTGACGGTGGACGGTGCCGCGGTCAGCTACCTCGCCTGGGGGGATCCGGCCGCACCCCCGATGGTCCTGGTGCACGGCGGTGCGGCGCATGCCCGCTGGTGGGAGGCGATCGCACCGCTGCTGCAGCAGCATCACCGGGTGCTCGCGATCGATCTGAGTGGTCACGGTGACAGCGGCCGGCGGCCGGTCTACAGCGCCGATCGCTGGGCGGAGGAGGTGCTGGCGGTCGCCTCGGATGGTGGTTCGGGCGAGCCGCCGGTCGTGATCGGCCACTCGATGGGCGGGTTCGTCACGGTGGTCGCGGCAGCCCGTTACGGCGCCCTGCTCGATGGGGCCATCGTGCTCGATGCGCCGATCCGCCGACCGGATCCGGAGTCCCGCGAGGGCCGCGGCGGACGCATGTTCCGATCGCCGAAGACCTACCCGGACCTCGAGACGGCGATCGACCACTTCCACCTCGTGCCGCCCCAACCCTGCGAGAACGATTGGCTGGTGGATCACATCGCCCGCCGCAGCCTGCGGCAGACCGAGGACGGTTGGATGTGGAAGTTCGATCCGGCGGTGTTCACCAGCCGCGAGGGGCCGGGTTCGGCGGAGGCGTACGGTGACGCGCTGGCCTCGGCCGCGTGCCGGATCGCCATCGTGAACGGGGAACGGTCGGACATCGTCGATCAGGAGGTCCGCTCGTACATGGCTGAACTGCTCGCCGGGTCCCCGGCGGCGGCGGCCGGGGTGCCCTTCGTCGAGGTGCCGGAGGCCCATCACCACCTGATCCTTGACCAGCCGCTGGCGGTCGTCACCGCGATCCGGGCCGTGCTCGCCACCTGGCAGCCCGTCGGCGAACCGCCCGCGCAGGTCCGGCCGGTGACGTAACCCCGGCACCACCACGGGGCGGATGTCAGATCTTGCGGAGGTGCACGGTCTCGACGCCGTGATCAGGCCCCTTGTGCAGGATCAGATCGGCGCGGGAACGGGTCGGCAGGATGTTCTCGACCAGATTGCGGCCGTTGATACGCCTCCAGATGTCCGCGGCGACCCGCTCGGCTTCGTCGTCGTCGAGTTGTGCGTACTGGTGGAAGTAGGACCGCGGATCGCTGAACGCCGTGGACCGCAGGGTGCGGAACCGGTCGACGTACCAGCGCAGGATGTCGCGCTCCTCGGCGTCGACGTAGACCGAGAAGTCGAAGAAGTCGGAGACGAACACCCTGCGGTCGGCGGTCGTGCCGGTCTGCAGGACGTTGAGGCCCTCGATGATCAGCACGTCGGGTTGGCGCACCACCACCCGCTCGTCGGGGACGATGTCGTAGGTCAGGTGCGAGTAGACCGGCGCCGAGGCTTCGGCCGCCCCGGACTTCACGTCCGCCACGAACCGCACGAGCCGGCTGACGTCGTAGGACTCGGGGAAGCCCTTGCGCTCCATCAGTTCGCGCCGCTCGAGTTCCGCGTTGGGGTAGAGGAAGCCGTCGGTGGTGATGAGCGAGACCTCGGGATGGTCGGGCCACCTCGACAGCAGCGCCTGCAGGATCCGTGAGGTCGTCGACTTGCCGACCGCGACGGAGCCCGCGATGCCGATGACGTAGGGCACCTTGGCGGTCGTCGAATCCAGGAAGGTGCCCGTGGCCTCATGCAACTGCTGGGTCGCGGCGACGTAGAGGTTTAGCAGCCGTGACAGCGGGAGGTAGATCGCAGCCACCTCGTCCAGGGAGATGTCCTCACCGAGTCCCCGGAGCCGCTCGAGGTCGCGTTCGTCGAGCGACAGGGGGGTCGAGGAGCGACGTTGGGCCCATGCCTCACGCGACAGCTCGACCCATGGTGAGGGCGTGGAGGTCTGCAGCACGCACGGACTTCCGGTCGGTGGCGGGATCGCGCGACGCGATGGATCGGAGCCTACTCGGCCCTCCGTGTCGCTCCATAGGCGACCCCCGGCAGACAGGCCGTCCGACCGCCGCGATGTGACCGGGGAGCGCGGATCGGCGGGCGGCATGGCACCATGGCGGTGCAGTCACCGTCGGCAGCCACCCGGCGCCAGCGGGAACCGTGTCCGCGACACTGCGCGATCCAGGCAGCTCGACCACCAGTCCCCAGACGGCCACCATCATGCGATACCCGTCGCTCTGAAAGGTTGTTCGGCCCGTGAGTTCCCCTCGGCAGGTTGCTGCGCCCCGACGCATCGTCCTGGTGCGGCTGGTGGCAGCGGGGTTGATCGTGCTGCTCGTGCCTGCGATCGTCGCGCTGAGCGCGGTCGCCGGTGACCAGGCGGTCCGAGAAGGCGAACCCGCTCCCACCACGATCCTCGCCGATCAGGCGGTCACGGAGATCGACCGGGCAGCGACCGAGACCGAGCGTCAGCGTGCAGCCGAGTCCGCGGAGCCGGTCGTCGCGCTTGACCGCGACGCGCAGTCCGAGATCGTCGCGGACGTCCGTGAGGTCTTCGCCGATGCTCGAGCGGTCCGGTCACCCGTGGCGGTGGAGGACGATCCGGAGCAGTCACCTCGGAGCCCGCCACGATCGGACCAGATCGTGGCTCTCCAGGCCGAGCAGCCGAACCTCGACCAGGTGACGATCGCGGCACTGGTCGCCCTGTCGGACAGTGACCTCGACCGGGTCGAGAGCGAGACCATCCCGATCGCGCAGGAGTTCGCACGCCAGCGGGTGGCCGTGGACGAGGTCGAGGCCCTCCTGGACGAGGATCTCCCCATCGAGATCGGCCTGCGTTCGTTCCCCGGCGACACGGCGGACACGATCGCCGATCCGGTGATCCGGACCAAGATGCGCCCCACCGTGGTCGTCGATCCAGAACTCACCCAGACCGAACGTGAACGTGCGGCCGAAGCGGTCCCGGAGGTGTCGCGCACCTGGCGTGCCGGCGAGGCGATCGTGCGCGAGGGCGAGATCGTCACCGCGTTGCAGGTCCAGGCGGTCGAGCGGCTCGGCCTGTCGGGTACCTCGGTGATCCGTTCGGTGTTGCGGACCGCGCTGGCGATGCTGCTCGTCGTAACGGTCGGCGGCATCTACCTCGGTCGCATGCAGCCGTTCGTCTGGGTCAGCGGCAAGAAGCTGATCCTGCTGTCGGTCCTGGTGGTCGCGTACTCCGGGCTCGTCGTCGGCTCGACCCTGTTGACCGACGCGACCTCGTCGGGGTGGTCCTATGCCGTGCCTGCCGGTGCACTCGGGATGCTGACGGCTCTGCTGATCCATCCCGTGGTGGGGATCGCCACGATGCTGCCCGCTGCGGTCCTGGTGCTGCTGGTGATGCCGGCGTCCGCACCGGTGGCGCTGTTCGCCGCGGGCGCCGTGCTGATCAGCGTTCCTCTGACGACGCGGATCGCCAAGCGTTCGGACCTGCGCTCAGCGACCCTGCGGGCGGGGTTGTCGTTCCCGATCCTCGCCGCCGTGATCGTCGCGATCTTCGGGCCGCGTGAGGAACTCGTCGTCGCGATCGGGGCCGGCGCGATCAACGGGGTGATCACCATGGTCGCCGTGCAGGGCGCGATGCCGTTCCTGGAGACGTTGTTCCGGCTCCCGACGGTCACGGCCCTGTTGGACCTCGCCGACCGCAACCACCCCCTGCTGCGGGAGTTGGAGGAGAAGGCGCTCGGTACCTACAACCACTCGGTGATGGTCGCTTCCCTGACCGAGCGGGCCTGCCGCGCGGTCGGCGCCGACCCACTGATCGGGAGCGTGGCGGCCCTCTACCACGACATCGGCAAGGTGCGCCAACCGCACTTCTTCATCGAGAACCAGCAGGGCATCGCGAACCCCCACGACGACCTCGATCCGGAGGTGTCGGCGATCATCATCCAGAACCACGTCATCGATGGCGTCGAGATGGCGGTGGAGCATCGTCTGCCTCCGGAGGTCGTGGCCTGCATCGGCAGCCACCATGGCACGATGCTCGTGAGCTACTTCTACGAGCGGGCTCTGGCGGACGCGCAGGATCCTGACGAGGTCGATGAGCAGACCTACCGCTACAAGGGACACAAGCCCCGTTCACGGGAAGCGGCGATCCTTCTGCTGGCGGACTGTTGCGAGGCGACGACCCGTGCGATGGCGATGTCCCGCGGGAACCTGCCGCGTGATGAGATCGAGGAAACGGTCGACAAGTTGCTGAAGGTCCGGGTCGACGATGGCCAGTTCGAGGAATCGGACATGACCTTCCGCGACCTGCGGACCGCGCGGGACACCATCGTGGAGTCGCTCGTCGGCGTCTACCACCCACGCATCCCCTATCCGAAGCGGGCTGCAGCACAGGTCGAGACCGCCGTGGAGGACGGCGGGCCGACATCACCGGCGGCGGAGGGCGACGGTGACGGCCCGGTGCTGCCCCCGGATGTGCCCGACCTGGGGTCCGCCGAGGGAACCGCCCCGCTGCCACCCCGGCGGTGAGTGACGGCATCACCCCGCTGACACGACGCATCCTCGAGGTCGTGGCGGCGACCCGTCCGGGCGACGTGCTCACCTACGGCGAGGTGGCACGGGAGGCGGGCCGGCCCGCGGCCGCCCGTGCGGTCGGCAGCGCGCTGGCGCGGCACGGAGCACAGGTGGCGTGGTGGCGGGTCGTGAGTGCCTCGGGGCGTCTCGTTCCGGGGCGTGAGGGCGATCACCGCGACCGACTCGAAGCCGAGGGTGTGCCCTGCGAGGGGCACCGGATCGCCAGGCGTCGTGGCGATAGGTGAGCGCAGGGCGCACACTTCGTCTTGGCATGGACGGCATCGGCCGATAGTGACGTTACGACAGGTGACCGCCCGCGATCCGGACTCGGATGGCCGCCATCAGCCACATGCTGGCCACACAGCGGCACCCGAGCCCCTTTTACCCGTCCGAACGGCCATCGCCGCCGGCATCCGATCGGGCAGGAGCTACCCGTTCGTCGGCACCACGGGGGTGTCGGTTCCGAACCTGACGTGAGAGGCTTTGGGTTCGCGGCCAGACGTGACAAGCTATCTGGTCCGGCACCATGGCTCCGACTCCCCGCCGGATCGCCCGCCACAGACTCCCGAACACCCGTTATCGCCCAGGAGGCAAGGTGAACCGCACCGAACTCCCGACCGCTGAAGTCGCCGTCGAGGAACTCCTCGAGCGCTCGTCCGAGCGCGGCTTCGTCCTGCTCTCGGAACTCCAGCAGCTGCACTCCCCCGAGCTCCACGGTGACATGTGGATCGACGACACCATCGGAGGGATCCGCTCCCAGGGCCTCGAGGTCATCGATGATGTCGCCGACGACGCTCCCGAGGACATCCTCGACCACTCAGCGGCGCTCACGACCGACCTCGTGCGTCAGTACCTCAACGACGCGGGTCGGCACGCCCTGCTGACCAAGGAGGACGAGGCTGACCTCGCCAAGCGCTACCAGGCGGGTATGGCGGCCGACGCGATGCTGAAGGAAGCGGGCAAGAACATCACCCGCTCGCGCAAGAAGCGGCTGACCGGCATCAGCATCGACGGTGCCCGCGCGAAGGAACGGATGGTCCAGGCCAACCTGCGCCTCGTCGTTCCGCAGGCCCGCAAGTTCTCCGGTCGTGACCTCGACTTCATCGAGTTGATCCAGGAGGGCAACCTCGGGTTGCTGCGCGCGGTGGAGAAGTTCGACCACACCAAGGGTTACAAGTTCTCGACCTACGCCGTGTGGTGGATCCGCCAGGCCCTCCAGCGAGGTGTCGCGTCCAAGGGTCGCACCATCCGCGTCCCCGCCCACGTCTGGGAGCTGTATGGCAAGCTCCGTGCCGCCGAACTCCGGCTCCGCCAGCAGAAGGGTGGCGACCCCTCGGAGGCAGAGATCGCCGATGAGGTCGGTCTCACCGTCCAGCGGGTCCGTGAGGTCCGCGACGCGATGCAGGAACTGGTCTCGCTCGATCGGCCGATCGGCGAGGACGGCGATGCGTCCATGGGCGACCTCATCGCCGATGTCCAGGGTGTCGACCCGGTCGAGACCGCCCTGGAGGGCGACGCGCTGAGCCAGATCGACGCGGCGCTGAACGAGTTGGACGTCCGTGAGCGACTCATCCTGGTCCTGCGTTTCGGGCTCAACGGCGAGGAACCGAAGACGCTCGAGGAGATCGGCGATCACTTCGGCCTGACCCGGGAACGCATCCGCCAGATGCAGAACCGGGCGCTCGCGAAGCTGCGTCACCCCTCTCGCGCCCACAACCTCTCTGGTCTTTTGGACGTCCTGGACCGCGCAGCCTGACCGCCGGTCACACGACCAACCCACCACAACGGCCCGCCTCCACGGCGGGCCGTCGTGGTGCCGGCCGGGTGGCCCCCACCGATCCGCCGTGTCGCGGCGATCAGCCGGCGCCCCGTGGGCATTAGCATCCGGGCCCGATCGCGACGTCGCGATGAGGAGGTCCGGGTGTCCACGTTGCCGTCGACGACCCACCGACGCCTGCTGGTCGTGGTCGGAGCACTGCTGATCGGTGCGATCGCGGGGATGGTGACTCTGTGGCCATCGGCGGATGAGCTCCCGGACCCCGGCCCGCCCCTGGAGGATCTCACCGGGGCGGAGATCCTGTCGTTCGAGATCTACGACGGCGAACCGGATGAGGTCATGGGAGGCTCCGGCCGGTCCGCTGACATCGAGGTGCGGCTGCTCGACGGCCCGGACGCGGGGCAGGTCGCCGTCCTCGAGGACGTCGCGTTGGACGGCTACCCGGACCTGTCGGTCGGTGACCGGGTCACGCTCGATCAGATCGCCACGCCGGACGCGGGTGAGCAGTACGTCATCACCGACTTCCAGCGGACCCCGACACTGCTCGTGCTGCTCGGGATCTTCGTCCTGGCGGTGGTCGCGATCGGACGGTGGCATGGCCTGCGTTCCCTGCTCGGCCTGGCGGTGAGCCTGTTGATCGTCGTGCAGTTCATCGTGCCAGCCATCCTCGCGGGGAAGAACCCGCCGGCGGTCGCCCTGGTCGGCGCCGTTGCCGTGATGATCGTCACCCTGTACCTGGCGCACGGCGTCAACGAGATGACCACGGCGGCCATCATCGGCACGTCCGGTGCCCTGGTGCTGACCGTCTCCATCGGCGTGCTGTTCATCGAGCGCAGCAAGATCACCGGTTTCGCCTCCGACGATGCCCAGTTCGCGTCGTTCGCCGTGCAGGGGTTGGACCTGCAGGGTCTGGTGCTCGCTGGTCTGATCATCGCTGCGCTGGGTGTCCTCGATGACGTCACCGTGAGCCAGGCATCCACGGTGTTCGCCCTCCATGACACGGATCGCACGCTGAGCTGGTCCGCGCTGTTCGCGCGCGCCATGCGGGTCGGGCGCGATCACATCGCCTCCGTGGTCAACACGCTGTTCCTCGCCTACGCCGGTGCATCGCTCGCCCTGCTGGTGCTGTTCTCGACCTCGGGCGTCAGCAACGCCGAGATCTTCAACTCCGAGGTGCTGGCCGAGGAGATCGTCAAGATCATCGTCGGTTCGCTCGGGTTGATCGCGGCGGTTCCGATGACCACCGCGTTGGCGGCGAAGGTCGCCATCGCTCGACCCGAGGGGGCGTCGTCACCCGGGCACCTGCACGGCCACGCCGGGAGTCCGGTGACCGCGGCCGGCCGGCCCGATACCGGTACCGCTGCCGGCCAGGGGCCGGATGTGCCTCCCGGTGGCGAGATCCGCCTGGGGATGGAGGGATTCGAGCGGCGGCTCCGTGCGGAGCAGGAGCCGGAGGGTGGTGCTGATGGAGCCGACCGCGATGCGACCGACGGATCCGCCGACGACTCCGACGATCCCGGAGGCTGACGGGGCTGCTCCCGGGCAGGCGGCGCGGACTCCCCGTATCATCGCGGTCCTTGTCCGGATGGCTGGGAGAGTCGGTCGGGCGTCAGCCGGGTACGGTCGCGGTCCATGCGCGCCCCCACCCCGGTCCGAGAGCGCGAAATCCAGGACCTGTACGAGCCTTGTGAGGCCCATCGTTGAGCGATGTCACCCCCATCTCCGAGCTGTTCGAGCGCGGCGCGTCGCGTGGGTACGTGCTCCTGTCGGAACTCCTCGACCTCTACGACCCGCTGACCCAACCCGACACCTGGGTGGAGGACACCGCGCAGAGCGCACGCGACCTCGGCATGCAGGTGCTCGATGACCTCATCGAGGATGCCGACCGTCCCGAAGCGACCCCGCTGTCCGCATCGTCGGACTCGGTGCGCCAGTACCTGAACGAGATCGGGCGCACCGACCTGCTCACCCCCGAGCAGGAGGTCGATCTCGCCAAGCGCTACCAGGCCGGGCTCGCGGCCCACATCGTGCTGGGGTCGCGAATCAAGCTGCCGCCGCGCAAGAAGGCACAGATGCGCATGGTGGCCCGCGGCGGCGAGCGCGCCAAGGATCACATGATCCGCGCGAACCTGCGTCTGGTCGTCTCGGTCGCCCGGAAGTTCCGTGGTCGCGGGGTCGACCTGCTGTCGCTCATCCAGGAGGGCAACCTCGGACTGATCCGCGGCGTGGAGAAGTTCGACCACACCAAGGGCTACAAGTTCTCGACCTACGCCACCTGGTGGATCCGTCAGGCGTTGCAGCGGGGGCTGGCCAACACCGGTCGCACCGTCCGCCTGCCCGTGCACGTCCACGAACTGATGGGCAAGGTCCGCTACGCCGAGTTCGCGCTGCTCCAGCAACTCGGGCGTGAGCCGACCGAACCGGAGATCGCGGCGGAACTCGGGCTCCCGGTCGAACGCCTGCGCGAGGTCAAGCTCGCCGCCCAGGACGTCGCCAGCCTGGACAAGCCGATCGGGGAGGACGGCGACGCGACGATGGGGGAGTTGG
>Ga0207421_10004189_pt1 | contig 16797 bp, 12 predicted proteins | sample SodLakKL_010_SED_4_FD_187542 | JGI IMG/M metagenome (GOLD analysis project Ga0207421, IMG submission 187542) | Alkaline sediment microbial communities from Lake Tanatar, Kulunda Steppe, Russia - 8KL_010_SED (SPAdes) (version 2) | ecosystem: Environmental > Aquatic > Non-marine Saline and... | reverse complement strand
CGAGACGGCCATGTTGCCCGTCTTCGATGGAATCCTCGAGGACGGGCCACCCGAGGGCTTTTCGGCCCTCTACGTCACCCCGTTGCGCGCGCTCAACCGGGACATGCTCGAGCGTCTGGAGTGGTGGGGGGAGACCGTGGGCCTCGAGGTCGACGTCCGTCACGGCGATACGACCCGGTACCAGCGAAGCAAACAGGCGGAGGACCCGCCGGACGTCCTCATCACGACCCCAGAGACCCTCCAGGCGATGCTCACCGGGGATCGTCTCCGGGAGGGGCTCGCCGACGTCTCCCACGTCGTAATCGACGAGGTTCACGAACTCGCCGCCTCGAAACGGGGGGCACAACTCGCCGTCGGCCTCGAGCGCCTGCGCGATCTCGCCGGCCCCTTCCAGCGGATCGGCCTCTCGGCGACCGTCGGCGACCCGGGCGAGGTGGCGAACTTCCTCACGGGTGGTCGCCCCTGTGAAATCCGCGAGATCGACGTCGGGAGCAACGTCTCGGTGACGGTTCGTAAACCGGAAGTTACCGAGGAGGACGAACGTCTCGCCGGAAAACTCATGACCGACCCCGAGACGGCGAGTCACGTTCGACTGATACGGGACCTCGTTTCCGAGTACGAATCGACGCTGATCTTCGTCAACACCCGCCAGACTGCCGAGGCGCTCGGTTCTCGGTTCCGGGAACTCGAGGCACCCATCGGCGTCCACCACGGCAGCCTCTCGAAGGAAGCCCGAATCGACGTCGAGGATCGGTTCAAGGCCGGCGACCTCGAGGCGCTCCTGTGTACCTCCTCGCTGGAACTCGGCATCGACGTCGGCTCGATCGATCACGTGATCCAGTACCAGAGCCCCCGGGAGGTCTCCCGGCTGCTCCAGCGCATCGGCCGGGCTGGCCACCGACTGGACGAACGTTCGAAGGGGACGATCGTCACCACCCGACCCGACGATACCCTCGAGGCGCTGGCCATCGCCCGGCGGGCTCGAGCGGGCGAGGTCGAACCCGCCGACATCCACGAGGGGAGTCTCGACGTGGTGGCAAACCAGATCCCGGGGATCGTCCGGAGCAGCGGCGAGACGGGGGTCGAGACCGCCTACGGGATCGTCTGCCGGGCGTACCCCTTCAGGGACCTCCCGGAAGCGGACTTCCGTGAGGTGCTCTCGGAACTGCACCGAAACCGGATCGTCTGGCACGACGAGGGCGAAGGCCGGATCGAGACGAGTGGGGGGACCTGGCAGTACGTCTACGCGAACCTCTCGATGATCCCCGACGAGGAGACCTACGAGGTCAAAGACATCGCCTCGGGGTCGACGATCGGCAGTTTAGACGAGCGCTTCGTCGTCAACTTCGCGACCCCCGGCGAGATCTTCGTCCAGCGTGGGGAGATGTGGCGCATCGCCGAGGTCGACGACGAGGAGGCGATCGTCCGCGTGAGCCCGATCGAGGACCCCACTGGCGAAGTTCCCTCCTGGATCGGCCAGGAAATTCCCGTCCCCTGTGCGGTCGCAGAGGAGGTGGGGGAGATCCGCGGCGTCGCCGGGGCCCAACTCGAGGCCGGCGCGGACGCGTTCGCCGTCGCCCGGGAACTCTCCGGGCGCTACCCCGCCGAGGCGGACACCCTCGAGTCCGCTCTCGAGGAACTCGAGGACCACGTCGACGGCGGCGCTCCAGTGCCAACCGACGACCGGATCGTGATCGAACAGCGCGGGCGAACGGTGGTCGTCAACGCGGCCTTCGGCCACGAAGTCAACGAAACCCTCGGACGCGTGCTCTCGGCGCTGCTCGGACAGCGAACTGGCTCCTCGGTCGGCCTCGAGGTCGACCCCTACCGGATCGAACTCGAGGTTCCCGGGTCGATCTCACGCGGGGACGTCGAGGAGACCCTCACGACGACCGACCCAGCCCACGTCGAGGCCATCGTCGAACTCGGGCTCAAGCGCTCTGACGCACTCGCCTTCCGGCTCTCGCAGGTCTCGGCGAAGTTCGGCGCGCTCAAACGCTGGCAGGGGTCGGGCCGGATGTCCAACGAGCGCCTGCTCTCCGCTCTCGAGGACACCCCGATGTACGAGGAGTCGGTCAGGGAAATCTTCCACGAGGACCTAGACGTCGAGGGGGCGAGTCGGGTTCTCGAGGCGATCCAGGGGGACGACCTCGAGGTCGTCTCCGTCCGTGGGCGAACGCCGGTCGGCCTGGGTGGGCGCTCGTCGGGTCGGGAGCTCCTGGCTCCCGAAAACGCCGACGCGAGCGTCATCGAGACGGTCCGCGAGCGGATCAGAAACGACCGGATCGTCCTCTGTTGTACCCACTGTAAGGAGTGGAACTCGAAGACGAAGGTCCGCCGAGTGAGAGACCGGCCGGAGTGTCCCGAGTGTGGCTCGACGCGGATCGCCGCGCTCAACCCCTGGGACGAGGAGGCGATCGAGGCGGTGCGGGCGAGTGAGAGAGACGACGAACAGGAACGCCTGACCGAACGGGCCTACCGGAGCGCGAGCCTGGTCCAGAGCCACGGCAAACGCGCCGTGGTCGCGATGGCCGCCCGCGGCGTCGGACCGCACAACGCCGCCCGGATCATCAACCGCCATCGGGAGGACGAGGCGGACTTCTACCGGGATATCTTGACCCAGGAACGTGAGTACGCGAGGACGCAGGCGTTCTGGTGAGCTCCCGTCCGGGCTGGTTCAAACGTCGAATAATACGATTCTGAAGGGTGGAAAGAAAAGGTAAAACGCAGCGAGTGACAACACCCACTATGGGACCGTACGACGCCGAATTCAGACGGCGGTGGTTCGTAGTCGGCTCTTTGACCGTCGGAACCGCGTTGCTCGCGGGCTGTCTCGAGGACACCACGGATGAGAAGCCGGCGGAGGAAACCGACGACGGGACGGACCGAGAACCGACGGTCCCGGTCGGCGACCGGGGGTTAGACGAGATCCACCCGATCACCCTCCGCGAACCGGAGACCGGGGAAATGATCGCGGAGCTGCACGGACTCGACGGCCACTGGCATTTCACCCCCTGGAACGTTCCACTCGAGGAACCCGTCTCGGCGGAACTGACGGTCCTCGACACGGAGACGGAGCCGGTCGCGCTCGGAGAAAGCGAACCGTACCGACTCGACGCGACCGTCCCCGAAGGAGACGGCCCGGCACGACTCGAGGTCGACGTCAGCGACGACGTCGTCGACGTCCGTGGGGAGGCCACTGGCCAGACGACGGTCGTCTTCGAACTGGTGTCCGACGACGAGGTGTTGTACACGACCCCACCGCTCGAGGTGGCCGTGGACGAGTGACGGCTAGAAACTCGATTTGAGCCGTTCGAAAAAGCCCTCGTTGACCTCGATGTCCTCGCCGCCGGCCTCGGCGAAGGCTTCGAGGGCTTCCCGCTGTTCTTTGTTCAGGCTCTCGGGTGTGACGACCTGGACTTTGACGTGGAGGTCACCCTGTCCTCGACGGCGCAGACGGGGCATCCCCTCGCCCTCGAGGCGGAACGTCTCGCCACTCTGGGTTCCAGCGGGGATCTCGAGGTCGACGCTGCCCTCGAGGGTCGGGATCTCGACGGTGTCGCCGAAGGTCGCCTGTGGGAAAGAGATTGGCAGGCGGTATCGGAGGTCGTCGCCCTCGCGTTCGAACTCCTCGTGGTCGCGGACGGTGACGTCGATCAGCAAGTCGCCGTGAGGGCCGCCGTTGGGACTCGGGGCACCTTCCCCTTCCATCCGGAGTGTCTGGCCGTCGCTGATCCCGGCGGGAATCTCGACCGAGAGGGTCGCCTCCTCACGGACGTACCCCTCTCCGTGACAGTCACTACAGGTTTCCGAGTACAGCGTTCCCTCACCCTCACAGCGTGGACACGTCGTCGTCTGTTGAACCCGGCCGAGTGGGGTCTGTTGAACCTGGGTGACCTGGCCACGGCCCTGACACTCCGGACAGGTCTCGGCGTCTGCCTCCGGCGGGTGGCCCTCGCCGTCACAGGTTGCACACGCCTCCGGACGCTCGACGGTGAACTGCTTTTCTGCGCCCTCGAAGGCCTCTTCCAGGTCGATCTCGAGTTCGGTCCGCAGGTCACGACCCTTTCGCGGACGGTTCCGGCCACGGCCCCCGCCGAAGAACTGCTCGAAGATGTCGCCGATGCCGCCACCGCCCATGCCGCCACCGCCCATGCCGCCGAAGGGGCCGCCGCCCATCCCACCGGCCTCGCCGGCGTCGAAGCCGTGCTTTTCGGCCTGTTCGTAGCGGTCGTGGCCCATCCGGTCGTAGGCCTGCCGTTTGTCCTCGTCGGTCAGGACCTTCTTTGCCTTCTGGATCTTCTTGAACTTCTCCTCTGCGTCGGGATCGTCGCTTACGTCCGGGTGGTATTCCGTCGCTTTCTCCCGGTACGCCTGTTTGATCTCCTCGGCGGAGGCGTCCTGGCTCACACCGAGTACGTCGTAGAAGTCCTCGCTCATTCGTTGTCACCCGATAATCCGTTGAAACACTTGAAACGACCGTTCTGCCCCCCCGAGTCCGCCCGTCCTCGAGACGGCGGCTGCCGGGAGACAGCCGGTCGAACGAGTCGATCGTTTCCGGATCGGTTCCGGGCCCCCCTTACTTGTCGGCGTCGTCGTCGATATCTTCGAAGTCGGCGTCGACGAACTCCTCGCCCTCGTCTGCCGTCCCTTCGGGGCCGGGGTTCGGGCCAGCGCCCATATCGCCCATACCCGCGCCAGCGCCCGCACCGGCGGCGGCCTCCTGGTAGACCTGTTTGCCGACTTCCTGGAGTTCGTCGCTGAGGTGCTCGGTCGCCTCTTCTATATCCTCGGCTTCCGCGTCGCCGTCGTCGATCGTCTCCTCGACCGATTCGATCGCGGCCTCGATGTCCGCCTCGAGATCGTCGTCGATGTCGTCGTTTTCCTCGAGGAGGGTCTCGGCGCGCTGGATCGTCGCCTCGGCGGTGTTGCGTGCTTCGATCCGCTGTCGTTTCTTGCGGTCTTCCTCGGCGTTGCGTTCGGCCTCACGTTGCATGCGCTCTATCTCCTCGTCGGAGAGGCCGGCACCGCCTTCGATGGTGATCTCCTCGCTTTCGCCGGTGCCTTTGTCCTCGGCGGTGACGTTGACGATGCCGTTCTCGTCGATGCTAAAGCGGACCTCGATCTGTGGGGTTCCGGCCGGGGCCGGCGGGATGCCGGTCAGGTGGAACTCCCCTAGCAACTCGTTTTTCTCGGCGAGTTCGCGTTCGCCCTGGAAGACCCGAACCTGGACGGAGGTCTGGCTGTCCGCCGCGGTGGTGAAGATCTTCGACTCCTCGGTCGGGATAGTCGTGTTCTTCTCGATGAGTCGTTCGAAGAGGCCGCCTTTGACCTCGATACCGAGGCTGAGCGGGGTGACGTCGAGCAGGACGATGTCGTCGACCTCGCCGCCGAGAACCCCGCCCTGGATCGCCGCACCGAGTGCGACGGCCTCGTCCGGGTTGACGTTCTTCTGGGGGTCTTTCCCGGTGAGCTCCTCGACTTTCTCGCCGACCTGGGGCATCCGGGTGGAGCCGCCGACGAGAAGCACCTCGTCGATGTCCTCTTTCTCGTAGCCCGCGTCCTCGAGGGCCTGTTCGGTCGGTTCGACGGTTCGTTCGATCAGATCGCCCGTCAGCGACTCGAATTTCGCTCGAGTGAGCGATTTCTCGAGGTGGATCGGACCGTCGTCGGTCGCCGTAATAAAGGGGAGGTTGATCTCCGTCTCCTTGCGGCTGGAGAGTTCGATCTTCGCCTCCTCGGCGGCGTCTTTGAGCCGCTGGAGGGCCTGGCGGTCCTCCCGGAGATCGAGACCGTGTTCGTCTTCGAACCCCTCGGCGAGCCAGTCGATGATCGCCTCGTCCCAGTCGTCGCCACCGAGGTCGTTGTCACCGTTCGTGGCGACGACCTCGTAGACCCCGCCACCGAGGTCGAGGATGGAGACGTCGAACGTGCCACCACCCAGGTCGTAGACGAGGACGGTCTGGTCGGATTCGTCGTCTAACCCGTAGGCCATCGACGCCGCGGTCGGCTCGTTGATGATCCGTTCGACCTCGAAGCCGGCGACCTCGCCGGCGTCTTTGGTCGCCTGTCGCTGCCGGTCGGAGAAATACGCCGGCACCGTGATGACGGCCTTCTCTACCTCGTCGCCCAGGTAGTCTTCGGCGTCACGTTTGATCTTCTGGAGGGTCATCGCCGAGATCTCTTCGGGCGTGTACTCCTCGCCTTCGACCTCGACGGTATAGTCGTCTTCCCCGATGTGGCGTTTGATCGACTGGATCGTCCGCTCTGGGTTCTGGACGGCCTGGTTTTTCGCCGGCTTCCCGACCAGCCGTTCGTCGTCGTCGGTGAAGGCGACGACCGAGGGCGTCGTCCGATCGCCCTCGGAGTTGACGATGATCTCCGGATCGCCACCCTCCATGACGGCGAACGCGCTGTTCGTCGTACCGAGGTCGATACCGAGAATCTTGTTGCTCGCCATTGTTGACGGGTATTGTGCGCACTTTGTTTTAAGCGTTGCTACACGGGCGCAGGCGACGAATATAACTCAGCTCCGCCCCGGTGGGGAGCAACCTCGAGTTACGCCGTTCGATCCGACACGTCGCTCTCGCTCCCGTCGCTTCCGCCGTCGTCGCTCCCGCTCCCGTCGCTCCCGCCGTCGTCGCTCCCGCTCCCGTCGCTCCCGCCGTCGTCAGCACTCGCCTCACCCGAGTCGGCGGTGACCTCGCCGCCGAGTTCGATCGCCTCCGCGTCCCCGGCGGGTTCCTCGTCGGCCTCGTCGCTCCCTTCTTCGGTGGTCTCCGCGGGGTCTTCCTCGCCGTCGCCCACGTCCACGACGTCGCCGGTCTCCGCTTCGGTCCCGTCGTCCCTTCCGGCGTCCTCGAGGTCCTCGCTCTCGAGTTCGCCGTTGCTCACCGTCACCTGTGCTTCCTGGATGATTTTCCCGGCCATCTCGTAGCCCGGCCTGTACACCTCCTCGATCGTTCCCTCGGGGCGGGAGCTGTCGACGGTCATCATGACCTCGTGGCGCTGTGGGTCGACGTCGGTCCCGGGCTCGGGGTCGATTTCCTCGACGTTCTCGTCATCCAGAAGGCGGTCGAACTCCCGTACGGTCATCTCCAGGCCCTCCCGGAGGGTCTCGACGTCGTCGGTTTCCTCCTCCAGTGCACGCCTGAGGTTGTCACGGACGCCGACCAGCCGGGTGACGAGGTCCTCGGTCGCCCGCTCTTTGAGCTGTTCATGGCGTTTTTTCGCACGTTTTTTGTAGTTCTGGAAGTCCGCCTGTTTGCGCTTGAGCGCACCCTCGAGTTCGGTTACGCGCTCGTTTGCGTCCTCGAGGTCGCTCTCGCGGTCGGCCAGTCGCCGTTCGCGCTCGTCGAGTCGGTCCCGGAGGTCGCCGATCGTCTCGGCCTGTTCGTCGATCCGTTCACGGAGGTCCTCGAGTTCCTCCCGCTGGGCGTTGGCAGTGCCATGGAGGTCCTGTGCGGTTTCGACGATCGAGTTGACCTCGCGGGCGAGTTCGTCGTCGTACCCGGTGACCCGATCGAGCACCTCCTGGACGTCCTCGCTGGTCTCGGGGCCGTCATCCGGGCTTCCCTCCGTCTCCGGCGACGGCTCCTCCTCGAGGTCCTCCTCGGGCGGGACGTCTTCGACGGCCGGGTCCGTACCCTCGTCTTCGCTCATATCCGGGTCAACGAACAGCGAAAACAAAAGGGTTGAGATACGCCGTCGCCCTCCACTCGAGGGGAGGACGGGGCGCCTCGAGGCCGTTTCCCGGCGTCGTCACCCGACCCGACCGTATATGTATCTCCCGGACCGACGGGCCGACGTGGAGTCGATCGAACTCACAGCCGAGGACGGCACGATCAGAGTCGAGGGCGACGTCGGGACCCTCGAGGAGCTGCCCGCCCTCGAGGCCGACCCACGGACGGGGGCGCACCGTGTCCCCGCCTTTCGCTACGCCGAACTCCGTGCGACCCTCGAGGATCGACGGATCCCGTTCGAGGACCGTGTGCTGTCCCTCGAGGAACTGCCCTCGCTACACTCGGCGTACGAACTCCGCCCCTACCAGAAAGAGGCCCTCGAGGCGTGGCTCGGGACCGACCGCTGGGCCGAGAACGGGGACGAGCACGCGCCCGCGGGCGTCCTCGAACTTCCCACGGGCAGTGGCAAGACCGTCATCGCGATAAAAGCGATCGAACGGCTCTCGGTGCCGACGCTCGTGGTCGTCCCGACGATCGACTTACTCGAGCAGTGGGCGGGCGAACTCGAACGTGAGTTCGATCGCCCGATCGGTCGCTTCGGCGGCGGCGAGCAACGCATGGCGGCGATCACGGTCTCGACGTACGACTCCGCGTACCTGAAAGCCGACTCGGTCTGTGACCGCTTTGGCTTCGTCGTCTTCGACGAGGTCCACCATCTCGGTGGTGTGAGCTACCGCGATATCGCCCGGTTGCTCGCCGCCCCCGCCCGCCTCGGGCTGACCGCGACCTTCGAACGCCCCGACGGCGCACACGAGGTCCTCGCGGAGATCGTCGGCCCCCTGAGCAGCCGGGTCGGCGTCGACGATCTCGCCGGCGAGCACCTGGCCGACTACGACCTGAAACGCCTCGAGGTCACGCTCACACCCGAGGAACGAGCCGAATACGACCACAACCAGGAGGTCTTCACCGACTACCTCGCCCGGTCGAACATCCAACTTCGCAGTGGTTCGGACTACCAGGAACTGGTCAAACGCTCCGGGACGGATCCACGCGCTCGCGAGGCCTTACTCGCGAAACAGCGCGCCCGCGAGATCGTCTACGGCAGCGAGGCGAAACTCGACGCACTCGAGGGGGTCCTCGCCGACCACCGCGACGATCGGGTCATCGTCTTCACCGCCTACAACGACCTCGTCTACGACGTCGCCGAACGCTTCCTGATCCCGGCGATCACCCACCGGACGGGCACGGGCGAGCGCCGCGAGATCTTAGAGCGCTTTCGCGAGGGGACCTACTCGCGGGTGGTCACCTCGAACGTCCTGGACGAGGGTGTCGACGTTCCGGACGCGAACGTGGCGGTGGTCCTCTCCGGGAGCGGGAGCGAACGCGAGTTTACCCAGCGTCTCGGTCGAATCCTGCGGCCGAAGTCGGACGGGGGTCGGGCCCTGCTCTACGAGGTCGTAAGCGACGACACCGCCGAGGAACGGGTCTCACGCCGGCGACGCTACCCTCGAGTGTGACCTGCCCGCCGGCCGCAGCCGTATTGTATTTTGAATACAAAACACCTCTCGGTGAACGCCCCTCGAGAGCGTCCGTCGGTCGGTGAGCCACAAGGGAGTTACGGGCGTTTGTGGTCCCAAAACGGCGTTTCTCTCGGCTCTCTCGGGTCTGGCCGTGGCGCAGAGACGCTTTCGTCGTACCGTCGCCCCCGTAGCATGTGTTCGCGATTGGGCAAACACCGCAATACTTATGTCGTTCGTGATTCAAACCAACAGTGTATGTCAACCGGAAACCCGAGATCACTGGGGTTCGATTACGAGTGGGAGTATTCGCCGCGGGTGGGGACGCTGTTCGGCGCCTTCACCCTCGTGGCCGTCGTCGGCTGGATGGTGACCGTCATGCTGACGGCGATCCACCTCTATGCCATCCCGGCGATTCCAGCCGACGCGCCGGTCGAAGGGAGTATCGAAGTCATCACGAGCCCGTGGGCGTACGTGCTCGGAATACCGCTTGCGACGTTGGGTGGCTTTTACTACCTGACGACGATCGGGCTCGGGCTGTTGTGGTTCGATACGCGCCACCCGCTGATCATCAAGATCCTGACGCCGATCACCGCCAGCGGTGTGGTGTTCTCGACGTATTTCGTCTACTTGCAACTGGGCGTCATCGGGGAGATCTGCCCGTTCTGTATGGTGTCGGCGGCCGCGACCGTCATCCTGTTCGGTCTCGAGTTAGTTATCCTCTCGATGAGCTCCACGCCGTCGCTGTCGGCGATGGCCGGTGACCTCGGGCGCGTCCTCGGGAAGACGAACTACCCGGTCGTCCTGTTCCCGGTTCTCATCGGTCTGGTCACCCTCGGCGGGATGTTCGTCGTGCCCGCGTTGCCGCTGCCGGACGCCGTCCCGTTCGTCTGAGCGGCGAGGTCGGTTGCCGTCGGCCGACGCCGTGAGCCGTGGCGGACTTCCCGGCTTTTGTATTACCGTCCCGCCGAGTCGCGTCCGCCCCCCCGTGGAAGGGAGACCGTGATCCGCGTTCCGCGTGGGTCGACGTCCGTAACGTCGATCGATCCTCCGGACCGGCGGACGATCCAGTAGACCAGCCACAGGCCGAGCCCGCTGCCGTGGTAGAGGTCGTCGATCGCGTCGCCGCTCTCCAGGACGGCACGGTCCATCTCGGGAATACCGCCCCCGTCGTCGACGACCTGTATCTCGACGCTCCCGGTCTCTACCGTGACGGTGAGAGCGACCGACGGTGAGTCACGGTCGTTGTGGACGATCGCGTTCTGAACCAGTTCCTCGAGCGCCTCGTCGATGTTCGCCGTCGCCGAAACCATCGCCCGGTTGGGGACGTCGACGTCGATACGGGCGCTCGAGCCGGTCCGAGCCGAATCGGCGATCCGGCGAACCACGTCTGCGACGTCGGTCGGCCGACGCTCCGGTTGTTCGCTGAGGACGTCCGTGATCGCCCGCGATTTTTCACTCGTCGTCAGCAGGTTCTCCGACAGGGTAATCACCTCGTCGGCGGCCTCGGCCAGCGGTCCCGACGCTGTAGAACGGATCGACTCGGCCTGGCCACGGATCACCGTCAGGTCGTTACGGAGGTTGTGTCGCAGGATCTGATCGACCACACGAAGCTGGCGGTGGAGCTCTCTGAGTTCGGTGATGTCGGCCTGGACCGCGACGAGTGCCGTCACGTCCTCGCCGTCCATGATCGGCGAGATCGTCTGATAGGCGGTGTACAGTTCGCCGCCTTTCCGACGGTCGGTCACCTCCTCTACCCAGACGTCCCCCGAGAGGACGGTCTCCCACAGCTTCTCGAAATACTCGTCGGACATTTCCCCGGAGTTGAGGATCGCCGGGGTCCGGCCGAGCGCTTCCTCGCGATCGTACCCCGTGATCTCCTCGAAGGCGGGGTTGACGTACTCGATCGTTCCCGCCGGATCGGTGATGTAGACGGCGTGACCCGACGCCTCGACGGCCCGCCGAAACTGGCGGAGTTCGTCGGTTCGCGTCCGTAGATCGAGCGACTGGGCTCGGAGGCGAAGCAGCGCCTGGATCCGCCACTCGAGTTCGGCCTGCCGGATCGGGAGCGAGACGATCTCGTCGATCGTCGTCCCGAAGACGTTGTCGGCGATCTCACCCCGGTCGGTCTCGATGATCTCCGTTCGACCCTCGGGCAACAGGAGAAGGACGGGAAAGAGCACCGGTTCGGCCGCCGATTTGACCCGTCTGAGGTCCTCAGCGTGCCGTTCGAGCCCACCGCTGTCGACGATACAGAGGTCCGCGTCGGCCGTCTCGAGGTTCGCCCCGGAGTCGACCACCCCGTAAGTGTCGTGTGCCGCCAGCCACTCCCGGAGGACGCGTCGGTTCCCGTCCTCGGCGATGAGCGGATGGATCGTCGCGGCGTCGACGGGCGGGGACGATCCGAACTCGAGGTCGTCGGTCGCCCGGGAGTCGTGTGAACTGTCAGTCATCCTGCCAGCTGGGAGTTCCAGTCAAAATCCCCCGGAGGTCGGACATCGGGTCGCCGACCGTCAGGCCGTGTTCGGTGATCCGTAGCTCCCGGAGCCAGTTCTCGAAGTCGCTCGTTCGCATCTTGAGGACGCCGATCACCTTGCGGAGTTCGCCTTTGTACTCGACGTGGCGGAGGACGACGATGTTGTCGGCGAGGTGGCTCATCTGCTGTTCCGTCGCCCGGAACTCGCCGGTGATCCCGTGGACCTCGTTCGTGACCAGACCCGTCACACCCATGTTCCGAAGGTACCGCCCGATCTTGATCAGGTGTTGTGTCGGGTCGCCTCCGGTGCCGCGAAACGCCCGTTCGTAGCCGCTGACGCCGTCGATCATGATGATCTCCGACCCTTCCTCTTCGACCTCCCGGCGGATCCGGTGGGTGAACTCGTCGACCGTGAGTTCGTCCGGGCTGATCTCCTCGATACGGAGCGTGCCCCGCTCGAGCATCGCCCCGACCGGAATGTTGACCGCCTGTGCACGCTCGAGCATGGTCTTTCGGCTCTCCTCGAAACTGTAGAGGACCGATCGCTGGCCGCGGCCGGCGGCTTCTTTCACGAACTGGAGGCCGGTGGTCGTCTTCCCGACGCCGGTCGGGCCGCTCAGGAACGTGACCGTCCCGGTCGTGAGGCCGCCACTGAGCAACGAGTCGAGTTCGGGCACGCCCGAGGAGAGCGTCTCCGAGGTGAACTCCCGGCTGTGGTGGTCGGGGACGAGTCTGGGCCAGACACACATCCCGTCGTCGGTAATCGTGATCGTATGCGGGCCACGCTGTGTGTCGGACCCCCGGAACTTCGAGACCGCAACCGTCCGCCGATCCTCCTCGAGGTCGAGGCCGATGACGGCGTCGACCAGAAACTGGAGGTCGTCGTCGGGAATCGACTCGGCGGCCTGTGAGGTCAAAAGGACCGTCGCTCCCTCGGCTTTGAGAAAGTCGAGCAGTCCCAGGACCTGCGTTCGAAACTGGTGATCGTCGGTGGTCAGGTACCGGAGTTCGGTGATCGGGTCGATGACGACCCGATCCGGGCCGATCGCGTCGACTTCGTCACGAACGTCCTCGACCAGCGACGCGTTCTCCACTTCACCAGATCCGAAGAGGTCGTAGGTCCGATCGTCGTGAAACTCCGCCTCGGACGGGGAGAGGTTGAGGAAGTCGACGGGGTCGACGTCCAGTCCGAAACCGTCGGCGGTATCCCGGAGATAGGCGGCGGGTTCGCCGAGGTTGATGTACAGACACGTGTCCCCCGAACGCACCCCTTCGGCGAGAAAGTGAAGGGCGAAAATCGTCTTCCCCGTTCCCGGTGGGCCCCTGAGCAGCGTCCCGGAAGCGGGCAACAGTCCCCCATCGAGTATCGCGTCACCCCGCCGAACTCCCGTTCGAACCCGACCCTGGCTTACGGAGTCGTCCATAATCGTGGATGAGTTTATTATCGTAAGTAGTTTCGGTCTGTGATGGACTATGAAGTGAAACTGATACGTCCCCCGGAGACCGGTACCAGTCGGCGTCCCGGACCCCACGACCGTAGCCCCCATAGACCGTCTCGGAAACCGAACACACGTCCGGAACCGTGTTTCACCGCCGTCGACCTCTCCGGGTGCGATCGGTTTTTATACTCTGCCTGGCTACCGACCACCGGACGAGTGAACATCCCGCACCCCAATGCGAACCGAAACCCCCTCCACCGACGACCACCACGAGCCGACGTACGATCACGAAAACGACCGGTACGTCCTTTACTACGACGAGGACGGAACCGCGACGCTGACGACGACGATCGTCCACGGGCTCGCGGCGATCACCGACGTGGACGTCTCCCAGGGGGAGTTCTCGCTGTACGACAGCGTCGACCCTGACGCCCTCGAGCGCATCTTCGGTTCGAAAGCCGACGGAGCGTCACGGACCGGTGGCCACGTGGCGTTTACCGCGCTCGAGTACCAGGTCTACGTCTACGCCTCCGGTGAGATCCACGTCTACCCCTCCGAGAACACCCGACCGGATCCCGCCGGCGTGGAACCGACCCGTCGGTAGGGCCCTCGCCCCGGGACGCCGGTTCGTGACCGACAGTGTATTTCCCCCCGACCTCTTGGACTCGAGTATGACAGTGATCGCCTTCCTGAGCGTCGCACCGGTCATCGAGGGGAGTATGGCGAGTGAGGTCGCGAAGGCAGTCGACGCCCTAGAGGGGTTCGACGTGACCTACGAGACGACGCCGATGGGGACGACGATCGAAGCCGAGGACGTCGGGGAGTTGTTCGACGCGGTCCGGGCGGCTCACGAGGCCGTCGACGGCGACCGCGTCAGCACGTTCCTCAAGATCGACGACAAGCGCACGAGCACCTCGAGTGCCACCGAAAAGGTCGAGTCGGTCGCCGAGCACCTCGGCCGGAGGCCCGAAGGCGGGGAGTGATCGCGCCGGTCGTGGGCCTGCCACCGGGGGTGTTCCGAAACCGGAGGCCTGGACGTCCACGGAGTAGTTCGGCGGCGTTGGGATCAGGTTCGCCGAGAGAGCACCCCGAACAGGACCGTCGACGCGAGCGCGGCGAGTGCCAGCACGATCCAGGCGGCGGCGTAGCTCCGGACGTCGACGAGGTACCCGAACACCGGCGGCGTTACGAGAGCGCCGCAGTTGAGAGCGATCTGGCCGCCGGCGGTCGCGCTTCCGATCCCCTCACTGGGGACGAGCGAGCCGATGTAGGAGTAGTAGATGCCGGGCCACCCGAGGACGAAAAAGCCCAGTGCGGCGAACAGGGCGAACGCGGTGAGCCGGGAGTCGACGAGGGTGACCGACAGGAAGAGGACGAACGACGCGCCGGCCTGGAAACAGAGGATCACGGGTGCCGACGTCCGAAGCGGCGTCGAGAGCCGGTCGGCGAGCCAGCCGACGACGATGCGGCCGACGCTGCCCGAGACCTGCGCGCCGGCGAGGGTGATCCCCGCGAAGACGACGGTCGCACCGACGGCCTCGTCGACGTAGAGGATCGTGTAGCCGGTCGTGGTGAACAGCGCTGCGCCGAGGAACAGTCCCGCGACCGTCAACAACACGTACGGCTGGTTCGAGAGCAGCACCCGGAAGTCGGGATACTCGGCGGTTCCGCCGGCGCTCGAGCTCGAGTAGAGCCGGTAGAAGACGACGGCGACGACCAGCCCGAACACCGTCGCGATGAGAAAGCCAGCCTGCCAGAAGAGGACGCCCGCGAGCCCCGTTACGAGCAGCGCGCTGATTCCGCTGCCGCCCGTGACGCCGACCTGCTTGATTCCCATCGCGAGGTTCTGTTTGCCCGGTTCGATGTTGTCGAAGACGGCCTTGTTCGTCCCCGGCATCGCCGTTCCGTACAGCGAACCGAGAAAGAACACGGCAGCGAGCAACAGCGCGTAGGTGGGAGCGCCGGCCACGAGGGCGGCCCCGGTCGCGAGCCCGACGAGACCGAGCGAGAGGGTGAGTCGTTCGCCGAAGCGGTCGACGAGTGCACCGAGTGGCAGGAGGAAGACGGCGTATCCGAGCGTCACCATCGTCACGACCACGCCGACCGAGAACCTGGAGAGACCGAACGCGTCGCGAAAAAACGGCGTCGCAGCGAACACCGAATAGTAACAAATACTCGCCGAAATCTGCCACACCGTCACGAGCGAAACCGTCCGCCAGTACGACTGGACCATCGACCGTTATCGATTGAACGATGGGTTAAAAAAGCGTACGGATATCGGAACGGGAGACGCGCCCCAGAAAAAACATAATTAGATCGATATTAATTTGGTAGAATACGCCGAATCTGCTGGAGAACGATTATTATCGACCATGAGGAATTGGACTTAATCACCATCGGAAATACAATCTTCCGACAGTACGAGCCAAAATAAAAGTATTCAATGAACGATACCGGACTTTGACCAACAGGTTTTTATATGCCGAATCGGAATCGTTCTCAACATGGCTGGTAATGGCAGACAGTCCAGACGAACGGTGCTAAAAGGTGCAGCAGCGGCGGGGATCGTTGGGCTCGCAGGGTGTCTCGGCGACGACGGCGACGGCCACACGATCACGATCGCCGGTACCTCGAGCGGCAGTTCGACCCAGGCAGCGGGTCAGGCACTCGCTCGCGGTGCGAACGAACACAGCGACGACCTCACAATCGACGTCCAGGAGACGGAAGGGTGGACGGCGAACCTCTACGAGTTCGACGAGGGCGAGTTCAGCACGATCGGGGTCGACAACAACTCGTGGGCGGCAGCGCTCAACGAGGAAGAGGACTTCGCCGACGAGCCCGTCGACGACATGCCGATGCAGGGGTTCCTCTTCACGAGCCTCGAGATGCACTGGGTCGCGATGGACGGCTCCGGCATCGAGTCGACGGCCGACCTCCGCGACGGTGGCTACACGATCTATCCCATCGAACCCGGCTTCGGGACGCGACTGCTCACCGAGCAGTTGCTCAGGGAAGACGGCATCTGGGACGCAAACGACATCAACAACGAGGACACCGACGACATTCCGGGTGCAGTGGAAGAAGAGCGCGTCGACGCGCTCGCCCTCTACGGCTCGAACGGCATCGAGCTCGCCGGCTGGTGTCAGGAAGTCGACGTCAGGAGTGACGGACAGCTGTACGCGATCGAAAGCGACGACCAGTTCGTCGAGTCGATCGAGTCGATGGACGGCGCGACCCACGTCGTCCAGGAGCCGTACGGCTACGAACAGGACGTCACGAGCGAACTCGGCGTCGACGAGGTCGACTTCTGGGCGCTGCAGGGCCAGTGGGCCTTCGGTCCCGACGTCCACCCCGACGCCGTCTACGAGATGGCACGGGTCGCACACGAGCACCACGACACGCTGCGTGAGTCCGACCCGACGACCCTCGAGTACGACGCCGAAACGATGGCCGACGTGATCATGCCGGACGTCCCGGTCCACCCCGGAATGGTCGAGTTCTACCAGGAACACGACGCCTGGGACGACAGCTGGGAAGAAGGCGAAGCCGACGCCGAGTAACGGCAAACGATTACGTTCTTGTATTTCGATGCCGATTGATACGGTAGCGACTGGCGTGCAAAGCGGGCATTAGCAACAATGGAAGACGAACCACCGACAGACGAACATAATACAGAAGACGAT
>Ga0207421_10004187_pt1 | contig 16805 bp, 19 predicted proteins | sample SodLakKL_010_SED_4_FD_187542 | JGI IMG/M metagenome (GOLD analysis project Ga0207421, IMG submission 187542) | Alkaline sediment microbial communities from Lake Tanatar, Kulunda Steppe, Russia - 8KL_010_SED (SPAdes) (version 2) | ecosystem: Environmental > Aquatic > Non-marine Saline and... | reverse complement strand
CTTCTTGCAAAGCGGCGAGTCGCGCTATATCGACACTGTCGCGAGAGCCTTCTCGCCGAGACTCCTCGCTTTCGGCAGCCTGCTTTTCATCATCGGCTCCTTCTTCTTCCGGATCGTCGTGCGGATCACCCATATCGATGGAACAGGCTCCGTAAGCGAGGGCAACATCCTCTTCATGAGTGCGCGAACGATGCTCACGCGTGGTGCGGGGCTTGTCGGGCTCGAGTTCCTCCTCCTCACGATCGGCGGTATCGTCACGGCCGTCCTCATCCTCAGAGGGCGTCTGCAGAACCGTTTTTTGTCGATCCTTCCCGCGCTGTCCGCCATTGTCGGATTCTACCTCATGGGCATGCGACAGGCCCGCTCGGACAATGTGACCCTGTCCGAAGGAAGCGGCCTTGCCGCCTACTATCTATTCGGATTCCTCTTCTTCTTCCTTCTCTATGTCATCTCGCTCGTCAGCCGGGGTCTACAGAAAAAGAAAGCGGGGGGGATGACCGATGGACCTCACGGGTGATCTCCTCCGGGGTCACTCCGACATCATCGTCCTCTCCATCCTCGCGAAGAAAGACTCCTACGGCTACGAGATCAACAAAACCGTGATGACGCTCACCGACGGAGCCTTCCAGTTCACCGAAGCCACGCTCTACACGACATTCAAACGTCTGGAAAGAGAGGGTTTCATCACCACCTACTGGAAGAGGGGCGATACCGGCAAGAAAAGGAGATACTATTCTCTGACCGAAGAAGGAAAGATCCACTACGAGAAGAAACGGGCATCCTGGGAGAAAGCCAAAAAGAACCTCGAGAGGATTCTCGAGAAAGAGCCTCTTTGAGCCCTCAAAGCGATCGCATCCCGCGGTCGCTTTTTTGTCGGCCCGGGAAAAATATCCCATCGGTGCTTGCCTTTTGGAAATTCATGGCTATAATGGGAAACATAAAAGGCATGCGAAGGGGGGAACGACCTTGCAAGAGCGAAAACAAAAGCTCCAAAACGGCCTCTTGCTACCCGCCATCGGTTTCGGCACCTGGCTCCTCTCCGAGGGCGAAGAAGTCCGAAAGGCGGTCATCGAAGCCATCGACGCGGGGTATCGCCTCATCGACACCGCTGCACAATACGGCAACGAGAAGGGTATCGGAAAAGCCGTCGGCGAATCCGGTCTCGACCGGAAAGACGTCCTCATCACCACGAAACTCGCCGCGGAGACGAAAGGCTACGAAGAGACGCTTCGCGCCTTCGAGGCTTCGTTGAAAAGACTCGACACGAACTATGTCGACCTCTATCTCATCCATTCTCCCGTGCCTTGGGGCGCAAGAGGCGACGGCATGGAGTACATGGAAGCGAACATCGCCTCCTGGCGGGCCATGGAGGACCTCTATCGCGAGCGGCGGATCCGGGCGATCGGGGTTTCCAATTTCGAGCCCGTCCATCTCGACGCCCTGCTGGCCGAAGCCGACATCGCCCCGATGGTGAACCAGATCGAGATCAATCCCTTCCATGAGCCGAAAGAGACCATCGCCTATTGCCAAGCGAAAGACATCGTCATCCAGGCCTATTCCCCCCTGGCCCAAGGCCGGGTCTTCTCCGCGAGACATCTCGAGGAGCTCGCGACCGAAAAGGGCCGCACCATAGCGCAAGTCGTCTTGCGTTGGCATTACCAGAAAGGTTTTCTCCCCGTTCCCAAATCGAAAAACGCCGAAAGGATCAAAGAGAACATCGGCATCTTCGATTTCGAACTGGACGCCAAAGAGATGAAAAGAATCGGGTAACGACCTTGCTCCAAAGAAAAAGCGGGAATCTCCCGCTTTTTTTGTCTGCTGGTGCCGAAAACAGGACTCGAACCTGCGACCTGCTGATTACGAGACAGCTGCTCTACCGACTGAGCTATTTCGGCGTCTTGAAGCCCTTCCCTTGCGACCACCATAAGTATATATCAGGAAGCATCCCTTTGTAAAGTGCGACACACCCTCCGCCTGAGGGGCGGGGTATTGCAAAGTCCGCCTATAATGCTACAATGTTCAAGGAACCCGCCACACGAAAAGGAGTGCATACCATGGAAGATTTTTCCACCCTCGACCGCTCGAACACCGCCGCCGCCAAATGGGAGATGGCCAAAAAGCGCCTCGGCCGCGACGACATTCTCGTCTTCAGCGTCGCCGACTCCGACTATGAAGCCCCGAAAGAAGTGAAAGCGGCCTTGCAAGAGCGCGCCCAACACGGCGCCCACGGCTACACCATGGCTGATGAGGCTTATTATGACGCTGTCCGGGACTTCACGGAAAGAAGGTACGGCCTCGCCGTGGCCAAGGATTGGATCCTTCCCGCCCCGAAGGTCCTCACCGCCCTCGCGGTCATGATCCGCGCCTTCACGGAAAAGGGAGCGAAAATCCTCATCCAGACCCCCGTCTACAACAACTTCCCTCCGCTCGCCGAAGCGAACGACCGCATCCTCGTGAAGAACTCCTTGCCAAGGCGAAACGGCCGTTTCGTCATGGACTTCGCCGACTTGGAAGAGAAGTTCTCCCAAGGGGTGGAAGCGATGGTGCTCTGCAACCCGCACAACCCCGTCGGCAGAGTCTGGCAGAAAGAGGAGCTCTCCCGCCTCGTCACCCTCTGCAAAAAACACGGCGTCTATCTCTTGAGCGACGAGATTCACGCCGACATCATCATGAAGGGCCACCGTTTCACCTCCGCGGGCGCATTCTTCGATGTTTATGAACGGATCGCCGTCGTCACCGCCCCGAGCAAGACCTTCAACATCGCCGGCCTCCACTCGGCCAACATCATCATCAAGGACGAATCCCTGCGGAAGAAAACGAAAAAGGCCCTGCGGAGCCTCTTTCTCGGCGCACCGAACCTCTTGGCCATGGAAGCCTTGAAAGCCGCCTATAGCCGGTGCGACTACTGGGTCGACGCGCAGAACGATCATGTAGGCAAGAACTACGAGACCCTCTGTGCGGCCTTCCGCTCCTGGAACGAGAATGTCTATGTCGCCCCCCTCGAAGGGACCTATCTCGCCTGGGTGGACGTCAGCGCTTTCGGCCTCACGGGAGAAGCGGCCGCCGAACGCCTCGCCGAAACGGGAGTCGTCGTCGCCGACGGCGGCGTCTATGGCGAAGAGGGAAAGGACTATCTCCGGATCAATCTCGCCTGTTCGAAAGAACAGCTCGAAGCGGGCCTCGTGCGGATGGAAAAAGTCTTCGGCGACAGATGAGCATCCGTCTTGAAAAAAACGCGTCATCCGCGAGGATGGCGCGTTTTCCAAGGAATCTTTCCACTTGCCGGTCAAGGCCTGTCCATTTGATAGTGGATGGTCTTCACGGGACAGGCGCGCACGCACTCCATACAGACAAGACACTCGTCCTTGGTGATCCCATGGACATCTCCCATCTCATGGGCCGCACCACTCGGACAGACACGGGCACAGACGCCACAGTTCGTGCAATCTTCCGGATCGATCCTCACCGCCATGAATGCTGCCTTGCCGGGGAGTTTGAGCATCGCCCCGAAAGGACAAAGATGACGATGGAAGAGTTTCTCGGGGAAGAACACGGTCAAGAAGAAGCCCAGACCGATGAGGACAGGCAGCACGGGAAGGTCACGTCCGGTCACGGCCGAAAAGACCATGAGCCCGATGACGACGACCAAGAATCCATAGCGGACGACAGGTCGTTTCATGAATCGGGGGATGCGGCCCTCTTTATTCCCGAGTTTTTTCTTGATGAAACTCACCGGCTTCATCACGGTGTTGATCGGACACACGTAGCCGCAATAGAAACGACTGAAGATGAACGAGAGCAGGAAAAGCGCCGCAAAAAGCAAAAACCATATCCGGGCGTCCCCTCGTGCGAGTATGAAGACGAAAAGCCCGAGAAAGAGGATTTGCAGAAGGACTTGCATCTTCTTCGATTTGAACATGTGACCACCTCTTCATGCATTGTACATAAAAGAAAGCGGTAAATATGTTACTATGGTAACGAAAGCGGGTGGTTTCCATGCAAAAAAGGTCCGAAGAAGCGCTGAAGAACTCAGCACTCTTCTCTTCACTAACTGACAGAGATCGGGAAATGCTTTTGCAGGAAGGACGAATCGTGTCGCATCGCAAAGAGGAACTCGTCTTCGATGCTTTCGAGCCTTGTCGGGAGATGGCTGTCGTCCTCGAGGGAGAAATCGGGTTGCGTCATGTGGAAAAAGGGGGGCGAGGGCTCACAATCGGTCGTTTTCAAAAGGGGGCCTCTTTGGCTCTTGGCGCTTTGTTCGCGGAAAGTGCCCCCAATCTTTTCGTCGAGGCGCAAAAGAAAAGCTCCACTCTGCGCATAAAAAAAGCGACAATCCTCGCATTGTGCCATAATAGCGCGCCATTCCTCGACGGCATCCTCAAAGAGATTTCGCAAAAGACCCTCCTCTTGAGCGAAAGCGTCAAACGGCTCGCCTTGAAGACCATCCGCGAGCGGGTGTTCCACTACTTGTCCGAACTCTCCCGCGAACAGGATCCTCCCCGTTTCCATCTTTCAGAAACGAAGACCGCCATCGCGAGCATGTTGGGAACGAGTCGTTCCGCCTTGACGAGAGAACTCGCCAAGATGCAAAATGATGGCTTGCTCGTCTTCGACAGGAAGACGATCACTTTGACGGAAAAAGGACAGAAACGACTCGCAGAAGAACGATACTAAAAAAGCCGCCCGCGGGCGGCTTTCGTCATGTCCTCATTCCGAAAGTCTCTCGATGAAACAGGCGTCGTCCTGCTTGCACTTTTCCGTGTCATAGTGCTTGCAGGTCCCTTCGACGACGATCTGCAGCTTGTCGATGTTGAAGTTCTTGAAGATGCGATGGTTCTTGATCGTCGCGAAGATGTCGCTTTCGTTGATCTCGATGATGTTGTTGTTGACGCGGCAGGTCACATGGATGTGACTGTCGGCGGTGTGGGAGCTCTCGTCGATGGTGAGGTCGTAGTGCTTCTTCCCGTTGATATAGATCTCCGTCACGATCTTGTGGTCGATGAGGAAGTCGATATTGTTGTAGACTGTGCCCAGATTGTAAAAACCCCGGTTTTTCAGTTCGCTGTGGATTTCCTGGATGGTGAGGTGTTTCCCCTCCAACACATCGATGATCGCCCGGCGTTGCCTTGTAATGCGGACATTCTGCTTGCGGAGCTCGTTGAAGATCCGTTCTTTCACATCCATATCCATCACCTGCCATCATTTTAACATTTTTCTAAATAAAAGGACAGGGGAAAACACATAAAAAAAGCCGCGGATCAATCCCGCGGCTTATCTGTACGGTATTTTCCCTTGATCCGCTCGATGATGAAGGACGGGGCGAAGTCGGAAAGGTCCCCTTCGAACCGGGCGATCTCCTTCGCGGCGGTGCTCGAGAGGAAGGAGTATTTGTTGTCGGTCATGAAGAAGATGGTGTCGATCGAACGGTCGAGATTCCGGTTGGCGTGTGTCATCTGGAACTCGTACTCGAAATCGGTGAGCACCCTTAGACCCCGCACGATATGGGATGCTCCCAAATTTTTCGCGTGTGTGACGGTGAGGGTCTCGCTCGTGAGGACTTCGATTCTTTCTCCGTGGTCCTTCAAGGCCTCTTTCACCATCCAAAGGCGCTCTTCCTTGGTGAAAAGCGTCTTCTTGTGGGGATTCACGCTCACGAGGACATAGAGTCTGTCGAAAATTTTCAACGCCCTTTCGACGATGTCGATATGGCCATAGGTTATGGGGTCGAAACTGCCGGGATAGAGTCCCTTCTTCATCTCAGCCACTCCGTTTCAGGATTGTGATTCTCGTCACGCCGACATCCCGGGTCTTGTTGACGTCAAGAGTCGGGGGGATGTCGAATTGTTCCCTCTTGCCGGAAAGGATTGCGACGAGGGCGTCTTTTGCCATGAGCCCCTTCTCTTCCAACGCCTCGAGCGCCCAATCGATGAGCCCTCTGCCGTAGGGAGGATCGAGGATGACGAAATCATAGGGTTCTGGCAAGGCGTGAATGGCGTCTTCCGCTGCCGCATCGATAATATGGCACTCGTTCTCGATGCCGAGCGTCTTGACATTCTCTTCCAACATGACGAAGGCGTCATGGTCGGACTCGATGAAATCGCAATGGCTCGTGCCCCGCGAGACCGCTTCGATGCCCAGTGCGCCGCTTCCGGCGAAGAGATCCAGGGCCCGGTGTCTGTCTCCGAGTGGCGGAAGCATGTTGAAAAGCGTCTCTTTGACCCTGTCCTTGGTGCTCCTTGTGGGCCCTTCCTTCAGGAATTTCAGCCGGCGACTCTTGAATCTTCCCCCGATGACACGCATGAGAAAACCTCAATCGCCGTAGGTGATCCGTTGGACGGCCTCTTTGTCCAAGGCCTTGACAACCTCGGTCACGAGGCGGACCATGGCGTCATAGTCGTCATCGTGCATGACGGAGGTGTGCGAGTGGAGATAACGTACCGGTACACAGAGTGCGATGGAGGGAACGCCCGAACGGGTGAGATGGATGGTGCCGCCGTCCGTGCCGCCGCGCTTGAGATAGGTGAGCTGGTAGGGAATGTCGTGCTTTTCGGCGATGTCGACGACAAAATCACGGAGCCCTTTGTGGCCGACCATGGAAGAATCGGTGATCATGATGCCCACACCTTCGCCGAGGACGGTCTCCTTCGAGCCTTTGGGGAAGTCGTGGGCGACGGTGGTGTCGACGGCGATGCCGATGTCGGGATCGATGGAATAGGCGCTCGTCATGGCACCCCGGAGCCCGACTTCCTCCTGCACGGTGCCGACACCGTAATAGACGTTCGGATGGTCATTCCCCGCGATTTCTTCCAAGACGTCGATGGCCGCGGCGCAGCCCACACGGTTGTCCCAGGCCTTGCCGAGGAGATATTTTTTGTTGGAAAGTTCCACGGGGTCGATGAAGGGTGTGATCATGTCACCCAGGCGGATGCCGGTCTTTTCGGCCTCCTCTTTGTCTTTCACCCCGATGTCGATGTACATGTCCTCGATGTCGACGGGTTTCTTGCGGTCCTCGGGTTTCAGGATGTGGGGCGCTTTGGAGCCGATGACGCCACGAATCTTCTTGTTGTCGCGGGTGGTGATGACGAGCTGTTGCGCGAGCATGACCTGACTCCACCAGCCGCCGGCGGGAATGAACTTGATGTAGCCTTCATCGGTGATCTTCGTGACGATGAAACCCACTTCGTCCATGTGGCCGGCGACCATTACTCGCGGACCGTCGGCCCGGCCGACCAACTTGCCGATGACGCTTCCGAGATTGTCGAACGAGACCTCGGCCTTGCCTTCCATTCTTTTCTGCATGTAGCTTCGGACTTCCCCTTCATTGCCGGGGATGCCGTTCAGGCTCGACATGTCTTTGAGAATCTTGCGCATGAAACTCCTCCTATGTGTAATGGCTGATTATTTTGATTCTTTCTCTTCTTTCTTCTCTTTCGGCTTCTTCTCTTTCTTGGGTTTTTGCTTCTGTTTCTCCATGACATCCCTGATGCCATAGCCAAGCAGGAAAGCGCCGTAAACTACGATGAGGGCGAAGATGATCCACTGGATGATGTCGGCGAAATCCTCCCCGCTGAAAAGGACATAGGCACCCAAGGTCAAGACGACCATGTAGATGATGAAGTTCCGGAAGATGGACTTCCTGCCCGTGAGCTGCATGATGAGAAAATACGCGAATCCCCGGATGTAGAGGACGAAGCCGATGGCTAATGATGTCTGCCAGCCGATGGCGGGTATGACCACCAATGCCGCCGCCAGGGCGAGTACGAGCTCACAGACGAGTATGAGCTGCGCGTTTTTGTCCTTGTAGTGCTTGAAATCACGGTTGAAGCGGAGAAGGCTGAAAACCACGATGACGGCCACGACGACCCAGCGGACACCCTCCTCCATCCAGTCGGTAGCGAGCTGAGCGACCACGGCGAGGGCGATGAGCGCCACACCCAGCACGATGTTGACGATGCCCCATTTTGTTGCGAAACGTTTCACTGAACATTCCTCCCCATTCTATTCATGTTATCATTTGTTCGTTTCTTCCGTAGTGTTTTTTTTCAAGGCGGAGAGTCTTTCGTTCTGGGTCTCGATGATCTTCTCGAAAGTAGAGACGAAATTCTTCCTCTCCCGATTCTTCACGTTCTTCAAAAGGTCTTCGTTCAACGTCGCCGTCTTGCCCTCGATGGCCTCGATCAAGGCGAGGGCCGTTTTGGAAAGTTGCACATACATCAGACGGCGGTCCTTCTTGTCTTCGCTCCGGATCACGAGATCGCGTTTCTCGAGTCGGGAGAGGATGCCAGAAAGCGTCGCCTTGTCCGTGTCGAGATAGGCGAGGATCTCTTTTGCCGTCAGGGGTTGATGCCACTTCACGATCGAAAGAACCTGGTATTGTGCGAATGTGATATCGAAACGTTCGAGGAATTTCGTCATAAGTCGCTTATAGTAGAGCGCGCTACGTTGTATCAAGCGGAAAATATCTTCGGCCACCAGTTTCACCTCCGGTCATAGGTTGTACACAAACATTATACAAGGATTTTTCCGGTTTGCCAAGTGGTTCGCCCAAATTTTCCAAAACAACAAGAAAACGGCATCACCCGGGTGATGCCGTTATAAAAACCAAATGAACCGTTGCTCGCGAAAAAGGGAGCAGATATCGGTCCATCGACTTACAGTCTCTCAACTGACGATTTCGTCCCGCTTGCGTTCCTCTTCTTCTTTCGAGGGGGCCTTCCGGATGTCCGCTTCCTCTTTCGCTTCGTCCCGGGCGGGTTCTTCGAGCTGTTTGCGCTTGCGATACATCGAAAAACCGCGGTACCCTTCAAACCCGATATAGGCCGAAGCCATGAGCGCGAGGATGATGAAGAGGATGATGAGTTGCGTGACCTCGAAGCCGTACACGGCGATGACAGTACCGACAACGAGGGTGGCGATGTGGAAGAAATAGGTGATGTGGTCGCCTTTTTCGCTTCCTTCGCTGAGCCCGTAGAAATGTACCATGCCGCGGGCGATGAGGACAAAGGCGATGATATAGCCGAAGGCCGCGCCGAGACCTTCGTCGAGCGTGAAGGCGGAAATGATGAGGAAGGCGGCGATGAGGACGTTCAGGGTGATCTCGATGATGTTGATGGTCTTGATGAGGTCACTGCGTTGTGTGCGGACGAACGGCACGAGCCGCACAATCGCATACACCCCGATGAGGATTCCGACGAAACTCTGGATCAAGGGCTCCACATCGACAAGCCAAAGAATGAGGGCGAGCGCGATGAGGAGTGCGGCGCCGATAAGCTTGATGAACCAATTGTAGTTCACAAAGACTTTTTGGACTTTACTCATTGTTCCCCTTCTTTCTCCCTGTTCAAGGTTTTGAAATCAACAAAGTGGCCTGAACGACGGGAAACCACTCGATCGCAGAACCACGAACTTACTATGGGGGTGGCCTCTTGTCTGACCTTTAGGATTCCTTTTCAGAGAAAGGCTTTCGCACACCGGACAGACCTTGGCCCCTTTCTACAAAATTTGGGGTCGCGCCTGAGTGGTTTCCCATCCTTCAGGCCACAATCTCATTATACGCCCCGTTTCTCGTGTTGTCAATCGAATCGACTGCTTGCCGCGGATGTCGAGAAGAGGTCCTCACAAGAAAAAAAGCAGTCGGATGACTGCTCAATCTCTCTGGAGTCTCGCGATGAGTTCCGCCTTCTTCAAGGACGAATATCCCGAGATGCCCCGCGTTTTGCAGAGGTCTTTCAGTTCAGCGACTGTGAGTTTCGCGAGTTCCTCGGCGGTCTCTTTGACCTCGGCGGCGGTAGTTTTCTCGTCTCGTCTCTCTTCTTTCTTCTCGTCTTTCGTTTTCACTTCGGTCGTCTCCTCGACCGGGGTTTCTTTCTTGGCGGGGGGTTGTTCCTTCATGGGGGCTTCCTTCTTCGCATCCGCCTTCTTCGGGGGGGTCCTTTTCCCCTTCAGTCCGCTCATGGCCGTTTCGCAAAGTTTCTTGAACGTTTCGGGATCATTCACGGCGATGTCGGCGAGCATCTTGCGGTTGATGTCCACACCGGCCTTCTTCAAGCCGTTGATCATGCGGGAATAAGAAAGGCCGTTCTGCCTGGCGGCGGCGTTGATGCGCGAAATCCAGAGTTTGCGGAAATCGCGTTTCCTTCTTTTTCGGTCACGGTAGCTGTAGGTCCATGACTTCATGACTTGTTCGTTCGCAGTCCTGTACAATAGGTGTTTGGAACCGAAGTATCCCTTGGCGAGCTTCAGGATTTTCTTTCTGCGCCGGCGGGAGAGGGTTCCGACTCGTACTCTGGGCATGGTGCATTCCTCCTGGTTGGATTATTTCGATTGGGAAACCTGTTTTTTCACGCGGCGCGCGTCCTGGGGCTTCAAGTATTTCGCACGACGTCCCTTGCGGATGGAATCCTTGGATTTGGCGCTCTTCAAATGGGCGCGGTTCGCGCGAGAGACCTTGAGTTTGCCCTTGGCGGTCATCTTCACGCGCTTTTTCGTGCCGGAGTGGGTCTTGGTCTTGGGCATGGGGTGTTCCTCCTCACTTGTCTTTTTTGGGGATGAGGGTCATCTGCATGAAACGGCCCTCCTGCTTGGGATGGCTCTCAATCTGGGCCAGGTCGGCGCATTGCTTGGCGAAATCGAGCATGACATCCCTTCCCCGGTCCGTGTGGGCCATTTCGCGGCCACGAAAACGGATCGAGATTTTGAGCTTGTCGCCGTTGGCGAGGAATTTTCGCCCGTTGCGGAGTTTGGTCTCAAAATCGTGTTTCTCGATCTTGGGCGAAAGTCTGAGCTCCTTGAGTTGCTGGACCTTCTGCTTTTTCTTCGCCTCTTTCGCCTTCTTCTTCTGTTCATAGCGGTACTTGTTGTAGTCCATGAACTTGGCGACGGGCGGTTTCGCCTTCGGGGCGACGAGCACAAGATCCAAATCACGTTCGTAGGCTTTGTCCAGAGCCTCTTTCTTCGGCATGATGCCGAGTTGTTCCCCGTCATCTCCGATGACCATCACTTCGCGGGCGCGGATATCCTCGTTGACGATACCTTGGTTCTTGTCCCGCTTGTCGGGCTTCCTTCTGATGTCTTCCACCTCCAAATGGGCTTAAACAAAAACGTGCGGGTCCACAGGGGTACCCACACGCGAAATACGTGTCCACGTTTTGTAGCGTCGACCCACGGACAGGATCCGTCGGGTGAGAGCGGGTACTCTGCTTTCCACGGTTTTACAACCGAAACCATTATATCACATGGCCGGGTCTTGTCAACACTAATCGGCCTTTTTCAGGCTCGTCGGTGCCTTCTTTTCCTTTTCTGTGCCGTTGTCGGGCTTGACGGTCTTGGGTCTGATCAGGTTCTTGGCGTAATCGGCCTTGTTGATTTGGCGGTTTCTCGCGATCGCCAGCGCCCAGGCGGGGACATTCTCGGTCACGGTGCTTCCCGCGGCGATGAAGACATTGTCCGCGATGTCGATCGGGGCGATGAGGTTCGTGTTGCATCCGATGAAGACATCGTCGCCGATTTTCGTCAGATGTTTCTCTTTACCGTCGAAGTTCACGGTGATGGAGCCGCAGCCGAAGTTCACGTTGCTTCCGACCTCGGCATCGCCGATGTAGGCGAGATGGCTCGCTTTGGTGCCGGCACCGGTCGCGGACTTCTTGACCTCGACGAAGTTCCCGATGCGGTTGTCGCGGCCGATGTTGGCGTTGTTCCTGAGATGCGCGAAGGGACCCACCGTCGTCCTCTCGTGCACGGTGCTGTCATAGAGGAGGCTGTGTTTCACTTGCACATCCTTGTGGATGGTGCCGTTGTGGATCTCGGTGTTCGGGCCGATCACCGCCCCCGACTTGATGGTGGAATTCCCGGTGATGGTGGTGTTGGGGTTGATGGTGACGTTGCCGTCGATGCTGACATTATGGCCGATGGTGATCGTCTCGGGGTTGATCATATAGACTCCCGCGAGCATGTGGCGCTTGTTGATCTCGTCGCGCAGGAATTTTTCCACCCGACTTATCGCATAGAGGTCGTTCACACCCATCACCCGCGATTCCTCGCGGATGACGAAGGATCCGACCCGGTAGTCGTCTCTCATGATCTCGACGATGTCGGTGAGATAGTACTCCCCTTTGTATGGGTTCTTCTCGATTTCTTCCAACACGTCGAAGAGGATCTTGTTGTCGATGGCGTAAAGCCCCGTGTTCACTTCCGTGATCTGTCTTTCCTCTTCGGTGCAGTCGGTTTCTTCGACGATGGAGTGGATACGACCGTACTTGTCGCGAATAATCCTTCCATAACCGGTGGGGTCTTTGAAGTCGGCACTCACGACTGTGAGATCGTTTTCCGACTTTTCGTGCGAGAGGAAGATTTTCTCGATCAACGTCTCATTGACGAGCGGCATGTCGCCGAGCAGGATGATCGTCGTCCCCGCTTTTTCTTTGAGGATGTCGGCCGCCGAAAGCGCGGCGTGACCGGTACCGAGCTGTTCTTCCTGATAGGCGAAGGTCACCCTGTCGGTGAGTAGATCCTCGAGTACCTTCCTCTGGTGGCCGACCACCACGACGATCTTTTCGACACCGCTCTTCTCGACACCTTCGACGATGTATTCGATCATCGGTTTCTTGAGGATGGGGAAGGCGCATTTCGGAAGTTCCGTCCGCATGCGGGTCCCTTTCCCCGCAGCGAGAATCAAAGCGTATTTAGCCGCCATCTTCAAGGGCCCCCTTTTCGCGGATGATCGACTCGAGCCTTTCGATCGTCTTGTCCACGAGCGAAGCGTCCTTGTGGCTCACCGTGATCCGGACGACAGGTTCCGTCCCCGAAGGACGGACCAGGAGGAGGCTGTCGGCGCCGAGTTTCTTGGCCGCCTCCTTCACGGCGGCTTTGACTTCCTTGTCATTGACGACGTCCTTGGCGACGCCGGCTACGTTTTGCATCTTTTGCGGATAGATTTCCACGCCTTCGACGAGCGAGGCGAGCGTCTGGCGCTTCTCATGCATGATTTTCAGAAGGTAGGCCGCCGCGAGCAGCCCATCCCCCGTCTGCAAGAGATGGTTCAGGATGATGTGGCCGCTGTTCTCGCCGCCGATGGTGTAGTCGTTCTTGAGCAACTCGGCCTGCACATGTTTGTCGCCGACATCCGTTTGCACGACTTTGATGCCGTTTTCCTTCAAAGCCTTGATGACGCCGGGGTTGCTCATCTTCGTGAGCACGACGGTGTTCTTGTTGAGAAGATCGTTCTCTTTCAGATAACGCGCGATGATATAGATGAGAAGGTCGCCGTCATAGACGTTCTCCCGGTGGTCGACGACGAGGAGACGGTCACCGTCGCCGTCAAAAGCGACACCGAGGTCGCTCTTGTGCTCGGCGGCCGCCTTGACAATCGCCGAGAGGTCGGTGGAACCGCAACCCTCGTTGATGTTTCTGCCGTCAGGCTTGTCACCGATCTGCACGTGTTCGTCGACGACCGGCGCGAGAACCTTCTTCGCGATTTCGCAGGTGGCACCGTTCGCAGTGTCGAAAGCGATCGAGAGATTGGCCTTCTCGAGACCGAAACTCTCAAAAAGCTCTTGATAGGCCTCGTTTACCGATTCGCTCGTGCGGAGCCTCCCGAAAGTTCCGGAAAAAGCAGTCTCGCCTTTATCGATGAAGGCCTCGATGGCGCTTTCCGCCTTGGCGGGAAGTTTGTATCCCTTGTCGAAAACCTTGATGCCGTTGTCACGATAGGGGTTGTGCGAAGCCGTGATCATGACGCCCGGGATTTCTTCTTTGCGAGAAAAATGGGCGACCATGGGGGTCGAAACCGTTCCCGCATAGACGACGTCCATACCGGCCTCAAGAGCGCCGAGTGTGACCGCCGTGGCCAATGCGTCACTCGATTCACGCGTGTCTTTGCCGACGACGATGCGTTCCGCAGAAAAGACCTTCCCGAGAGAGTTCCCCACGAGATGGGCCATCTCGGTCGTGAGGGTCTCGCCGGCAACGCCTCTGATGCCGTCGGTGCCGAAATATTTCCCCATCATAGCATTCCTCCTTCACATCACACACCATCAATTGTGTCTACTTATTCTATCACAAATCCCCGTGCTTGGAAAGTTCATTCAACCGTCACGCTTTTGGCGAGATTCCTCGGTTTGTCGATGTCCGTACCTCTTTGGAGAGCCGCATAATAGGCGATGAGTTGTGTGGGGACGACACAAACGAGCGGGGTGAGGAGCGGATGGACGGTATCGAGTCTGATGCCGTCTTCCTTCTCCGCGACATTCTCCGTCGCGATGACAAGGACATCGGCGCCGCGGCTTTCCACCTCGGCGATGGCGCTTCTTGTGTGTGCCGCCGTCCTTTTTTCGGTTACGAGGGCGATGACCGGAATTCCTTCCTCGATCAAGGCGATCGTGCCGTGTTTCAATTCCCCGGCCGCGAAACCCTCGGTGTGGATGTAGGAAATCTCTTTCAGCTTGAGGGCGGCCTCCAATGCGACGGCATAATCGAGACCGCGACCGATGTAGAAAGCGTGGGGTTTCTTGAGATGTCCGGCGACGATGCCGGAATACATCTTGTGATCCTGAAGATGGTTCTCGATGCCTTGCGCCGCGAGCGCGAGTTCCTTTCGCAGGGAGAATCCACCGTCACCAAGAGCGAAAGCCAAAATGGCAAGAACGGCGATTTGCGCCGTATAGGCCTTGGTCGAGGCGACAGCGATTTCCGGCCCGGCAAAGATCTCCAGATACTTGTCGGCCTCACGGGCGAGCGTCGAGGTCTTGACGTTCGTCAAGGTGAGACTCGGAAAGCCCTTCTCTTTGACAATCTCGAGTGAGGCCCTGAGGTCGGCCGTCTCCCCGCTTTGGCTGATGAGAAGGAAAACGGAGCCCGCTTCGAGCAGAGGGGGATGATGGGCGAACTCGCTCGCGATGTGGACTTCTGTGGGAAGCCGGGCCAGATTCTCGAAAAGCGCCTTCCCGACGATGCCGGCATGCATGCTGGTGCCGGCGGCCAAAATGTGCAGCCTTTTTGCCTTTTGCAACATGGCCGAAATGTCCTTTCGGATGCGCGGAGTCTCTTGGTCGAAATATTCCGCCGTGATGCGGCGCAGCACCGCGGGCTGTTCGTGGATCTCTTTCAACATGTAATGGTCGAAAACACCCTTGTCCGTTTCGGCATAGGCTTTGTCAACGGGGGATAACACGGGGCGGACCGCTTTCCCTTGTCCGTCTCGGACAGAAAAACCCCGCTCGTCGATTGTGACGATACTGCCGTCCTCCAAGGCGAGATAGTCCGTAGCGGCGGCGCAAAGCGCCGTCAAGTCGCTCGCGATGATGGTGTCGCGCCCGTTTTGACCGATGAGCAAAGGGCTTTTTTTCTTTGCCGCATAGAGGATGTCGGGGTGTTCCCTGTCCATCAAGAGAAGGGCATAAGAGCCTTCCAAAAGGTCGAGAACTTGTCGGAAGGCCCCGGCAACGTCCTTCCCCTTGGCAAAATGTCCGAGAAGACTCGCGATGATTTCGGTGTCCGTCGCGCTCTTTCTCGGAATGCCTGCTAGATATTCTTCGGCCAAGGCCTTGTGGTTCTCGATAATGCCGTTGTGCACGACGATGAAACGTCCGTCGTGCGATTCGTGCGGATGGGCGTTCTCTTTGGTCACACGTCCGTGTGTCGCCCAACGCGTGTGGCCGATGGCCGCTTGGGAACCGCCTTCCGGAAGGAGGCCCGCCAGATTTTCGAGGCGCCCCTTCTCCTTGAAGACGAGATGATCCGCTTTCGCTTCGTCGTAATAGGCGATGCCGGCGGAATCATACCCCCGGTACTCGAGACGTCGCAACCCTTCCATGACATGTTTTTTCGCATCTTTCTCGCCGAGGTAACCGACAATTCCGCACATCCATTCATCCCTCTTTCCTGTCGTTTTCGGATACGGACGTATTATAGCACAACGCCCGAAAGACCCGCAAGAAGGAGGTGACATCTCAAAAATCCCGTCTCTCGTGGATGGCGAAAGCCGAGACGAAAAGCGCGGAAGCGAAAAAGACCATGAAGAAGCAGGATGCGAGAAAACCAAAGCCGCCGTCGGGCAGTTGATGGATGTTCGCGAAGAACGCGTTGGCGATGAAAGTGATGGGACTTGTTGTGGCTCTTTCGAGAGGATAGTCGCAAAGGAGGTCGGCCAAGAGGTATCCGGGCAGGATGACGAGATAGATGCCCGCTTTCTTCACGGTGAGCGCCGCGAGTAGGGAAAGGAGACTCGCATGGACGACATGGGCGAGAAGGGCCACGCCCATGCCCTGGGGAAAACCCAAAGCGTGACGGAAAGGACTGAGGGCATAGACGAAAAGAAGGACAAAATACATCGAGAGGACGAAGAATGAGCCGGAAAGGACGAGGGTCGCGCTCTTGGAGAGAAAGAGGCGCCATCGGCTCGTTCTCGCCAAGAGCGGATGATCTCTCCTATCGCAAAAAAGGCCCGCCGCCATCGTGGCGATGAGAAAAAGCGAGGTGAAACGCAAAAAATACAAAGAAGCGAAAAGATAGTCCCGTGCGTAGACCTCGCCGTCGATGATCCTCGTCGCGAAGGCATCCGCCGGCCTTGAGGAAAGAACGAAGAACATGGTCCCGCCTAAAAAAAGGCACAAGACAAGACGGATCGTCTTTCCGCCGAAACAATCCTTCAAAAAGTAGGCCGTGAGCGTCTTCAAAGCCGATATCTCCTAGCGGAAAGCCGCGCCAGAAAGGAGAGTTCGTGCGTCGCCACGACGATTCGTCCTTCTCTTGCGGAAAGATGGTCGGCCAAAGCGCGTCGCGCTTTTTTGTCGAGCCCGGAAAGAGGCTCG
>Ga0207421_10004184_pt1 | contig 16810 bp, 20 predicted proteins | sample SodLakKL_010_SED_4_FD_187542 | JGI IMG/M metagenome (GOLD analysis project Ga0207421, IMG submission 187542) | Alkaline sediment microbial communities from Lake Tanatar, Kulunda Steppe, Russia - 8KL_010_SED (SPAdes) (version 2) | ecosystem: Environmental > Aquatic > Non-marine Saline and... | reverse complement strand
GAGCCCTACAGACATCACATCGGAACTCGGAGTCCTTCTCGGTCCCGAAGCTCCCGGAGAATCCGAGGCTCAAGGTGAAACACCTCCGGTTAGGGACGTGTTTTTAGTTAAAGAGGTATTACTAAGAACTGATAAGTTAGAGTGAAGACCGCTATGGGGCCGGAGGGATTATGAACCACGGTCGCTGGCGCTCCCTGATTCAAATCCCACCTCAGCACAATCCTGCCGCTCGCGGGGTTGCTCGCGGCAGCAATTGATGGGGCCGGAGGGATTTGAACCCCCGATCGACTGATATCTCCGGTACGCCTCGGAACTCCAGAGGGTCGTCAACACGAGCGATGATCAGTCGCCCGCTCGGTATATCAGTCTGGAGTGTCGTCCCGGGCGTGGCCTCTGGAGTCAGTCGCCATGCCTGGCTTGGCCACAGCCCCGCTGTCTGCGCTCGAAAGTTGAGCGAACACGATTAAAGGGGTTTCGATCCGGGGCGATCGGGGGACGTGAGCGCCCCGACGAACCGGCACGCTCAGGGCTCACCCGGGCGATCAGTCCCGGTCGTCGTCGCTCCAATCGCACTCCTGGCATTTGTACCCCGTCACGAACTCGGTCACACTCGGCATGTAGCCGACCGCGATGACGTCGCCGTCACACTCCGGACACGGACGATCCGCGTCGGTGATGTCCTCGGCTTCGAGGACCGACGACCCCTCGACCATCTCCGCGAGCTTTCCCGGCGTCACCATCCGTCCCTGCACGACGCGATTTGACATACTTGGTGCAGGGGCGAGAGCACCTAAAGCGATACGGCTCCACGGGCGCGCCGATCACAACCAGGGCGCACGCGAATCGCCGTCGTCGAAGGGGTCCCGCCGATCGTCGTCATCGTCGTCATCGTCGTTGCCACCGCCGGCACCCCCGTCCTCGTCCGGCTCAGCGGACGGACTGCCATCCCCCTCGACGGCCCCACCGTCGCCGGCCGCGGCGGCTCCGTCGGGGGGTGCCGTGGTGGACCCGGGCGAAACGTTCGCGGGTTTGCCGCCGGAAACGAGGTCCCCGTCTGCGACGTCCGAATCGTGACCGCCGACCTCCGGGGAGGCGCTGACTGCCATGCCGCCGGCGACGTCGTCGTCATCGTCGCCACCATCATCGGTGCCGTCCGCGCCACCGGAGACGTCCATCCCCGGGGCGTCGGGGTCGTAGGCGAACAGCGCGGTCACGCCAAGGACGGCGAGCGCGATGGGCGCTTCCGTCTGCATGACCCCGATGGGCCGCAACAGGATCGGGAGCGCGAGCACGCCGAGTGCGACCGCCGAGCCGAACCGGAAGCGGTCGATGTCGACGCGGCCCTTCAGCTGCGGGGAGAACGCCGCCACGGAGAGCGCGAAGCCGACGCCGATACCGGCGGCGGCCGTGCCCGGCAACACGTACTCCGTCGAGGTCTGTAAGGAGAGGCCCGAGGGATCGAAGCTCGCGACGAGGCCCAACCCGATGATGACCGCGGGGCTCGGGAGGTACTTGCCGATCTCCGAACTCGCCGTCTTCGCGGCGATGGCGAGGATGACGAGCCCGGCGAACCGCTCGAAGATCTCGAGGTTCAAAAAGCCCTCAAGCGTCGGCGCGAGCGCGGCCTCGACGGCCGCCACCGGGATGATCACCGCCCCGATGAGCAACACGGAGGCCATCATCTCCTTTCGGGTGCCGTCCATCTCCGCGAGGATGACCGCCATCGTGGCGGAGCCGCCGAAGATGAGGATCCCGGTCTCGACCACGCCGGTCGGCGTCGCGAGGACGCCGGCGACGACGAGCGCGGGGAAGATGCCGTCGATGAGCGGCAGCGCCATGACGGTCGCGAGGAGCTTCGTCGCGCCGCCGACGCGTTGCTCGAGGCGAAGCGCTATCGGATGTCGTGAGACGCTCATCTACCGTCTTTGACCCTGACCAACGGGTAAGCGGCGGGAGGCGGGCGACCCACGATAGCCGTGGAGGCGGCGTGCGGAGTCGGACCACCGAGTCCGACGAGCCCCTGTAAATTTGGACGTATTGCCGAATGTAAAGCGGGCGCCGAGCTGGATGGTCGGCTGACCGGCAATACGCACGTCAATGGAGCTGTCGGAGTCCATATGAGGAATATATCACCGGCTTTGATTAAACTTTGTGTGAGGACTGCCCGCACACCACGAGAATATTGAATCCGACATTTATAAACACGGGTGTCGATCCCACGGTTAAGTCGGCTTTTGATCGAATATCCATCGAACCAGCTCGATCGATAACCGTTTTTGACGGATGCATTACCAGGGGACGGCCTCCGGATCGGTCGTCCACGCGGTTCGGAAACGACGTCACCACGTCCCGGCCATCCTCGCCGCGAATCTCAAGGTTCAATGTGCCGGGGCCGTTCCACGGGGTATGAGCGACCAGCAACTCCGCAAGGAGGCACACGACCTCGACGTCACGGTCTGGGTCGGGAAAGGCGGCATCGAGGCGGTCACCGAGGAGCTCAAAGATCAACTACAGGACCGGAAGCTAGTCAAAGTGAAATTCCTCAGGGCGGCCCGTGGAGGGACCACGACCGACGAACTCGCCGCCGAACTGGGTGAGGCCGTCGGGGCGGACCTGATCGAGACGCGCGGGAACACGGCGGTGTTCCACTGATGATCGGCGGTGGGGGTCCCGGACAGATCGCCGCGGCCGAGAACGTCCTCGCGCCGTTCCTCGGTGACGCTGCCGGGCTCGTCGTCTCGGCGGCGACGTTCATCGTCGTCTTAACTGCGGTGTATGTCCTCAACAAGAGCGTCTTCAACCCGCTCATCGAACGGCTGCTCGAACGGCAGGGGTTGGAGGAGCACGCACGCCGCCCGCTCAACAAGATCGCGACGTTCCTCGTGCTCTTCGCCGGGTTGACCGTCGCGTTCGGGGCGGCCGGCTACGACGACTTCCTCCGCTCGCTCGCGACCATCGCGGCGGCGGCGACGCTCGCAGTCGGCTTCGCGTTACAGGACGTGATCCGGAACTTCGTCGCGGGTATCTTCATCTACACCGATAAGCCGTTCAAGATCGGCGACTGGATCGAGTGGGACGACAACGTCGGCGTCGTCGAGGACATCTCCTTCCGGGTCACCCGTGTACGAACGTTCGACAACGAACTGCTCACCGTCCCGAATCACGCACTCACGAGCGGGGTCGTGAAGAACCCGGTCGCGAAGGACACGCTCCGGCTCCGGGTCGTCTTCGGGATCGACTACGACGACGACGTCGACCATGCCACCGAGATCATCATCGAGGAGGCCGAAAAACACGAGGCGATCCTCGAAGAGCCCGCCCCGTCGGTTCGGTTCAACGAACTGGCCGACTCCTACGTCGGGCTGCAGTCGCGCGTCTGGATCGCAAACCCGTCGCGCTCGGACTTCATGCGGACGCGGGCGGAGTACGTCGCGGCCGTCAAGAAGCGGTTCGACGCGGAGGACATCACCATCCCGTTCCCGCAGCGTACCGTCTCCGGACGCGATTCCTGGGAGGAGCCCAGCGCGTTCGGTAGCGAGGTCTGAGTGGGAGGGCGGATCCATGGGTGAAAACACCGTTCCCGTCCGCGTCCGCGATCAGAACGGGCTAGAGACGACGCTCGCCGTCGAGCGCGGAACCGTCCTCCGCGACGCGCTCATCGCGGGCGGATTCGAGGTGTACGGCACGCTCTCGTCGCGGCTCAACTGTGGCGGCAACGGCCTCTGTGGCACCTGCGGGGTCCGTATCGACCCGCCCCCGGAGCCGAGGAAGTTCCACGACACCGCGGCCGCGCGGTTCGGCTACCCCCGACTCTCCTGTCAGATCGTCGTCGAGGAGCCGCTCACCGTCGAGATCCCCTCGAAGACGATGTGGGGCCAGCTCCTACCGAGACGGCCCGAGAGATCCTAAAAAGGGGGCGGCCTCCGCGGGGTCTACGGGCACACCGGGTTAGCGATTCGGCGTATACTCGCCGAACTCATCGCGAAGGACGTCACAGACCTCCTGTACCGTCGCGTACGCCTTTACCGCCTCGATGATCGCCGGGAGCAGGTTCTCGTCGCCGGCGGCGGCCGAGCGGATCGCCGCGAGCGCGGCGTCCACCGCCTCGTCGTCGCGATCGGCTTTGACGACCGCCAACCGCTCGCGCTGTGCGGCCTCCTGTGCAGGGTCGACCTCCTCTAAGTCCATCGCGGGCTCCTCGTCGACGGTGTACTCGTTGACGCCGACGATGACCCGCTCGCCGTCCTCGATCTCGCGCTGGCGCTCGAAGGCGACGTCCTGTATCTGCCGTTGCACCCACTGGCTCTCGACGGCCGCCAACGCCCCGCCGCGGCGGTCGATCTCCTCGATGATCTCGAACGCCTCCGATTCGATCTCGTCCGTGAGGCTCTCCACATAATAGGAGCCCGCGAGCGGGTCGATCGTGTCGGCGGCTCCAGACTCGTGCGCGAGGATCTGCTGGGTTCGCAGTGCGGTCCGGACGGACTGCTCGGTGGGTAACGCGAGCGCCTCGTCCTTGCCGTTGGTGTGAAGGCTCTGGGTGCCGCCGAGCACCGCCGCGAGCGCCTGGTACGCCACCCTGACGACGTTGTTGTCGATCTGCTGGGCCGTGAGCGTCGATCCGCCCGTCTGGGTGTGGAACTTGAGCTGTTTCGATTTCGGGTTCTCGGCGTCGAACCGCTCGTCCATCACCTGCGCCCACATCCGGCGGGCCGCGCGGAACTTCGCCGCCTCCTCTAAGACGTTGTTGTGAGCGTTAAAGAAAAACGAGAGCTGTGGGGCGAACGCGTCGACGTCGAGGCCGGCGTCAAGGGCCGCCTGGACGTATTCGATCCCGTTCGCGAGCGTGAACGCGACCTCCTGGGCGGCCGTCGAGCCGGCCTCACGGATGTGATAGCCCGAAATGGAGATCGTGTTGAAACTCGGGACCTCCGAGGCACAGAACGCGAAGATATCCGTAATGAGCCGCATCGAGGGCTCCGGCGGGTAGATGTAGAGGTTGCGGGCGATATACTCCTTCATGATGTCGTTCTGGATCGTCCCGCGCAGTTCCGTCCGGTCGACACCCTGTTTGTCACCCATCGCGATGTACATCGCGAGTAACACGGCGGCGGGCGCGTTGATCGTCATCGACGTCGAGACGGAGTCGAGCGGAATCCCATCGAAGACCGTCTCGAAGTCGTCGAGCGTGTCGATGGCGACTCCCGAGCGCCCCACCTCGCCCTCCGCCATCGGGGCGTCGGAGTCGTACCCCATCTGGGTGGGGAGGTCGAACGCCATCGAGAGTCCCGAGGAGCCCTGATCGATCAGATACTGAAACCGCTCGTTCGTCTCGGCGGCGGTCCCCATCCCCGCGTACTGCCGCATCGTCCAGAGTCGCCCACGGTGCATCGTCGAGTAGACGCCCCGCGTGTAGGGCTCCTCGCCCGGGAAGCCGACGTCCTCGCGGTAGTCGTGCTCGGCGAGGTCCGCCGGCGTGTAGAGGGCGGAGACGGTCCGGCCGCCCGTGTCCGTGGTGAACGTCTCGGCACGCTCCCCGAACCGGTCGACGGTGGGGCCATAGGTCTCTTCGTCCCACGAGTCACGAGCCTCGCGAATCCGCGCCAGTTCCTCAGGGTCGAACATTAGTGATCCGGTTGGGCGACCGAGGCTTAAGTGTGGAGGTCACAGGAAGCGATCTATCGGGCAATCGGTGAATTAGCCCCGAATAAACGTCAGTTTCTCACGTTCTTCGGGCGGGATGGGGTTCCGATAGGTCACGTCTTCGCCCTCACAGAGTCCCGCAAAATCGGTGTCCGTCGTGAGCAAGTAGTCGGCGTCGTATGCCCGCGCGAGTGCGACAATGAACGAATCGTATACGTCGTGGTTTTTTTCGGCACTGATTTCATACGCATCCAGAAGCGTCGACTCCGTGGCGTTGATAACCCGGGCGGGACTCCGAACGAGCGATTGTACCGCGTTGCGGGCGGCCGGGGAATCAACGCCAAAGTGGTGCGTCATCAGGTACTGTGCCCGGAGCGGATAGTAGTCGAATACGAGGAGCACGTTCGACCCATCGAGTGCGTTCTGTACCCATGGATAGACGTCGTCGTGGGCGGGATGATCGTCGGTGAGGGCAATCGCGAGGACGTTTACGTCCGTGAGCACCGTCACTTCGGTCGGGAGCGGATCGGCCATTGACTTGGTCGCTATCGCTCCATCGGTCCGAAAAGCGCCTCACCCGCATCGGTCGGGGTCGTGTCCTCCCAGTCCGTCCGGCCGGCGGTGGCGGTCTCCAACTTGGAACTCGGTTTCGGGGTGACCTCGAGTACCGAGCCGACGAGCGCCGCCGGGATCTCATCGCCCGCTTCGATCCCCAGTCGCTCTCGAACCGCCTTTGGGAGCGTCACCCGCCCACGGTCGTCAACCCTGAGCGTGAGCTCCATCTCGTCCTCGATATCGGTAGACCTGATACCCATTTTCAATCACTTACTTCCCACTACTGTGCTTACATATAAAACGGTTGTGGCGGTTTGAAGAGCTACCGGATCCATCGCTCACGCATGAACGTCCTTCCCGAACACACCGCACGGTTTCTGAGGGCGACGGCCCCGGATCACACGCCGGTCCAAGCCGAGATGGCCGACCTCGCCGAGGAGTGGGGGTTTCCGATCATCGGCCCGGAGTCGGGCGCGGTGCTCAGGCTCCTCGCGCGATCCACCGACGCCGAGCGCGTCTTCGAGTTCGGCTCCGGGTTCGGCTACTCCGCGACGTGGTTCCTCCGCGGCGGGGCCGAGTCCGTCATCTGTACCGAGTTCGACGAGGAGGAGGCCGAACAGGGGGTGGCGTTCGCGGCCGAGTACGGCTACGACGACGCTGTCACCTTCGAGGTCGGTGACGCGATGGAGACGATCGAGCGCTACGACGGGCCCTTCGACGTGGTCCTGATCGACCATCAGAAGTCCAGATACGTCGACGCGTTCGAGGCCGTGAGGCCGAAGCTCCGGCCGGGGAGCGTGGTCGTCGCCGACAACATCGCCTCCGGGCCGATCGACTTCGACGCCCTCGTGCGCCACGTCGCCGACGGCGACCCCCTTCCCTCGTCGGATGAGGACGCCCAAACCCACGGGATCGGGAGCTACGTCGATCACGTGACCGATGCCCCGACCGTGGAGACGGCGATCCTGCCGGTGGGTTCGGGGATCGCGGTGTCGACACTCCGCGGGTGACCCACGGGCGACCCACGGGTGACCCGCAAGCGACGTGCGACCGTGCGTTCCGAAACCCTTACTCCCGGCCCGGAACACCCTTGGGTATGAGCGAAACGCCCGAATCCGACGGGGATACCGCGAACACCGCCGCCGCCGCGGCCGCCGCCGTCGACGCCGAGGAGGTCCGCCACGTCGCCGAACTCGCGCGGGTGAACCTCGCTGACGACGAGGTCGAGCGGTTCACCGAGGAGTTCGCCGACATCCTCGACTCCTTCGCGGCCCTCGATGAGGTGCCCGAGACCGAACGTGACGAGGAGCTTATCAACGTGATGCGCGCCGATGAGGTCCGTGAGGGCCTCACCCAGGAGGAGGCGCTCGCGAACGCCGCCGAGACCGAGGACGGCTTCTTCAAGGGACCGAAGGTGTCATAGATGGCGGCCGATCACAACGTCTTCATCACGGAGGAGTCGATCGAGGGCGACGCGGAGGGCCCGCTCGTCGGGAGGACGGTCGCCGTGAAGGACAACCTCTCGACGGCCGGCGTACGCACGACCTGCGGCTCGGAGATGCTCGCCGACTACGTCCCGCCTTACGACGCGACCGCTGTGGTGCGCGTGAAGGACGCGGGCGCGACGATCGTCGGCAAGGCGAACATGGACGAGTTCGGGATGGGAACGACCACGGAGACCTCCGCGTTCGGCCCGACCCGGAACCCCGTCGACCCCGATCGGGTCCCCGGCGGCTCCTCGGGCGGCTCGGCGGCGGCGGTGGCCGCAGGCGAGGCCGACCTCGCTCTCGGGTCGGATACGGGAGGATCGGTCCGCTGCCCGGCCGCCTTCTGTGGCGTCGTCGGGATCAAACCGACCTACGGGCTCGTCTCCCGGTACGGACTCATCGCCTACGCGAACTCCCTCGAACAGATCGGCCCGATCGCGAACACCGTCGAGGACGCCGCAACCCTGCTCGACGTCATCGCCGGCCCGGACCCACACGACGGGACGACCCGTGATGCGGGCGCGGACTCGAACTACGCCGCGGCCGCCAACGGCGACGTGGACGGGATGACGATCGGCGTCGTCACCGAACTGTTCGACGGGGCCGACGAGCGCGTCGTCGAGACGGTCGAGGCCGCCATCGCGGACCTCGAATCGCGTGGCGCAGAGACTGTGGAGGTCTCGTTGCCCTCGCTCGAATACGCGGTGCAGGCGTACTACGTCATCGCGATGGGCGAGGCCTCCTCGAACCTCGCGCGGTTCGACGGGGTCCGCTACGGCCATCGCGGCGAGAGCGACGGGAACTGGAACGAGTCGTTCGCGGAGACCCGCGAGGCGCTCGGCGCGGAGGTCAAACGGCGGATCCTCCTCGGGACCTACGCGCTTTCGGCGGGCTATCACGACGCCTACTACGCGAAAGCGCAGGACGCGCGGGCGTGGATCAAAGCCGACTTCGATGACGCCTTCGAGTCGGTCGACGTCATCGCCTCGCCGACGATGCCCGTCCTCCCGTTCGAACTCGGCGAGAGCCTCGATGACCCGCTCCGGATGTATCTCGCGGACGCGAACACGACGCCGGTGAACCTCGCGAACCTTCCCGCGATCTCCGTCCCGGCCGGAACCGCCGACGGGCTCCCGGTCGGGCTGCAACTCGTCGGGCCGGCCTTCGGCGAGGAGGCGATCGTCCGGGCGGCGAGCGCGGTCGAGCACGACTTATAAGCGTCCTCCAGCGCCATTCGCAACGACCATACCGACCGACGTAAACGCGTACGTATGGGGCTGACCGAGGAGGAGCTGGAGCGACTCGCCGACGTGGTTCGTCTCCAACCGACGAAGAACGCGGAGCTGATCGAGGCGTGGGGCGTCGAGAGCGGCAGCGAGGTCCACTCGTATCTGGAGAACCATTTAAAGGAGTACTACTACCGCGACGACGACAGCCTGATCCGCGCGACGGCGGAGGCGAACGACCTCGTCGACGTCGAGCCTGGGATCGAAGCCGACGAGGTCGCCCGTGGCGGCGTCCCGAGCGTGATCCGGGTCCCGGAGCTCGAAGCGCAGGTGTTCGAGGTCGTCGCGGGTCCCGAAGACCGCTCGGAGTCCGTCGTCTGCGTCCTCACGAAGCTCCGGGAGACCTACGACATCGATCCCGAGGCCGGCGAGGTCCGCCGCGCCCTTCAGAGCCTCCGTCGCAAGAACGTCGTCGAGGTCGTCTATCGGACCGTGCCGACCTTCCGGTTGGCCGTCGAGCGCGACGCCGTCGACGTCGAGATCGCGGAGTAGGGCGGAACGGACGGGTGGCGGTCCGGCCGTCGCCGGACCCCATCGGTTTTAAAAGGCTCCGGGCGATACGGGGTGTATATGCCAACGTTCGAGCTGAACCTGTCGGATGACGTCTACGCGGAGTTTCAACAGCTTGCGGACAGCGAGTTCGTCTCCGAGGAGCAGGCCGCAGAGGAGCTCATCTCCTCGGGCATCGAGGCGTACAACATCACCGTCGTCGACGAGGAGCCGCACGACGAGATGCTGACCGGCGCGGAGAACAACATGTTCGATACCGCACAGGACCCGGGCAGCATCGAGGACGACCGCTTATAAACACTCCCGATCGTTTGTTTCGCGTCGACGAGTGGACCCCTCCACCGGTGAGTCCTGCCGTGGAGCACGTCGACCGAAAGCCTTTGGCCTAAGCGACGGAGCGGGCAGGTAGATGTCGACCCACCTCGCGCGAACGCACCTGTTCGGGACGGGCTGGCGGGGAGTGTTGCCGTTCGTAGCGGTCGGTGTCCTCATCGGTGTCCTCTCCGCCGGCTTCGTCGTCGGGATCACCGATCTCGGCGTCTCCCTGATGGTCGGCGTCGTCGCCGTGGGGGTCGCCGTCGCGGGCGGCGTGCTTCGAGGTGGCCTCCTTCCGACCGTCGGGGCGCTCTGGATCCTCGCTGTCTGGTGGTTCGTCTTTCCGCCGCTCGTCGGCCTGCTCACCGGGGACTGGGAGATCGGCTCCCGGTACAACTACCCCCGATTCCTCGATTATGGATACGCCTCCGCGACCGCCGAGTTACGCGGTGCCGTCGACCAAGCGGTCACGAACGGGATCGTTCTCGCCGCGCTACTCGGGACAGGCGGCTACCTCCTCGGGGCGGTCGGCGCGTGGCTCGCTGCCCGGCGGTGACCCCGTGAGGGGGGCCAGCCCGCTCACTCCTCGCGGTTGGTCGGCTCCAACGGGAGATCGAGCGCCTCGGTGAGATCGTGTTCCTCGCCCGTGAGGATATACAGAACGTCCTCCAAGACGACGACGAGCTCGGGAAGCTCGCGGGCGACGAGGTAGGTGATCCCGATCAGCGCGACGACGGCGAGCAGTTGGCTGATGATCCGATCGGAGACCAGAAAGGAGACGCGGTAGGGGTTGGTCGCGCCGAACATCGCCAACACGAGGTCGGGCTGCCAGTGCATATACTGGTTACCGGTGACGACGGAGATGAACGCCGTCCGGATGATGTTGAGCACGTAGATGAGCGGGATGGAGACGGCGAGCGCACGGAGCTTCCGGTCAAGCGGGGCACGGACCGCCGCGATCAACCCGCCGAAGATCGCCATACTCCCGAGGCCCGTACACGCCAACACCACGTTCACCCGGTAGGTGTGGCCGTCCTCGAGGGTCCACAGATACGCCGCATCGAACCCCTCGTGGCTCTCGACGCGTTCCGGGGCGTAGCCGAGCAGGTCGATGAGGAGCCCCGTGTGGCTGGCGACGACCTCGATGAGCACCTGTCGCGGTTCGGGGATTGCGAGCCCCGCGACCGTGAACGCGGGGATCGTCTCGAAGGGAAGGTAGATGAACAACATCAGCGCCACCGCCCGCGTGAGGACGAACAGCGACGCGCGCCCCCGATAGAGGAGGTAGCCCGCGTACGCACAGGCGGGGGCACCGATGAGCGCGAGGATCGACTCCACGTAGCTCTGATGTTCGAACGCGAAGAACGGGACCATCGAGAGCCAGAACAGGCCGAAAAGCGCCCACGTCCCGGCGGCGAGGGTCCTGCCGGCCGAATGGCCGTAGTGATCGAGCGCCCACGCGGTCGCAAAGAGGATCGCGACGATCCACGCGAACGTGAACGTGTCGGGGAGCGCGCCGAGGATGGCCACCGCGCCGACACCGGTCATGACTGAACCATCCGAGGTGACCGAATAAATCCCTTGTCGTTGTGCACGAGCGACACCCGAGCGATCGGGTGGGGGTCACGGACGGGCGATACCGAGCGATCGGGTGGGGGTCACGGACGGGCGATGCCGAGGTACCCGGGTCGCGCCCGCGGTCGACCGAAAGGCGCTTTTCCCGCCGGGACGACCCTCGCGCATGATCACGGTCGCGCTGGCGGGCAAGCCGAACGCGGGCAAGTCCACCTTTTATACCGCCGCGACGATGGCCGACGTCGACGTCGCGAACTACCCGTTCACGACCATCGACCCGAACCGCGGGGTGACCTACGTTCGAACCGAGTGCCCCTGTCTCTCCCGCGAGGAGCGCTGCGGCAACGAGAACTGTCGTGCGGGCAAACGCTACGTCCCGGTCGAACTGCTCGACGTCGCCGGACTCGTCCCGGGCGCACACGAGGGGAAGGGCCTCGGAAACCAGTTCCTCGACGCGTTGACCAACGCCGACGTCATCCTCAACGTCGTCGACGCCTCCGGCGCGACGAACGCGGAGGGCGAACCGGTCGAACCCGGGACCCACGATCCGCTTGAGGACGTCGACTTCATTGAGGAGGAGATGGACCTCTGGCTCACCGGCATCGTCGAAGACAACTGGGAAAGCGTCGAGCGGAAGTCCCGCTCACCCGACTTCGACATCGAGGAGGCGCTCACCGACCTCCTCACCGGGGTGGGGGCGACGGAGGCGGACGTCACCGCGGTCCTTCGCGATCTGGAGTATCCCGCGGACCCGATCCAGTGGAGTGACGACCACCGCGAGGCGCTCGCGCGGACGATCCGCCGCCGGACGAAGCCGTTCGTCGTGGTCGCGAACAAGGCGGACGTCGCCGCCGACGGGGCCATCGATCGGATCCGCGAGGGGACCGACAAGCCGGTGGTTCCGACGACGGCGGACGGCGAGTTGGGGCTCCGACGCGCGGCGGAGGCGGGGCTCGTCGCCTACGACCCCGGCGATGACGGCTTCGAGATCACCGGCGAGGTCTCCGAGGGCCAGCGGGAGGGCCTCAATGCGATCCGTGCGGTGATGACGGAGTTCGACGGAACGGGGGTCCAGACGGCGCTCAACACGGCGGTCTACGACGTGCTCGACCGCGTGACGGTCTATCCAGTCCAGGACGGCTCGAAGTGGACGGACGGGACGGGGACGGTATTGCCGGACGCGTTCCTCCTCCCGACGGGCGCGACGCCGCCGGACCTCGCGTACGCCGTCCACACGGACATCGGCGAGGGCTACCTCCACGCCGTCGACGCCCGCTCGAATCGGCGGATCGGCGAGGGTCACGAACTGACCGAGGGCGACGTGGTTCAGATCGTGAGTACGAACTAACGGCAAGGTGATCCGATATCTTGCAGCGAGGACGAACGTGTTCGGTTGAGCGGTGGGAGCGGAATTCATCGTAGAAACCGGCGATATCGCGCGCCTCGGCGGGTGGGAGGCTCGTGTTGAGGGTTGGCACGCTCCCGGAATAATTACTCAAGGGCATCATAAGCTGAGTTAAATATTCCTCATAGCCATATTGGTTTATGAGTGGGGACGGTACGTCGAGTCGACAATGAAGCGAAGACAGTTCCTGCGTGGGGCCGGCGCGGGTGTCGCCGGCACCGCCCTCGCCGGCTGTGTCGGTGGCGATGGTGGAACCCGGACCGTGACCGTCGATTACGCCTACTACAACCCCGTCAGCCTCGTCCTGCGTGAACACGGTTGGTTGGAGGAGGCGTTCGAAGACAGCGAAGCGGAGGTCGACTGGCTGTTGAGTCTCGGCAGCAACGAGGCCAACGAGTACTCACAGACCGGCGAGGCACAGGTCGCCTCGACTGCCGGCGTGGCGGCGCTCATGGCCCGCTCGAACGGCGTGCCGATCACGACGCCGTACATCTACTCCGAGCCGGAGTGGACGGCGCTCGTCACGCTCGATGGGAACGGGGTCGAGTCGGTCACCGACCTCGAAGGGGCGTCCGTCGCGGCCACACGCGGTACCGACCCCTACTTCTTCCTGCTGCAGGCGCTCGACGAGGAGGGGTTGAGCGAGGACGACGTGGACGTAGTCGACCTGCAACATCCGGAGGGGCAGGACGCGCTCGTCCGCGGCGACGTGGACGCGTGGGCGGGGCTTGACCCCCACATGGCCGAACTCGAACTGGAGGAGGAGGGCGCTGAGCTGTTCTACCGTGAAACCGCGTTCAACACCTTCGGCTTCCTCAACTTCCTCGATGAGTTCCTTGCGGACCACCCCGATGACGCCCAACGGGTCATCGAAGCGTATGAGCGTGGCCGCGAGTGGGCGCTCGACAATCCGGAGGAGACGGCAGGTATCCTCGCGGCCGAATCGGACATGTCCGAGCCGGTCGCCGAGCGGGTGTTCACCGAACGCAACGACCTCACCGAGCCCATCCCGGGCGAGGACCACGGCGACCTGCTCGACGAGCTCGCACCGATCCTCGAACGTGAGGGACTCGTCTCCGACGACGCCGACCCCGGAGCAGCGGCCGGCGACCTCCTCGATGAGTCGTTCGCGCAGGAGGTGATCTGAGGTGGCGACGACGGGGAGGACGTACACGGTCGGTAGAGCGGCCCTCCCGAACGCCGATCGGTTCCGCTGGTTGCTCGGACTCGTCGTGCCCGCCGTCCTCGTCGTCGTTTGGCATCTCGCCGTGTCGGTGGGGGTGTTCGCGCCCCACCAGCTTCCCGAGCCGCTCCGCGTCCTCACCACCTTCTACGGGATGGCCGCGAGCGGCGAGCTGTGGGGACACATCGCGGTCACGGTCCAACGGGTCCTCTTCGGCGTCATCATCGGCGTCGTCGTCGGGGTGCTTTTTGGAACCCTGACCGGCTATTATCGTCTCGCGAACGACCTCTTCGACCCGCTGTTTCAGTCGATGAAGAACATCCCCTCGCTGGCGTGGGTGCCACTCTTCCTGCTCTGGTTCGGGATCGGCGAGAGCGCGAAGGTGCTGCTCATCGCCGTCGGGGCCTTCTTCCCCGTCTATCTCAACCTCTCGACGGGTATCGCCGGGGTGAGCGAGGACCTCCTGGAGGTCGCGGCCGTCTACGACCTCGGCCGGATCGAGGAACTCCGGCGAGTGATCCTTCCCGCGGCGCTTCCGAGCCTGCTCGTGGGGATCCGCGGCGGGGTCGGCCTCGCATGGATGTTCGTCGTCGCCGCGGAACTGATCGCGGCCAGTCAGGGGATCGGCTTCCTGCTGTCGGACGGGCGAACCCTCGCCCGGCCCGACATCATCATCGGCTCGATCCTGCTTTTCGCCTTTTTCGGTAACCTGTCGGATCTCGGCGTCAAGGAGGTGGAAAAGCGTGTCATCACTCAATAAAAAACAAGGGGACACAAGCAGCGGTCAGCGGCCGAACGCGAACGACAAAGACGCACTCGTCGTACACGATCTCACGAAGCGTTACGACGAAACCGTCGCGCTCGACGGGATCGACCTCGCCGTCGCCGATGGCGAGTTCGTCTCGGTCGTCGGTCCCTCCGGCTGTGGAAAATCGACGCTGCTCCGGGTGTTGAGCGGGCTTGAAGAGCGCTTTTCGGGTCGCGCCGTGGTCGATGGCGAGGACGTCCGTGACGGCGGCAGCGACGACGTCGGCATGGTCTTTCAGGAGCCGCGGCTCCTCCCATGGGCCGACGTCAGGGAGAACGTCGCCGTCGGCCTCCCGGCCGGTGTTGACGCCGATGACCCGAAGACAGCCACACGGATCGACGATCTGATCGAAACGGTCGGGCTTTCGGGCTTCGAGGACCATCGGCCCGGTGGCCTCTCCGGCGGGATGGCACAACGGGTGTCGCTCGCGCGCGGGCTCGCTTATCAGCCCTCGGTATTGCTGCTCGATGAGCCGTTCTCGGCGCTCGATCAGCTGACGAAGTACGAACAGCAGGACAACCTCCTCGAGGTCTGGGAGGCGCGTGGGACGACGGTCGTCCTCGTCACCCACGACATCGAGGAGGCCGCCTACCTCTCCGATCGCGTCGTCGTCCTCGGCGGGCAGCCCGGACGGGTGGTCGAAGCGGTCGACGTCGACATCGCGCGGCCACGCAGGCGAACCGACGAGCAGCTGGTGGCGATACGCGAGGCGATAACCGGCGCGCTCGGGGTCTGAGCACCGGCGGAAACAAGCCGGAATCAGGCCAGCCGTTCGCGGGCGTACTTCGCCAGCAGCGGAAGGTCCTCAAGGTGGAGGAGCTTCCGCATCGCGAGTTTGTTCCCCTGATTCGCCTCCGTGAGGATGTCGTCGTCGGTCCGTCGAAGGTCCCGCATAAAGCGATCGTAGCGCTCGTTCGGTGCGAGGTACAACAGCTCCGTGAGCATCAATCGCTGTTTCATCCGGGGGGCAACCTCCTGGTGCCATAACTCCTCATAGAGCGCGAGGCTGGCGGCATCGGTGGGACGTTCGGAGTCGGTGAGACATCGGTCGACCGTCACCGCCGCCGCCCGCCCGGATTTCATGCACTTGTGGATCCCCTCGCCCCAAAGCGGGTCGATCGTCGGGACGGTGTCGCCGATGGCGAGGAACGAGTCCGTATGCATCCGGCCAGGGGGTTGGATGTGTGCGGAGCCACGGTGGACTTTCCCCTCGAGACGCTCGGCGTTCGCGAAACGCGGGTCGTTCTCCAGCCACCCCTCCAAGTAGCCGTCGACCGTCTGGCCCTTCTGTGCGAACTCCCGATGGCGGTCGTTCTGGATGTAACAGATCCCCACCTTCGCCGTGTCCTCGCCCGTCGAGAAGATCCACGAGTAGCCGCCAGGAGCGATGTTGTGATCCAATCGGAGCATCATCGCGCGGCGCAGGTCCGCATAGCCCGGATGGTTCATCTCGACGCCCTCCAGTTCGTACTCGATGCCGATCGCCTGGTTCTCCCGTTCGAGGTCGACGACGCCCAGCGCGCTCGCAATGGGTGCGGCCGGTCCCGTCGCGTCGATCACCACGTCGGCGTATATCTCCTCGTCGCCGGCGTATTGTACGCCCTCGATGGTGCCATCGTCGCCGAGGATCGGCCGTGAGACGCGCGCGTCGAACCGGTACTCCGCCCCCTCGTCGCGGCCGTCCTCAACGAGGTATCGTTTAAAATCGGCGAACTCCAACACCGCGCCGGGCTGGTAGGACTGATAGTAGTCGTTCGGCGACTCCAATACCACATCGTCGGTGTACTGCATCACGACGTCGTCGGGGATGCCGAAGGCGGCCATCATCGACGGGAACGAGCCCGCCGTCGATTTGTTGCTCTGTCGTGGGAACTCGTCTTCGGACTCCGTCTCGAGGACGACGACGTCGTAGTCGCGTGCGGCGAGATCGCGGGCACATTGGGCCCCGGCAGGACCCGCACCGGCGATCACGACGTCGTAGCGGTCAACCATACACGGTATAAATACGTCGCCGTAATTAGTGTTGCTGAACTCGATCGAAAA
>Ga0207421_10004183_pt1 | contig 16810 bp, 4 predicted proteins | sample SodLakKL_010_SED_4_FD_187542 | JGI IMG/M metagenome (GOLD analysis project Ga0207421, IMG submission 187542) | Alkaline sediment microbial communities from Lake Tanatar, Kulunda Steppe, Russia - 8KL_010_SED (SPAdes) (version 2) | ecosystem: Environmental > Aquatic > Non-marine Saline and... | reverse complement strand
CGATGATATCTGGGATCTTATCTCGCACGAGTTTGTCATATTCTTTCATACTCATCCTCTCTTTTCGGCCTTGATGAGGATTATTATTAGATTGAGATTGAATCCTCCTTATATTTTGATTTCCATCCTTCATGAACAGATATTGCAAACAGATTCATAAATGATTCTTCAAAGTAAGATTCTATCAAATAATTTTTTAAGGAGGTTTTTTCCTAAAGGATTCTACAATGAGGCCTATAGATGAAGAAAATTTGCTAAAAACTTGCATTACGGATTTTAAAGAGATGTATTCCGCTAAATCGCCTGAAGGGTATGAACCACCGAATTCTCCCTATCAACCCCTACTCCTTCTCTCTATAATATCAGGATATAAAGGGGAAGATAAAAAACTTGATAATCTCAAAAAAATCCCTATAAATCCTATCTCGGAGAGTGATTCCGGTCTTAGAGGGCGATACAAAGATTTAAAAACGATATTAAATTTAGACGGTGGGCCGATCAACCTACCTCTCGATGCTTTAAAAAACGAAAAGATACTAGGTTTCAAATTCAATAAAAACAGATTATTGTTTGATATCGATCCTTCGATCATCTCTGAAGGAGTGATTAATACAGAGTTGAGAGATAGATTTGAAAATGAAGGATACCCTTTGGAAGAAAACCTAACAATCTCTAAACACGATGGTGGATATTGGATAAAATCTGGAGGTGTTAATAAGTTTTGGATAGAGTTTGGTAAAAATAAATTATATATATATAAAGGGCTCGGTAATCAACCAAATCTTAGCGATATCGAAGAGGATATCGATCATATCCATCTGGTTGAAAGATGGATTGATGTGATAGAAAATCATGAAAAATCTGTTATATTGATCGAAAAGATATTGGATGACGAACGATACTTCACCAAAACAGGTAAAGAAAGGATGAAAGGTAGAATCCAGGACATGATAGATAGACCATTATATACAGAAAAATCTGATAAAGAAACTGACAGAACTCAAAATCAAAAATCAAACTCCGATTATGGGGAAAAAATAGAACCGGATGACGAGACCTCTCTCATGCTTGAAGACCATCTAGAAAAGGTGATGGAGGAATCTGATGTCGCTACCGAAGAGGTCCTAGAACTCCTTGAAAAAAGTGATGACCGATACAAATCAAAACTTCTACTCGCTCTAGAATACAATCAGGACTCTAAAATATTAGATAATAAAAAATTCAAAGATAAGGTGATCGATCTTATCATCGATGAAGAAGAAGGGCCAGTCAGGGAAAACCTTAAATCTTTAATCCATACTTGCTACGATCATCCGAACTTTTTTATAAACAGATTGCTAATACTTCTCGATAGTCATAATCCTGAAACGAGAAGTGACGTGGCAGAATCTCTTGAAATCTTCGATATGCGAAAGGTGAATACACATCTTATAGACAAGCTTCAAGATGAAAGTATCGAAGTCAGATTGAGTGCATTGAAGACCCTTATTCGAAATGATAATTTCAAATGTGCTGATGTTGAAGAAGCATTAGAGGATTGGAAGAGAAATCTTCACACTCTAGATGTCGTATCCGAAAGGAGCATTGAAAAAACCAAAAAGAAGATCGAACACGATGATATAGAGCGCTTATCTTGGAGGAAAGCCGTCAAAAATGCGATAAAGAATTTGGTAGATAGACATGGCGACCCGATATTCACCAGACAGTCCTTGATAGATGAAGAGATGGATTATATAAAAAGGTCGACCAGGAGTGAAGGTAAGACTCCTACTCAGACTTTGAGCAGAGTTTTACAAGAACTGTGGAAAGAAGAAGACTTCATCACCCACAAAAGAAGAGGAGTCTATGAATTCAAAGGCGATGATACAGAGAAAGATTCTGAATCAGAAGAACCGGTCGATGAAGATATTGATAAAAAAAAGGAACAGCTTTTGGCTGAGATATCCGAGGGAGAGATAGATTTAAAAGAAAAAGAATATAATATAACAGAACTTTTGAGAAATCGTGAATTTCTAGCAAGGTTCATAGAGATCGTCGATGATTTCGACCCTAAAAAGAAATATAAGGTCATAAATATCCTTTCAAATTTTGAGAAGGATATCGTCTTGGAGAGATTAGTAGAGTGGTTAGAAAATCCCAATGAATGGGTGAGAGAAAACTCAGCTGAAGCTTTGAAGGATTTTTCGGAAGAAATGGTCATTCCGAAATTATCAGAACTGCTAAAAAATAGTGACTTTACCAGGGCTAGAAAATATGCAGCCGAAATTTTAGGCGAGTTCGATTATGATGAGGCTCTAAAGCATCTGGAATACGCTTTGGAAGATAAAGACCCTGAAGTCAGAAAAGAAGCTGTGAACTCGCTCGGGAAGAAAGAAGATGAAAAATTAGAGGGAATATTGTCCCAAGCAAAAAAAAGTGATTTTCCGGATGTTAGAGATGGAATCAAAAATATGATAAAAAGAAAGGATCTAGATATCTCAGAGGATGAAAAAAAAGATGAAGAAGATGAAAGTCTTGAAAACTTGTTCCCATAGACATAGAATCAGAAGGTGGAAGATTGGTTTTCAGTTCTGATTATAAAGATAAAGTAGTCACCTATAAAGGGAAAAAATATTTCATACCGATGGTGTTAGAAACATTTCCTCGAACATTGAAAGGTAGACAGATCCATCCTTTCACAGAATATGAGTATACTGATGAGATTCCTATAGGTGATGTTGAAAGGAGTTTTTTGAAGATCGATGATTTTAAAAAACTGATCGGGGCATTGTTATCTTCTCTATATTCTACATCTGAAGAGAGTTCAGGAGGGCCTTCTTTTAAATGTAATACCAAATTCAAGCCTTATCAGTTCAGGCCTCTTCTAAAATATCAAAAAAACGATCAAGATAGGATATTGATAGCAGACGAAACTGGTCTTGGAAAAACGATAGAAGCTGGATATATTTTGGTCGAGGAATTAGCTCGACAAGACCTCAACAGAGTACTGATACTCACACCAGCTCATCTCAGATACAAATGGAAAGGGGAACTCTGGAATAGATTCGGATTGGATTTTAAGGTGATAAAGAGCGGTCGACAATTGAAATCGATGATGGAGCGAAAAAAAAGGATCTATTCTATAGCTTCTATGGAATTGGCTTCAAGTCTCGAAGCTGATTCAGCAGGTCTTTATTTTCAAGATTCTAATCTTGATATGTTGATGATCGATGAAATCCATCGGATGATAGGAAGAGAAAGAGAAACTGACAGGAGGAGGTTGGGTCTTTCCCTCTCTTTAATATCGGATAGATGTATAGGTATAACTGCTGCCCCTGTCCAGATAGATATATATGATCTTAAGCGGATATTCGATATAGTATATCCAGGCCGTATATCTGAAGATGAATTCGAAAAAAAGGTCACTTTGGCTTCAAAATTGAATGAGATTTATTGGATTTTATCTAAAGATCCCCTAGATGAAGATGATAAGAAATCATTGTCAAAAAAGATTAGGAGCTTAAAAGATGATTTTGATATATCAGAGTATGGGAATGATAAAAAACAATTCCTAAAGCTTCATTCTGACATCCAAGATTTCATCGAAGATGAAGGAGAAAAATTAGAAACTCAGTTCCAGTTACGAGAAGAAACGAAGCAAATCAATCCTCTGACCTCACTATATACCATGAGTAAAGCTATTGAAGTTGGGGAGGCTAGGACTAGAGATATAAAAAATATCAAGGTCTCTTTAGGCGAGGAGACTATAAAAGGCTATCAATCAGATGGTAGGGTTGAGATATCAGAAAGAGATTTATTTGAAGAAGTAAAAAATATCCTTAAAGATTCGTTTTCAGGACCCCATCTTTTTCAATTGTCCTCCTGTCTTCCAGCGATGTTAGATTTGATGAGGAAGGGCATGGAAGGCTTTACTGTTTGGAATCCTGATAAGAACAGATTCGAAGGTGAAGATGATTCATTATCAAAAGATATGAAAAAAAGATGCAAAAAATTAGCAGATAGATATGGATTGATAAAAAAGGATACAAAATGGACCGTCTTGGTCGATAGATTGGAAGATATGAGAAATGAAGATAGAAAGACGATAGTGTTCACGCAATGGAGGCCGACTTTAAGATATTTTGATAGGAAGAGAAGACAACTGGACTTTAAGACTTTCTTGATTAGTAGTGAAGATGACAATTATACCCGGAAAGAGAAATCGAACGCCTTTCAAAACCATGATGGTTTCTCTGTTCTTTTCACCACTGATATACTTTCTGAAGGGATCGATCTACAAAATGCTAGTGCTGTGATAAACTATGATCTGCCAACTAACCCTCAGACCATCGAACAAAGGATAGGAAGAGTAGATAGAGTCGGGCAAGAGAGGGAGTCAGTGAAGGTGATGAACATGATCGTTGAAAACGGTAAAGATGAAGAATGGTTACCTAGGATTAAAGCACGATTAGAAGAACAGAGAGAAGGAGTGGGATTTTCTAGGAGTATATTTGAAAATATAGATAAAGACTTTATAGAGGATAAAGACGAGGTGATGAATCTATTGAGGGAAAGATATAGACAAGAGTTGAAAGAGGAAGTCATCTTATGGGGGGTAGATGATGTTTTGGATGAAGACATAAAATCGAGACATGAAGAATTAAAAAGAAAAGGATATGACTTGAGGTGGACCTGCTTAAGGAATATGTTCAAAGCTATATCTGGTGAAGATGGCATACAGATTGACGTATTTAATCAAGGAGAGAAAGCAAGATTGACAAACGTCAAGGATTTCGACATATCAGTGATAAAAGATATTCTGCAAAAAAAACATGAAAGAAAAGTGATAGGAGATTTAAAAAATCACTGGGAATCTGATAAGATCGATCTAGATTTGGCTACGGGGAATCCCACGGGTCTCGATATCCCATTTCATCATCCTTTATTTAAAAAATCCGTTTCGATATCTAAATATTGTTTTTGTGAGGAATCAGATGATGGATTAAGGATAGGAGATGTTTTCAAAATCATCCCAGATGATGAAAAAGGAGCTTATGAAAGAAGATTTCTGATATTGGTCGAAGCAAAGCTAGAATTGATGGAATATACCGAACAAGAATATTTCTGGTTCTCCATCGGAGAAAGATTGAAACGTCTTGATGATTTCTCTTTGGACCAGATATATAAAGATTATGAAGATGATAGGATTCAAGTTTGTTTCGATTCTTTTGAAACCGAAATCAATATAGCGGATTTGAAAAAGAATATCGAATCTGAGTTACAAGACTGGTTCGAAAAAAAGTATGAGTCACTCAAGTCGTCTATCCTTATAGAAAAAGAAAGAAAATTTAGTTTTTTGGATCATCGTCTTGACAAAGAGGACTTCGATAGAGGGATGAAAAATAACCAAAAAAATGATATATATAACTCTCATATCCTGCATAAATTAGAGGACCTAGAGAAAGAGATACAATCCTTGAAAGAAGATATCGCTGAGAAGGAAAGTGAACTGAAAGTCCTTGCTATGTTCCTGACCGGAACAAAAAATTAAGAGATGGTGATATATATCTCAGATGAAATAAGGGATGATGAGAAAGTAGAGGATGACGAGGAATTCATATATTGTTCAGATGGAGAGAAGTGTGACAATCAGAATTTTGCCCATAGATCGGAAATAGAACCCACTGAATGGGATTCTTGGGTATGCAAAGAGTGCATGGATAATAAGATAGGGATAGAACTGATCGACTTCATAAAAGAAAGGATAAAGGTCACTGAGAGTGAAGAAGATGATCAGAGCAAGTTCATATTTAGAGAGCTTGTTCAAAACGCTGACGATGTTGAATCCCAAAAATTAGTTTTGAGATTCGAAGAGGATGCCTTATATGTAGCGAATGATGGTCGAGCTTTTACCGCTACCTCTTGGGATGGGAAGAAAAGTGATTGGGACAGGATATCAGAAGTTTTAAAGATGCATCAAGCGGATGATAAACAGACGACAGGTCACTTCGGGAGTGGTTTCCAAACGGTATACGCCCTCACCAACCAACCTGAGATACATTCTAATGGGAATTCTAGAGCTATGAATCCGATCGATAAAAAATGGATCAATGATATCCCAAAGAAGAGTTCTCCGTATACCCATAAAGAAGAGAAAAAAGGTGTGCTCTTTCGATTCCCTTGGAGGGATGACGAATCAGCTGAAGAAGAATTTGGTGGGATTTTTTCTGATAAAAGCACTTGGCCTCGCTGGGGGAGAAAGGAAAGGAGAGCTTTATTCGAGGACCTCAAGGAATATATCCATGCTTCTATCCTGTGTTGTCAACACCTGGAAAAAATCAGACTGTTATGGGTTGAGGATGAGGATATCGAATCTTATCAGGCCGAAAGAGATTTCAAATTAGATGGCCATCATGACGACGGGACCTCTTCTATTGGCAGAGTAATATCCGGTGAAGGAATATTTGAAGACCCTCAAGATTTCGAAAAAAGTTTCCTAGACGATGATTGGAAATATCAAAAAACGGAAGAAAAGTCGTATCATATATCTTACCGAAAGGTGAAAAAAGACGGTGAAACCCAACACATCTGGAAAAAAGGTGGAGGAGAAGGATATGTGATAACTTCTTCTGATGCTGAAGATTATTCCTCTGATAAAGAGGTCAAAAAGAACGATTGTTATCTTTTATTACCATTTGATTCCATAGATTCCGATGGCAGTATAATAAATAGATATCTTTATAGTGTGATACCGCTACCTAGAAAAAGTAAGAACGGTTTCGTTTTCACGTCCCATCTCTTCCCTGTAGAGAGTAGGAAAGATGTAAAGATCGATGGCAAATTCGGAGAATGGTATCAACTCGTCATGGAAAATATAGCTGAACTCTTCATTGGTTCTTTTGAATCTTTCATAAATCAAGCGAAAGATAAGTTCGATGACAAAGATAAAGTACAAAAAATGATATTGAACAACATACCTAGAACAGAGTTATCAGAATGGATGAGACCTGGAAGAACGGGGGGATGGAATCATAATCTAGATCAGAAAATAAAAAGAAAGATTATCGAATCAGAGATATTACTTTCTGAGGATGATTGGATATCTCCCAAAAAGGGTTACTGGGGAACTGAATTACAAAGAGAAGTCATATCAAAATTAGAGGGGTATCCCATATCAGAAACATTTTGGGGATATCTCCCTACTTATATACAAGATGAGTTAGGTGATAGCGAATTCTCAGCAGATGTTTTCAAAAACTTATGGGAAAGATTCTTTGAAGAAAACAAGCATTCTGATGGAGAACTCATCTATGGACAAAGACTAGAAGATAATAATGAGCTGGACCTAGATTTTATCGAACCTCTGATCGAATATGCTTTGTTAGAAAGTGATTCGAGAGATTTGATAGATCTGAAACTTGTACCTGGAAAAGATGGGGTCCTGAGATCTATAAAGGATTACCCGATAATACCTGAGGAATTCCAAGAGTTGAAAAGACTTCTTTCTGAAAAACACCAGATTCATGATGATTTGAAGTCTCAGCTCAAAGATGTCTCTGTGGAAAGAAGGACAGCCGATCCTATCGAGATAACTAGTATACTGAATGAAGCTGTTAGAGACCAAAAAGAAAGGTTCGATGGAATCAACGATGATGACCTTGAAAATATATCAAAATTATTGTCGGCCCTATCGAACAACGATGACTTTTTCGTTTCAGAAAAGATGAAGGACTATAAGATACTTCCCTATGAAAAAGAAGGAAAAGTTCATCTAGGGACCCCTAATACTTATGAAACTGATGGTGAGATTAAATTATTAAACGATAAGAATACTAGTGATAAAATCGCGGAAAATTACACTAGAGATTCGGTATTTGCCACTACTAAAAAGGAAGAAGTTGAAGGGCTCACTGAAGAAATCGAGGAAAAAACCAAAATTGTCAAGTTGATAGGTATCGATGAGAACGAGTTAAGTGATGTAGAAACTGAATTTTATTTAAAGGCACTAGCTAATAAAGGAAAACCTCCTGCAAATTTTGTTCGACATTTTCTATCTCCGAACCATGGAAGTCTTTTTGTGGACGAAAACTTGAAGGACTTTTTGGGCATAGAAGATAAGGAAGAGATAATCGCACAAAAAAAAGAGATGCAGAAAGCACTGAAGGTATACTTCAAAGGAGATCCCAAGACGGAAACCAGAACAAAGATAACTCCTACGCATATGAGTCGGGTACCATCGTTATATGATGACGAGGGAGTATGGCGTGAAGCTGGTGAATTCGCGATAGATATGACTCCTGGTCTAAGATTGTTCGATCTCAGGAAATTGCATCCTGATATAGAAGAAGAATGGGATGAAGATGTCCTAACAAATATTGGTGTCACTGAGAGCCCTGAGTACGAGGTGATAGAAGGTAAGATAGCTGACCTAAGAGAGAGTCTTGATGATAATCGTGGGGAATTGGCCAGCATATTTATCTATCTTTTGACAAGTGATGGCATATCAGAAGATATCCTTGAGGATTTGAACGATTATTTTTCTGATAAAAAAGTGATTCCTACCAACTCAGGATATGGAAAACTTGGTGAGGTATATTCTCCCTCCAAAAACCTAAAAAGATATCTTGGGACTGAGTATGATAAGACTTTTGATCTCTCCTCTTGTAATCAAGAAGTAAGGGAATTCGTATCTGAAAATATGGGCGATGAAAAGATCGATGAAGAACGTCTGAGAAGATTAGGTTTCCTCTTAGAGCCAAGAAAAGAAGACCTATTAGATGTCCTCAAATCCTGTATAGATGAAGACATCGACCCTCCTGAAGATCTTTTCAAGAAACTAGAAGAGAAACTAGATGATGATCTTCCCGAAGGATATAGATTCTATCATCATGAGGGAGGTTGGATAAGTCATGAGAATATAGTGCTGGATGATACGAAAGAAGACATATCCGATGAGATAGAAGAAGAGTTATTGGTTATCGAAAGATCTGAAGAGCATCCTATAGAATATTTAAGGAAGATCGGGGTATCAGAAAGAGTGAATCCTAACTTCATACTGAAGAAGTTAAGCGACGGGACATTATCACCGTCCAAAGGATACTGGTCAGATCTTTATAAGGATGTCAATGAATTGGATATATCTAAAGAATACAAAAATCTAGGATTATATCCTTTCAAACCTTCAAAATTCGTCCCACCTATAAAAGTATTGATCGGCGGGGGTGAAGCCGATGACGGACTACCTCTTTTCCCTGAAAAAGGAGAGTATATGTCAAGATATTATATCCCATCCGAAGGATTGGAAGAAAAAGAGATAGAACTTTTAAGAAAACTCGGAGCCGATAAAGAAGAAGATGTCTCTATCGAGACTCTTATCGACATGATCAAGACTCATGAAGATGATGACCTCTTCGAAGACGATATAGAAGAGGTGATGAGATGTTTGAGAAGGATACAAGCACAGAACCAACACGAATCCTTGATAGAAGAAAGAGTATGGCCTGTTAGGAAGGGAGATAAAGTGAAACTTGAGAAACCGCCCAAAGCATATCTCCCTGATTCACCAGACTTGTATAAGAAGCTCAAAAACGATCTTTCTTTCGCTGTGGTTGAACTGGATGGGGATATCCATGAAGACTTATTAACATTCGCTGAATTCAATGGGGTAAAGAGTATAGAAGAGGAAGTCGACATAAGTTTCGAGTCTCCAGAAGGGACTGAAACTGATGAGGGAGCTGTAGAGTACTTTAAAGAGATATCGGATTGTGTTCAGAAAAAGTTTTCGAGATTAGAAGAAGAAGGGGGTCTAGATTGGATAGACGAGTTCTCTGTGAAGACGGTCCGCGGTGAATTGAAGAAGAAGATCGAAATCGAGGATAAAACATTCATCGAATCTTCAGAGGAAGGATTGATATCTAAGACTGAAGAAGAAAGAATCGTATGGTTTATCTCATATCCTCTCTCTGACAATGATTTGAATCTCATCAGTGAAAAATTCCAAGAGATCATAATCGATCATATTGGATATCGACCGGAAGAAAGTGGTGAACTTAAGCACTTGATTTATCGACTCATGAGCAGAGCAGGAGAAGAGTGGTCAGAGATCGATCCAGATTTCGAATATGACGGACCAAAACCGAGATCACCAGGTGGTCCTCTATATCTAGAGCAAGATATAGAGGGTTCGAGTGTAGGATATCTGAGGACCTTGAGAGAGCTAGAATCTTCATATGGTGTCTGTCAGATATGCGGAGCCATCACGCCTAGATCTGAGGATGGTCAAGAGACCAGTGAAAAGGTAAAAAAAATAATAAGCAATCGTGGAGGTGATTTGAAACCACCAGAAGATATGAAAGATAGATATAAAGAATATGACCTCGGCAATTCGCTCTTCCTATGTCCGAGACATCATGCTTTATATATGAGGGGACTAGTCAAGTTTAAACCTTGGGATTTAGATGAAATAGATGAAGAGGATATCGATTTGATAGAAGATCGTCTAGAAACCCTAGAAGATGATGGTCATGAGAAGCCTTTACCTATCTTGGTCTATGAAAACCCTGAGAACGGTGTTAGAGAACTAGAATGGAGGGAAAGAGAATTGACTTTCCAAGAAGACCATTTTAAAGAATTCTTGAAAGAGATCAGGACATACTTTGAACTTATGCTTGATGGAGACGGACGGTGATAGATATCACTGGTACCATCCAAATCCCGAAGGGAAAGGAAAGATGGTTGGAAAAGCTGAAGGCTATCTATGATTATGAATCTCGTAATATATCAGGACCGGGCTCTTATAGGAACGATATCAACAAAGTATTATGGAAAAAATCAGATATCGTCGATTTTTTAATAACGAATAACATCGATACTGAAGGATTAGACGAACTTCTGGATTGGCTTGATGACAACAGGCAATTGATACATATACAAGATGATGGAACTGAAAAATTTTTAACAAGAGTCGGGGAGACCATACGGATTTTAGGGTTCAATTATGAATATTGGCCTCGATGTAATGTCGGTGTAGATACTATAAGATGGTTGGTAGACGATAAGAAAATACCTGAATATGATATCAAAGCTCAGAATTTCATAGATGATGTGAAGACTGAGTTAGAAAGTGTATTAGGTGATACTTATACATATTCTAATCTCCCTTCATCTATCGGTGAAGTAGTAAAGGGTGCATCAAAAGAGATAGCTGGAAGAGACTGGAAAAAGGCCACTTTCTCAAATTTTCAATTGAGATCTACGAAGGAGATATTGAAATCAAGATATTTAGATGGTTATGATGTCAAGACCAATGTTCTGACAGCTGGTGTTGGATCAGGGAAGACCTATGGTTTCAGTATACCTACTTTAATCTCTGCAATAGATTCTATCAAAAGAGGAGAAAGGGGTAGACGGACGCATCTCTTCCTCTATCCAAGAAAGGCTTTAGCTAAAGATCAATACAAGACCATATCTGATCTACTGAGCTATGTCGATAATGAACAACTTGATGTTCACTTAGAACATAGTTCATTTTATAATGAAAGATATGCCTCTGTGAAAGAGGGTATAAAGGATATCTACAAACCAGATTTTAAAGATATCCCTCCGCCCACTATCATAGTAACTACTTTAGAAACGCTCAAGAGGAGATTATATAACCCATGGTTCCTTGAGAAGGTATCTGATCGACTAAAGATGGTCATCTTAGATGAGATACACCTTGTATTAGGTCTTTCAGGGGGTCTTTCTGGGGGACTATTGAAACGCCTCAAGAGGATTTCACAAGAAGACCTTAATTGGATAGGTTCTTCAGCTACTATAGCTGAGCCGGCTCGACATACAGCTAAGATATTCGGTTTGAATCCATCGGAAGCCCAAGCTATAAGACCAGAAAAGGAAAACCTTAGAAAAGCAGGGATAGAACATCATGTTTTCACCAGACCTATGCCTCTTACCTCTGATATAGGTACCTTGATAAATACTACTAGTCTTCTCGTACATAGTAGAAGAGATAGATTACCTACTAGAAGAGAAGAACCTAGTTCTAAAAGTTTGGCTTTCGCAGATAGTCTAGATATTCTAGGAAGATGGAACGCTGATTTGAGAGAGAACGAAAGAATCGAAGATGAACTCTTCAGACCTCATCCTGAGACAGAAGATGTCGATCAGTGGAATTCTAAACAACGAGAGATACCATATGTCTTCAGATTTTATAATCCTCTTCAAAGGCGTATAGAGACGGAAGGGGGTAAGGAAGAACCTTTTGACCCTATCTTAACGAAATGGAGAGATGAAAATCTATGTAAAAGATGTAAAAAGGGAGAGAGGGTAAAACTCGATGAAATTCAAAAGGAAAATCTAAAAAATCTTTTGAGGTTGGTTTACAGAGAAAAATCTGAAAAGAAAGGACTTGGTAATCTTGATGAATTCAGGCTAAAAAACAGAGAGATAAAGTCATGGGGAGATGCGGTAGAGGTCGGAACTTTAGATCGTTGTCCATTTTTGAGACTAGGAGCATGCATTTGGTTCTCCTCCGGTGACTTAGAGGTAGAAGCACTCCCTCATCCATACCCTAGCTATAACGAACGGTATGACTGGGGTAGAACGATAAGGAGTAGGATTTACTCATCAAAAACTAGTCGATCAAGTCAAGAATTAGATGATGATCTTAGTGAAGAGATATTTCGAGCCACACCCAAAGAAATATATGACGTAGGTTCAAAAAAAGAGAGCAAAAAGGTTCCAGTAGATTTAGTCATATCCTCACCTAGTTTAGAAGTGGGTATAGATCTAAAAGATATCACTGAAGGTGTTTTATTCAGAGCTATCCGAAATGTAGCTTCTTATAGGCAAAAAGTCGGTAGGATCGGAAGAGAAGAGAGGACAGACAAAGTTTCAGTGACGCAGATATCGAATAGACCGGTCGACCTTCATTATTATAGACAACCCTGGAACTTGATCGATCGAGGACATCTAGATCCTCTCCCCATCCCGACAAAAAATGACTCTATAATAAGATGGATGACCTATAATGCAGTTTGGGACAAGCTAGCTTATGAAGCTGATTTACCAGAGACGATCCCTTGGAGAAATTCAAGAAGTTATGGACGACCGACCAGATTTAGAGAAAGGATGGAACAGTGTTTGAACTATCTAGAAAACAACGAAGAGAGGTGTAGAAGGCACCTTTATCAGATTTCTAAAGGTTCATTTTCAGGATATCAAGATGAAAAGATAACAGAGGCTATAAATCAAGTCAAAGAAGAGATAAGTTTCTTTTTGAAAAAGATACCTGATCAAGTATTCAAAGAGGATATAAAAACTATAGCAGACATGGTAGTCTATTTTCTAGATAGAAACAAGACAGTCAACATGAATCCAGAGCATGTTTACAATTCAATAATCGACGGCATAAATGATGAATATGAATCTAGAAGACCGAAGATCGATCCGACTCGTTTTGGCGTTTCAAAAGAAGTAGAAAGACTAGATACATACAAAAAGTGCGGATGGACGAATTATGAAGATATCAAAAATGTTTATGAAGAATTAGAACAGAAACTAGGAAAGATAAATCCTCAAAACTACGATCATCACGAATGGTTTGTTATGAAAGAATATCGGAACACGATAGAAAAATTGATCTATGAAGGCCTAGAATGGATACCTGAAGAAGAGATGAAAGCAAGGGTGTTTTTTGAAGAGATAAAAAATATGTCAGACTCTTGGAAGCGTTACTATCTTTCTTCACTCACCGAAGCCATCGACATCTTTGAACCCTTGAGGAAACACAGATCTCAAAAAAGATTGTCGAATCTGTATACTGACCCATATGAATCTGATATCCAAGTGAGTGTCGGAAACGATGAAAAATCGATACAGACCAATGAATTCATGTTCAGTATGATACCAGGGACCTGGACATATCGATTGGGTAAAGAAGCGAAAAAAGTAAAAGTTGGTGAAGTAGAACCAGAACCGGGAGTATTGAAATGTAACAAAGAAGAGTGGAGTGATGAAGGCAATTACTCTAAGATAATAGAGGACGCTACTCCACCACCAGACCTTGATTCTGATACTACTCTAGATATCTACAAACCTTCTAAGATAAAACTAGCTCCACCCCATAAAGATCTTAACAAATATCTTAAAATCCATCCTGGTAGTTTGACCGTAGGTGATGGAGATGAAGCTGAAGAGATATCACCTAACGATGAAGATAAACCGACCGTCAAGATTCCGAAGTCATATCACGGGAGATGGGTCGCGATAAATACGGAGACTGAAAATCTTATCGGTCTGAATCAATTGGATATCGATAACCTAGTAGTAGAGGGGAAAGAAAATCTTACTCATAATCAGTTAAAAGATGAAATAAAACATCCTCTGCAAGGGAATCTGATCGATGAAGCAAAATGGCATCCAGATATGAAAATGACTGATTACGTTTATTCTGTCACAAGGCAATATAGTGGAGGGATCGGAAACGTAGATTTAAAGTTCCTAGACAAAGGCAAAAGAGTAGCCTTCGGAGATCAGAAGACTACTGAAGGAGTGTCGATCACTCTTAATCCAGGATTGGTTCAAAAAACAAGTGAGAACATAAAATCAGGCATCCTAAACGGTGACCCAAGATGGACCCCTACAGGTTTGAAAGCGGTAAAAACACTGATATCTGAAAAGACAGGTGTAAGTAAATGGTTGGTAGACGATCTTGTCGGTATCTTGGTCTCGAGTGAGTATCCTCAGATAAGTCCAGATTTACCGATATCATTTTTTGATATCCTCCAAGAAATTTACGAGGGTGATAGATTTTCAAATCTGGCTAGAGAATATTTCAAAAGTAAGTCAGATAACATCTATATCGAGGATGGTTTTGATGGGAACGAAGAAGATATGGAAAATATAGAAGAAAAAGTTTCTGATATGGAAAAAGTCGTAGAAAAGATATTCGATCAAGACGAAAATCTTTCTGACTATTTTGAGAAGTATCTTGATGGATGGATAAATCAGTCCGTTGTGAGTTCTTTTGGGATGGCCTCGATCAACGCTTTAGAAAGATTGAGTGGATTAGATGAACAAGACATCGGGTATACGATCGATTTGAAAGGGCTCGAAAGAGAAGAATTCCGGATCTACCTATATGATAAAACATCATATGGTAACGGCAGCTGTAAACTCTTGAAAAGACACTTCAATATCTTGAGTATTCAACGACACAATTTCTCTGAGGAATCAAGAGCGCTACCTTCACATGATTTCATGAATCTCTTACAACAAGAACTCTTACAATGTTCTCAATTCCACACTGATATAGATGCGATAGAGATGATAGATTCTGAAGGTTTCGATGAGCTAGGTTATATATCCGAAGAATCAAAAGAGGTCAATAGGGTCAGTGGGAACACTTGGAAAGTCATGGGTATTACTAAGGAAGATGCTTGGAAATTACCCATACTTCATCATTCAACCGAGTACATAGCTCAAGTCGAAGATGGATTAGAGACTGACGACTTGATGAGAGCCACTAACATATGTTGGAGTGGTTGTCCTGAGTGTTTAAAAAATTATGCAGCGATGCTCGGTTCAAAGACAGCAGAGAATTTATTAGATAAATCTGTTCTCGATCATCTAGTTTTAGAAGCATGGAAAGAAAGGGATGAGTTCAGCATCCTAGGCTTACCTGAAATTTTAGAAGGTCATCCCAAGGGACTTGGAAAACCGTCAAAACTGAAGATGAAGATTCAAGATGGATCGAATACGCAAACTCTCAGATCTTACTCCTTACCCTATACATTGGGTCTTTGGTTATCGAGAAAGCCCGGGTCTCAAGATGTCTCATTGATTTTACAGACCTCAGATATACTCGGTTTGGACATGTTCGAGGAAGACAGCAAAGCAGCTTATGGTATGAGTGCTATGGGTTTCAGGAGACTCATGGGTTATAATCTGATGATGACCTCTTTCCTTGAGATATTAGGAGTGGTACCAGATGACAGAAAAAAAATCAGTTTACTATTCTATGATTGCCGTGATATAGACCTAGAAGAACTGAGCGTGTCTCCTAGGATAAAAGAAGCTATAAAATATGATGAAGATGGGCTAATCAAGATGGAAAAATTATCAGACATCTTGAGATGGCTAGCCAAAAGAGGATATGAGGTCCAGATATGCGTTGACAAAGAAAGATCTGAAGAACCAGGTGTAAAAGATTTCTTAGATAAGATGCATAGCTCAGGTATCGAAAATATCCATGTCTTCATAAAATCTTTGAGTTCTTGGGGCAACATGCATAAGAAGGCTCTACAGACACCTATCGCGATATTACAAGGGTCAGCAAATCTTACTTTTTCTGGAACTAGAAACAATGGGGAGATGGTCAATTATTTCCCCTATACAACTGATGGATATAGAGATACAGAGATCTCCATCAGAACAGAATTTGAAGACAGCGGAACTTACAGATCCTAAGATTTATATCAGTTAAATTGGTTATGGGGATTAGAATATGCCTAATGATGATGGTAAAAAATTAACTGTGGTAGATCTTTTCTGTGGGGCAGGAGGATTCTCTGAAGGTTTCAGACAAATTGGTCTATTCAATATCGAATATGGGTTGGACAATTGGGAACCAGCTATGAAAACTTTTCAGAAGAATCTTTCACCAGAAAAAGTACCCAAAGGATCGACTGACATCAGGGAAATCGAAATATCAGATATCCCTCACGATCCTGATGTGATAATAGGTGGTCCTCCATGCACTTATTTTTCGATGTCGAATAAGGCCGGGAATGGTGATAAAGAAGAAGGTATGGTACTCGTAAGAAAATTCCTT
>Ga0207421_10004181_pt1 | contig 16814 bp, 14 predicted proteins | sample SodLakKL_010_SED_4_FD_187542 | JGI IMG/M metagenome (GOLD analysis project Ga0207421, IMG submission 187542) | Alkaline sediment microbial communities from Lake Tanatar, Kulunda Steppe, Russia - 8KL_010_SED (SPAdes) (version 2) | ecosystem: Environmental > Aquatic > Non-marine Saline and... | reverse complement strand
GTAGTCTTACCATGATCCACATGCCCTATAGTACCAATATTAACATGCGGCTTGGTTCGCTCAAACTTCTCCTTGGCCATTACCATCAACCTCCTTAATAATTAAAATTTTAATTTAGTAGACTGCTTCCTGGTTAACTATTTTTTGGGCTACACTTTTGGGTACCTGCTCATACTGCAGGAACTCCATACTGTATATGCCCCTGCCCTGGGTCCGGGAACGTAGTTCCGTAGCATAACCGAACATCTCGGCCAAAGGTACCGCGGCACGGATTATCTGGTTGCCGCGCTGTTTTTCTGAACCCAGCACGCGCCCCCTTCGGCCGGTTATATCGCCCATGACGTCTCCCATGTACTCCTCGGGAACGGTTACTTCCAGTTTCATCACCGGTTCCATGAGCACCGGTTTGGCCTTTGAGGCTGCTTTCTTAAAAGCCTGCGAACCGGCAATTTTAAATGCCATTTCCGAGGAATCCACTTCATGATAAGAACCATCCAGCAGCCTGGCTCTTACTCCTATTAGCGGGTAACCGGCTATTACCCCGTTGTGGGTAGCTTCTCTTGACCCTTCCTCTACAGCAGGAATATACTCCTTGGGAATAACCCCACCTACAATTTCACTGCTAAATTCAAACCCGGTTCCTTCTTCCAACGGTTCCACAGCCATGATAACATGCCCGTACTGCCCTCTTCCGCCGGACTGGCGAATAAACCTGCCTTCTGCGGTAGCAGACCCTGTCAGGGCTTCCTTATAGGAAACCTGGGGACGCCCTACATTAGCCGAGACCTTAAATTCCCTTAACAGGCGGTCAGTGATGACTTCCAGGTGCAGCTCACCCATGCCGGATATAATTGTTTGACCGGTTTCTTCATCTTGCAACGTCCGAAACGTAGGGTCTTCTTCCGCCAGGCGCTGCAATGAATAAGTCATTTTTTCCTGGTCCGCCGCTGTTTTGGGTTCTATAGCTACGGAAATAACAGGTTCCGGAAAACGGATAGATTCCAGGATAACAGGAGCATGGGAGTCGCAGAAAGTATCCCCCGTTGCCACCTGTTTAAAGCCTACTACTGCAACAATATCGCCGGTTACAGCTTTATTTATTTCCTGGCGGCGGTTAGCGTGCATACGCAAAATACGCCCGACTCTTTCTTTTTTCCCGCGTGTGGCGTTGTATACCGTGCTTCCATTCTGCAAAACACCTGAGTAAATCCTTAAAAAACACAGCTTGCCGGCATAGGAGTCCGTCATAATTTTAAATACCAGTGCAGACAGGGGTTCTTCATCAGACGGGCCGCGGCTACATTCTTCACCTGTCCGGGGATTTTCTCCTTTTACAGGTGGAACATCAACCGGCGAAGGGAGATAATGAACCACTGCATTAATTAAAAGTTGAACTCCTTTATTTTTATAAGATGAACCGCAAAGTACCGGGACAATTTCATTTTTTATCGTGGCGTTCCTGACAGCACGCTGTATATCCTCCGGTTGTATCTCTCTTTCATCCAGGTATTTTTCCAGGAGCTGTTCATCAAATTCGGCAACTTTCTCTAATAGCATTTCCCTGAACCTGGAGGCCTGCTCATACATGCTTTCCGGGACCTCGGTTTCTTCCCTTTCTATACCCAGGTCATCCTTGAAAATATAAGATTTAAACCCTACCAGGTCAATTATCCCTTTAAAATTGTCTTCTACACCTATGGGAATCTGTACCGGCGCGGTTTGGGCTTCCAGCCGGTTTTCCATCATCTCCAAAACATTGTAGTAATCCGCACCTATCATATCCATTTTGTTTATATAAGCCAGGCGGGGAGCTTGATAGCGGTCGGCCTGACGCCACACTGTTTCCGACTGAGGCTCTACTCCACTTTTAGCACAGAATATGGCTACCACCCCGTCCAGTACCCGCACGGAGCGTTCTACCTCTACAGTGAAGTCCACGTGTCCAGGCGTGTCAATAATATTAATTTGGTGATCCAGCCAGTGACAGGTAGTGGCCGCAGAAGTAATAGTAATTCCTCTTTCCTGTTCTTGAGCCATCCAGTCCATGGTTGCAGTGCCATCATGAACTTCTCCCAGGCGGTGGACTCTTCCGCTGTAAAACAGGATCCGTTCTGTAGTGGTGGTTTTGCCCGCATCTATATGAGCAGCTATTCCAATGTTTCTTACCTTTTCCAGTGCAAAGTCTCTCATGTTAACCCCCCTTCCCTGAAATTAAAACCAGCCAGTCTTGCTACCATCTGTAATGGGCAAACGCTTTATTGGCTTCCGCCATCTTGTGTGTATCTTCTTTCTTCTTCACCGCTCCCCCGGTATTATTGGCCGCATCCATTAATTCCGCAGCCAGGCGCTCATCCATGGTTCTTTCTGGCCTTGCCCTGGAGTAATTTACCAGCCACCGCAGGGCCAGGATATTTTTCCGGTGGGCGTTTACTTCAATCGGCACCTGGTAAGTAGCCCCTCCTACCCGGCGGGGTTTTACCTCCAGTACCGGGGAAATATTCTTAACCGCGCTTTCAAATACTTCCAGCGGATCATCTCCCGTTTTTTCTTTTACCCGGTCGAAAGCACGGTAAACAATTTTTTGTGCCTTGCCTTTTTCTCCATCATACATGATTTTATTGATCAGTTTGGCTACCAGTTTGCTACTGTATATGGGATCGGGTATGACTTCCCTCTTGGGAACAGGTCCCTTCCGGGGCATTATTTTTCACCTCCCTTACCTGCAATTATTTCTTGGGCTTCTTGGTCCCGTACTTGGAACGGCTCTGGGCCCGATTTTCTACTCCGGCTGCATCCAGGGCTCCCCTGACCAGGTGATACCTTACCCCGGGCAGGTCCTTAACCCTTCCCCCGCGTACCAAAACTACGGAGTGCTCCTGCAGATTATGGCCTATACCGGGTATATACGCGGTAACTTCTACACCATTGGTGAGACGAACCCGCGCTATTTTACGAAGGGCCGAATTAGGCTTTTTAGGAGTAGTAGTGGATACCCTCAAGCACACTCCCCGCTTTTGTGGACAACGCTCCAGGGCACGGGACGAAGTTTTATGTGTCACCTTTTCGCGACCCTTCCTTACCAGCTGGTTTAGAGTAGGCAATACCTTCCCTCCCCTCTTAAATTAATCATTGTTTCTTCTCAAGTTCAAGCTGCTATTAAACTGCTTTTTAGTTTGTATATAAAATGCTTCTTGCCTGGCTGCCTGTATAAATACAACTTTTTATACCCGGTCAAAGCCCAAGTATTTACTGCTCATCTATTATCGCCGCCGATGCCGCCCCCACCTTGATACCGCATTTTTGGCCTAATTCCGCCATATTGCCGCCGTAATGCCAGTCTATACCTTTTTCCCGGCACAGTTGTATGATGGGCTCTACTACTTTACTTTCGGCATCTTCTGCTATAAAAACGACACGGGCTTCTTCCTTTTCTACCGCCCTGTATGTCTGTTTACTCCCTATAACCTTGCGGCGTGCTTCTTTAAGGCTCTCCGGTCCCATTTGCTTACCTCCCAAAAGAGCTCTTTATTGCACACTTGAGTATTTTACCATCCCGCCTGCAAGCTGTCAATTTAATTTTCGTTGGAAGTTGTAGGTATAACTTCTTCTTCCACCGCATCTTCTTCCTGGTCTTCGCTCTCCCATTCTTCCAGGGTGGAATCACCCTCCAGTGGGGTAACATCTATATTGCGGTAGCGGGACATTCCCGTACCCGCAGGAATCAGCTTGCCGATAATTACATTTTCTTTCAACCCCAGCAGGGGATCGGTTTTGCTCTTTATGGAAGCTTCCGTTAAAACCCGGGTAGTTTCCTGGAAAGAAGCGGCGGAAAGGAAAGAATCTGTAGCCAGGGATGCCTTGGTAATGCCCAAAAGAAGCGGCCTGGCCAGAGCAGGTTTACCGCCCTGCTCCATAATCTCTTCGTTGGCTTCATCAAAGGCAAAGCTGTCGACAACTTCGCCGGGAAGGTATTCAGTATCTCCCGCCTCTTCAATGCGTACTTTTTTAAGCATCTGCCGGATAATAACTTCAATATGTTTGTCGTTGATGTCCACTCCTTGCATATGATATACCCTCTGTACTTCATCCAGCAGATACAGCTGAACCCCCCTTATGCCTTTTACCTTGAGAAGTTCATGCGGGTTTATAGAGCCTTCCGTAAGCTCGTCTCCCGCTTCAATTTCTTCTCCGTCGTTTACTTTTAACCTGGCACCGTACGGAACCGGGTAGGTTCTTATTTCGCCATGTTCGGAAGTTATCCGAACCTCTCTTTTATACAGGGTTTCAAATATTTCTACACTGCCGGAAATTTCACTGATAAGTGACTGTCCCTTGGGTTTACGTGCTTCAAAAAGCTCTTCTACCCGGGGCAAGCCCTGGGTAATATCGTCTCCCGCAACTCCACCGGTGTGGAACGTGCGCATGGTGAGCTGTGTTCCCGGTTCACCAATAGATTGTGCCGCAACTATACCGACAGCTTCTCCCACATCAACTACCTGACCGGTAGCCAGGTTTCTACCGTAGCATTTTACACAGACTCCGTGCTTGGTTTTACAGGTCAGCACAGAACGGAACCTTACATCACGGACGCCGTGCTTATGAAATTCTTCCAGGATATCTTCGTCAATTAAATCCCCCGCGGAAAGCATAATTTCTCCCGTTTCCGGGTTATAGACGTTTTCCAGGGCGAATCTTCCCTCAATCCTGTCCAGGGCTTCTTTTAAACTAACTTCTTCAATCAAATACTCGGATAAATCAATGCCCTGACTGGTACCACAGTCATCCTCACGCACTATAACATCCTGGGAAACATCTACCAGCCGACGGGTTAAATAACCGGAATCCGCTGTTTTCAAGGCAGTATCGGCAAGCCCTTTACGGGCCCCATGCGTGGATATAAAATATTCCAGCACAGTTAATCCTTCACGGAAGTTATCTTTAATGGGCAGATCAATAATCCTTCCGGTAGGATCAGCCATAAGGCCCCGCATACCACCCAGCTGGGCTATCTGGGATTCGTTACCCCGGGCCCCTGAAGCAGCCATCATATAGATAGGGTTATCTTCTTCAAGGTTATCCATCAACTTTTCTGTCACTTCATCCTTGGTCTTGCTCCACACACCAATAACCTGATCGTACCTTTCTTTTTCGGTTATTAAACCACGCTCAAACTGGGCGTCTATCTTTTCCACTTTTTCTTCCGCCTGATCAAGCATTTCCCGCTTCTGCTCCGGCACTGCAATATCTTCTATGGATATGGTAACCCCCGCCCGGGTTGCATAATTATAACCAAGTTTCTTAATATGGTCCAATATTTCCGAAGTGCGGTTGTTACCATACATGCGCCCGCACCGGCCGATAATTTCTCCCAGGGTATCTTTTTTAACCGGCTTATTAAACGCCACTGTTTCCAGCAACTGTTCTACATCAACATGCTTACCCCGTTCTATCAAATTATCCGCAGGGAGGCAATTTTCCAGGCTCGCGTTATTGATATACAGGAAATCTTCGGGGAATATTTCATTGAGTATAACTTTACCCACCGTGGTTAACAGGTAGCCGTCGTGCTGCTGAAGGATTTTTTTCTTGAAATTACTGGACTTTACCAGCACCCGAGCATGCAGGTCCAAAAAGCCCTGTTCGTAAGCCATAACTACTTCTTCAGGATCTACAAAGAACTTGCCCTCACCTTTGGCACCTTTCTTTTCCATGGTTAAATAATAGACTCCCAGAACCATGTCCTGGGTAGGAGTAGCTACCGGCTTCCCATCCTTGGGATTTAAAAGGTTGTTAGCCGAAAGCATTAACACCCTTGCTTCCGCCTGGGCTTCGGCGGAAAGGGGAACATGGACTGCCATCTGGTCCCCGTCAAAATCGGCGTTGTAAGCCGTGCAAACCAACGGGTGAATCTGTATAGCCCTTCCTTCTACCAGCACCGGCTCAAAAGCCTGGATTCCCAGGCGGTGCAGGGTTGGAGCACGATTCAATAAAACGGGGTGTTCTTTAATTACTTCTTCCAGGACATCCCATACTTCCGGTTTTACCTTTTCTACCATTCTCTTGGCGCTTTTTATATTATGGGCCAGACCTTCGTTAACCAGCTTTTTCATCACAAAAGGCTTGAAAAGTTCCAGGGCCATTTCCTTGGGCAGGCCGCACTGGTACAGCTTTAACTCGGGGCCTACCACAATTACTGAACGACCGGAATAGTCTACCCTTTTGCCCAGCAGGTTCTGGCGGAACCTGCCCTGCTTGCCTTTCAGCATGTCACTGAGGGATTTAAGAGGACGGTTACCAGGACCGGTAACCGGACGGCCTCTTCTGCCATTATCTATCAAGGCATCTACTGCTTCCTGCAGCATTCTTTTCTCATTACGAACTATGATATCCGGGGCCCCCAGATCCAGGAGCCTTTTTAAACGATTGTTCCTGTTTATTACCCGGCGGTAGAGATCATTAAGATCGGAAGTGGCAAAACGTCCTCCATCGAGCTGGACCATAGGCCTTAAATCAGGGGGAATTACCGGTATAACATCCAGTATCATCCAGTTGGAATCGTTGCCTGATTTGCGGAAAGCTTCTACTACTTCCAGCCTCCTGACTGTGCGCACTTTTTTCTGGCCGGTAAAGGTTTTTAATTCTTCGCGAAGCTGGCGGGAAAGCTCCTCCATGTCAATTTCCTCTAAAAGTTTTTTGATAGCTTCCGCACCCATCTCCGCTTTAAATCCCTTGCCCGCCTGGAAAAGTGCATCGTATTTTTCCCGGTATTCTCGGTACTCAGTTTCGGTTAAAAGCTGATTTTTGCTCAAGTAGGTTTCTCCAGGATCTATAACCACATAAGCCGCAAAATACAGTACCTTTTCCAGGGCCCGCGGCGACATATCCAGCAGCAAACCCATGCGGCTAGGGATACCTTTAAAGTACCATATGTGGGAAACGGGAGCGGCCAGTTCTATATGACCCATTCTTTCCCGTCTGACCTTGGCCCGGGTAACCTCTACTCCACAGCGGTCACAAACAATGCCCCGGTAGCGCACCCTTTTAAATTTACCGCAATGGCATTCCCAGTCTTTTACCGGGCCAAATATCTTCTCACAGAAAAGACCTTCCCTTTCCGGTTTTAAAGTACGGTAATTAATGGTTTCCGGTTTTTTTACTTCTCCCCTTGACCAGGCCCTTACCTGTTCCGGAGAAGCCAGACCAATCTTTAGAGTGTCAAAATTATTGACATCTAACAACCATACCACTCCCTTGTTTTAATATACCTTATTATCCCCCATCTGCTTACCCTGGCTGACCGAATAATTACCCGGTCCGGAATAATGGGGCTACACTTCTTCTCCCCCGCTTTTCGAACCCCTGCTTTCCCCAAGGGCACTACTCGGGCTTATCTTCTGTTTCGCTTCCTGCTTCCCATTCCCGGGATATCTCTTCTTTACTGCCTACACTTAAATTTTCCATGCTTTCAGCCTGGTCAGTGTACGCTTTCTCTTCTTCTCTTCCCTGCTCCATTTCTTCTTCATCTTCTTCATTTTCTTCCAGAAATTCTTCTTCCTCATATACCGGCTCCGGTTGCTGTTCCGGTTCCTGTTTTCCTGCTTCTTTTCGGTCATCCATCTCGTCGGTTTCTGTTCCCTCAATATTAATATCCAGGTCCTTGTAGTCTCCTTCGTCTTCTCCTTCTTTTATTTCTACTTCCTGTTCTTCCTCACTCAGGACCTTAACGTCCAGGCAAAGGCTCTGCAGCTCTTTTACCAGGACCTTAAAAGATTCCGGGACACCTGCTTCCGGAACATTTTCCCCTTTTACTATGGACTCGTAAGTTTTTACCCTTCCCACTACATCGTCCGATTTTATGGTTAATAATTCTTGCAGGGTGTATGAGGAACCATATGCTTCCAGCGCCCACACTTCCATCTCCCCGAACCTCTGTCCACCAAACTGGGCTTTTCCACCCAGGGGTTGCTGGGTTACCAGGGAATAAGGACCGGTAGAACGGGCGTGTATCTTGTCATCCACCAGGTGCGCCAGCTTTAACATGTAAATATATCCAGCCGACACGGGACGGTCAAAAGGTTCACCCGTCCTGCCATCGTACAAATCGGTTTTACCACTCTTGGGCAGCCCGGACTCCTCCAGGGCTTCAAAAGTGTCCATTTCATTGGCTCCATCAAATACGGGTGAGGCCATGTGCATACCCAACGCTTTGGCCGCCCAACCCAGGTGAGCTTCCAGTACCTGGCCAATATTCATGCGGGATGGAACACCCAGGGGGTTTAAAACTATGTCTACCGGGGTGCCGTCCGGCATAAAAGGCATATCCTCATGCGGTAGTATGCGGGCTATAACACCTTTGTTGCCGTGCCTTCCCGCCATCTTGTCTCCTTCGGAAAGCTTTCTTTTCTGGGCCACATAAACACGTACCAGCTGGTTAACGCCGGGAGAGAGCTCATCGCCTTCATCCCGGTTAAATACTTTGACATCCACTACTATCCCAGATTCGCCGTGGGGCACTCTCAAAGAGGTGTCTCTTACTTCCCGGGCTTTTTCTCCAAAAATAGCCCTGAGCAACCTCTCTTCGGCGGTAAGCTCGGTTTCCCCCTTGGGGGTCACTTTTCCTACCAGTATATCGCCTGCCCTTACTTCAGCACCTATACGTATAATTCCTTCCGCATCCAGGTCTTTCAGGGCTTCATCACCCACGTTTGGGATTTCCCTGGTTATCTCTTCCGGACCCAACTTGGTATCCCTTGCTTCTGATTCGTATTCTTCTATGTGTATAGAAGTAAATACATCCTCGGTAACCAGCCTTTCGCTTACCAGGATAGCATCTTCATAGTTGTATCCTTCCCAGGGTAAAAACGCAGCCAGGATGTTTTTACCCATGGCCAGTTCTCCCATCTCCGTGGAAGGACCGTCGGCAATTATCTCTTCTTGTTCCACTACCTCTCCTTTTTTAACCAGGGGCTTTTGATTCATGCACGTCCCCTGGTTGGACCTCTTGAACTTCTGTAATTCATAAATATCACAGCCCGCAGCAACATAAGGAGGAACCTGGGTAGTAATAAAATTCTCCCTGGTCCTGCCATCTACCTTATAAACAGGCCCTTCCGGGTCTTCTTTTCTTTTTATCACAATCTCGTTGGAGGTAGCCCTGACCACTTCACCGGCATTGTGCGCTATCAGCACTACCCCGGAATCCCGGGCTGCCTTATCCTCTATGCCTGTACCAACCAGCGGTGCTTCAGGCACCAGCAAAGGAACCGCCTGCCGCTGCATGTTTGAACCCATAAGGGCCCGGTTGGCGTCATCGTTTTCCAAAAAAGGTATTAAAGCCGTGGCTACACTAACCAGCTGCTTGGGAGAAACGTCCATAAAATCTATTTCTTCGGGAGCCCTGATAACCGTTTCGTGGCGGTAACGACATATAATACGTTCCCCCATAAAGTAACCATTTTCATCCAGCAGGGCGTTCGCCTGGGCTATAACATAATTATCCTCATCATCAGCGGTTAAATAAACAATTTCTTCGGTTACCTGCTTGTTTTCTTTATTCACCTTGCGATAAGGAGTTTCAATAAACCCGTGTTCATTAATACGGCTGTAGGTGCCAAGGGAGCCTATCAATCCAATGTTAGGGCCTTCCGGGGTTTCAATCGGGCATATCCTTCCATAGTGAGAATGGTGTACGTCCCTTACTTCAAAGCCGGCCCTTTCGCGGCTTAAACCTCCTGGTCCCAGGGCGCTTAACCTTCTTTTATGCGTTAATTCCGATAGAGGATTGGTCTGGTCCATAAACTGGGAAAGCTGACTGCTGCCAAAAAATTCGTTTATGGAAGCTTTTACGGGGCGGATGTTAATCAACGCCTGCGGGGTAATGGCTTCCACATCCTGGATAGTCATTCTTTCCTTAACTACCCTTTCCATACGCGAAAGACCAATACGGAACTGGTTCTGCAGCAGCTCTCCTACACTTCTTAAACGACGGTTTCCCAGGTGATCAATATCATCAACATTGCCTACCCCGTCCATTAAATTAAGGATATAGCTGATTGCAGCTACCACGTCTTCCGGAGTAAGGTGCTTGATGCCTTCATCTACACCTCCATTACTAATGACCGGAACACTCTTATCCTTCACCGATATGCGCACAGTCTTAATACTGGTTTTTTCTATCTCATCGGCAACCTCCTGGGTGACCTGGGCACCTTCAGATGCTACAACTTCTCCCGTAGAAGGATTTACTACATCTTCAGCAAGTATTTGATGCAGCAGGCGCTGTTTTAAAGATAGTTTCTTGTTTATTTTAAACCGGCCTACATTGGCAAAGTCGTACCTTTTAGGGTCATAAAACAGGGACTCAAACAGGCTGCGCGCATTTTCCACGTTTAGCGGTTCTCCGGGTCTGAGGCGGCGGTAAATTTCCAGGAGCCCGGACTCAGTTGAATCGGTATGATCTTTTTCTAAAAGGTCCAGTATTCGCTGGTCATGATCAAACAGATCCAGCACCTCCTGGCTGCTATCGTAACCAATCGCCCTTAAGAGTACGGTAACAGGAAGTTTACGGGTCCGGTCAACCCTGACATAAATAGCATCACCGGGATCGGTTTCAAATTCCAGCCAGGCACCGCGATTAGGAATTACAGTAGCATTAAAAAGGTCTTTGCCGCTAAAATCAAGTTTTCTGCTGTAATATACACCCGGAGACCTGACCAGCTGGCTTACAATAACCCTTTCCGCTCCGTTTATAATAAAAGTGCCGTTTTCCGTCATCTTGGGGAAATCACCCATAAAAACTTCCTGCTCTTTAACCTCACCGGTATCTTTATTAATCAGGCGCACTTTAACTCTAAGGGGAACAGCATAGGTAGCATCTCTCTGTTTGCATTCTTCCACCGAATATTTAGGTTCTCCCAGGCTGTAATCCACAAATTCTAAAATCAGGTTGCCGGTAAAGTCTTCTATGGGAGAAATGTCGTTAAACATTTCTTTGAGACCTTTTTCCAAAAACCAGCGATAAGAACTTTTTTGCACCTCAATTAAATTGGGTAACTCCCGCACTTCCTCGATACGGGCATAACTGCGCCTCTTTCTTTTACCCGTCACCACCTCAGTAAAATGAGCCATAGAGATTTATCACTCCTCATTTCCCCGTTATTTTAAAAACAGACAAAATTATGCCCAAAAGAGACAAACAGCCATTATAATAGTCTTTCCTTTTGGGCATGTAATTATTCCCTGCATCAAAAAAAATAATACATCATTAACCGGATATGTTTTGGATATGGCAGAACAACAAAAGCATGCGACAGAGCTAAAACCAGCACCGGCAATTTAATTTGTTTGCCGGCGTTAAAAAAATTTCTTAAATAACAATAAAACCCCTCTTATATCACTAAGCATTTAAATATATTAACACACCCAGTTTATTATGTCAATAAAATGCGGCCAGAAAAAATGTTTTCCAGCCGCATTTTTAAATTTTTTTGTGCGTACCCGGAGCGAGGCTCCTATAGGTTTTATCCGTGGCCAACCGTTCCACCTTTCATAGACAGATGTCTCATGGTTTCCTGTTTCATAGACCGGGTGCTCGTAGGCCGGGCCAAAAAACCCGTTCCGCCACAGAGCCGGTCTCCGCAGGCGTAAATTTCCGCGGAACTCGCGGTATTATTCGGTTTTTAAATCTTACTTCTTCTAAAATGATTTAAATCTATTTACTTGATTTCTACTGTTCCCCCGGCCTCTTCAATCTTTGCTTTAATATTTTCCGCATCTTCTTTGCTGGTTTTCTCTTTCACTGGCTTGGGCAATTCATCCGCCATGGCCTTGGCTTCTTTAAGCCCCAGGCCGGTTAATTCCCTGACCGCTTTAATAACCTGTATTTTCTTGTCTCCCGCATCCGCAAGAACTACATCAAACTCCGTTTGTTCTTCTTCTTCTTCGCCACCTTCAGCGGACGCTGCTGCAGGAGCCTGTGCTACCGCAGCTGGAGCAGCGGCACTTACACCAAACTCATCTTCCAAAGCCTTAACCAGCTCTGACAACTCTAAAACCGTCATCCCCTTAACTGTTTCAATTATCTCTTCTACTTTGGACATTCTAAAATTACCTCCTTATACTTTGTTGATACAATATTATGTTACCTACCCAGGCCCATGTAGATGTTTTTACCGGGCTTCAAAAACCTCCTGAGTAGTTGACATTTAAATTACCCGGCTTCTTTCTGCTGCCGCACTGCTTCCAGGCCGTATACCAGATTACGAATACCAGCCTGAAGAACATTGGCAAAACCGGATATGGGACCCTGTAGTGCCCCACAAAGCTGGGCCTGGAGCACTTCTTTAGATGGTATCTCACCCAGGGATTTTATATCCTGGGGCTCCAGTAATTTTCCTTCCAGGTAACCGGCTTTTACTGACAGGTTTTTATGCGTTTTATCCGCTTTGCTGATAGCCTTGGCCAGCGGTATAGGGTCCTGGTGAGAATAGGCTATAGCAACAGGCCCTTCCAGATAAGTATTTATTTCTTCCAGGCCCACTTCTTTGGCAGCAATTTTAGCCAGGTTGTTTTTAACTACCTTATATTTGCAACCTTCTTCCCTCAGGCTGCTCCTTAATTCACCGATATCCTTTACGTTCAAGCCCCGGTAATCAGTCAACACAAGGAATCCGGCCTGCTGCATGTCTTCTTTAATTTCTTGAACTTTTTGTTCTTTCTGTTTCCTGGTTATCATCAACTTCCCTCCTAAAAAAGATAAAGTGCCTCCCCAGACACGAAAGCACTAAATAGCTCATTCGGCCTGGGTAGGTTGCCGCCACTTTGCGGCATTTAAGCCTCAAGCACCTACGATCAACGGCGCCAACTTATTTAGTTATTCTCTTACCTTTATTACAACCCCCGCTTTTAGCCAAAAATCGTTTGCCCCGGGTTCGGGAAAAATTCAAAGGGAAGAAGATAGCGCCCCTCTTTAATTGAACATGTAGTATAAATCGAAAGCATGTGTTTATTTAACCCGGACAGTTAGACAGTTACTTTTAAGCTTGTTAACCGGCAGCAGTTACCGCTGCGGCTTTCTGGGCGGAAACTTTTACGCCGGGACCCATGGTGGAGCTGACCGATACTTTTCTAATATACTGCCCCCGCGCCCCGGAAGGTTTGTGGTTAATTATTGCTTCCATAACTCCATAAAAGTTTTCTTCCAGCTGGTCCGGCTCAAAAGAAACTTTGCCTATAGGAACATGCACATTTCCTGATTTATCAGTTCTAAACTCTACCTTCCCAGCTTTAACTTCTTTAACTGCCTTATCTACTTCCTGGGAAACTGTTCCGCTTTTGGGATTGGGCATAAGGCCGCGTGGACCCAGTATCTTACCCAACTTACCTACTGTACTCATCATATCCGGGGTGGCTATAGCCACATCGAATTCCAGCCATCCTTCTTCCTGGATCTTCGAAGCCAGCTCTTCCCCACCTACATAATCGGCACCTGCTTGCTCAGCTTCTTTGGCCTTATCTCCCTTGGCAAAAACCAGCACGGTCATCTCTTTACCTGTTCCGTGAGGCAAAACTACTCCTCCTCTTACCTGCTGGTCGGCATGCCGGGGGTTTACACCCAGCTTAACCGCCACTTCTACGGTTTCATCAAAACCGGCCCCGGCCAGTTCTTTTACCAGGACAAGCGCTTCCCTGGGTTCGTAATACTGAAACCGATCAATTTTTTGCTGTGCATCATCCAGCCTCTTGCCTTTTTTAGCCATAACTTTCCTCTCCTTGTGTGTGGTATTGGGGAAATTTCCCTCCCACTAATAGCCTTCCTAATAACACCGGACTTGTTTACTATCCTTCTACTACAATACCCATGCTTCGGGCAGTACCTTCAATAATCTTCGTGGCAGCCTCTATATCATTTGCGTTAAGGTCCTCCATTTTTTGCTCGGCTATTTCTTTAACCTTTTCCCGCGGCACCGCAGCTACTTTCTGGCGGTTTGGTTCTCCGGAACCTTTTTCCACACCGGCAGCCTTTTTCAACAAGACTGCGGCAGGAGGAGTCTTGGTTACAAAAGAAAAAGACTGGTCTTCGTACACGGTTATCTCCACCGGGATTATAAGATCTCCCTGGTTGGCAGTGCGCTCGTTAAACTCTTTACAAAATGCCATGATATTAACACCGTGCTGCCCCAAAGCCGGGCCTACCGGCGGAGCCGGAGTAGCTTTACCCGCCTGCACCTGCAGTTTTATTGTGGAAAGAATTTTCTTGGCCATCATGAATCCCCCCTGTTAATCAAATCTTGCATGTAACCGCTATTATATCTTTTCCACTTGAAAGAACTCCAGTTCCACAGGTGTTTCCCTGCCAAACATGGAGACAGATACTTTTAATTTGCCTTTTTCCCGGTTAATTTCTTCTATAGTCCCTTCGAAATTTTTAAACGGGCCATCTACAACCCTTACCGCCTGCTTGACTTCAAAATCTATCTTGGGCTTGGCCTCACTTAGTCCCATCTGTTTCATGATCTCTTCTATTTCCTCTTCACTTAGAGGCACTGGCTTTGAACCGGGGCCTACAAATCCCGTTACCCCGGGTGTGTTTCTTACCACAAACCAGGAGTCGTCGTCCACAACCATTTCTACCAGGACGTAACCGGGAAACACTTTTTTTAAAGTAGTTTTTCTTTGACCACCTTTGCCGGTTACCTCTTTTTCCATGGGCACCATGACCCTGAATATTTTATCTTCCATTTCCATAGAGGCAACCCGTTTTTCCAGGTTTGCTTTAACCCGGTTTTCATACCCGGAATACGTATGAACCACGTACCATCTTTTCTCTGCCATTAATTCATTACTCTCATTACTCTCATTACTCAAGGTAGACAGCCTCCATCTCCCTCCCTGAATTATCAAAGTTTACTGAGTCTTACCGGGCCCGGCAAAACTCATACTAACTAAAATTAATAACCAATCTCCCAGGGGAAATAAACCAGCAATTAACTGGACTATACTACAATCTCAATAATATTGGTTAACCCCAGGTCAAGGAGGGCAAAAAATACCCCAATAACTATAATCGTAGAAATGACTATTCCAAAAAACACGGCAAACTCGCGCCTGGTAGGCCAGTGCACTTTTTTCAATTCCATACGCACTTCATGAAGATATTTTTGTATTCGCTGTATAAACGACATATAAATCCGCCCTTATTTGGTTTCTTTATGCGCGGTATGTTTTTTACAAACCGGGCAGTATTTTTTCAGCTCCATACGGTCGGGATCATTTTTTTTATTCTTGGTATTATGGTAATTTCTTTCACGACACTCGGTACATTCTAAAGTTATTTTAACCCTCATAATTCACACTACCTCCACAATTGTTTAAAACCAGAATTGCACCGGTTAAAATCTTAAAATATTATTAAAGGAGACAAAGAAGTAACGCAAATAAATCTACCACACTTGAGGGGGAATGTCAACCTCCTGCTTCAGAATTTTGTTCTATGCTATTTCTAAATGATGCTATAATATTACAACTACAGGAAATCGAATTTCATAAAAAAGGCGGGAAACCCCCGCCTTTTTTCCCTTAGGGCAGGTATTTAGTCTTCCACCACCCCGGTAACCACGCCTGCGCCTACCGTTCTGCCGCCTTCACGAACCGCAAAACGAAGACCCTCTTCTATGGCTACCGGCGTTATAAGCTCTATATCCATGTTTACATTGTCACCAGGCATAACCATCTCTACACCCTCAGGCAGCGTAATCACACCAGTAACATCCGTGGTACGCATATAAAACTGCGGACGATACCCCTGGAAAAACGGAGTATGACGACCTCCCTCTTCCTTCTTCAATACATATACCTCCGCCTTAAACTTGGTATGCGGTTTTATCGAACCAGGCTTGGCTAAAACTTGACCACGCTCCACTTCATCCCGGTCCACCCCACGCAAAAGAACACCTATATTATCACCGGCTTCCGCTTCATCCAGTATCTTGCGAAACATCTCCACTCCCGTTGCAACAGTCTTACGCGGCTTATCCGCAAAACCAACTATCTCCACCTCTTCACCCGTCTTGATAACCCCTCGCTCCACACGACCAGTAACCACAGTACCTCGACCCGTAATACTAAAAACATCCTCTATCGGCATTAAATACGGTTTGTCCTTGTCACGCTCCGGCGTAGGAACATAATCGTCTATCGCCTCCATCAACTCCCACACCTTACTGCAATGCTCACACTCCTTGGTCCCACATCCACACTCCAACGCCTTGAGCGCTGAACCCGTAACTATCGGAACCTCATCCCCAGGAAACTCATACTCATTAAGCAAATCCCTTACTTCCATCTCCACTAACTCCAACAACTCCTCATCATCAACCATGTCCGCCTTGTTCAAAAATACAACTATATACGGAACCCCAACCTGGCGCGACAACAATATATGCTCCCGCGTCTGCGGCATCGGCCCATCAGCAGCCGAAACCACCAGCACAGAACCATCCATCTGCGCAGCACCAGTAATCATGTTCTTAACATAATCAGCATGACCAGGACAGTCCACATGAGCATAATGCCGATTGTCCGTCTCATACTCCACATGCGCCGTGGCTATCGTTATCCCCCGCTCCTTCTCCTCAGGAGCCTTGTCAATATCCTCAAACTTCGTCTTATCCGCATAACCCGCATTCGATAAACAATACGTCACCGCAGCCGTCAACGTAGTCTTACCATGATCCACATGCCCTATAGTACCAATATTAACATGCGGCTTGGTTCGCTCAAACTTCTCCTTGGCCATTACCATCAACCTCCTTAAT
>Ga0207421_10004180_pt1 | contig 16815 bp, 16 predicted proteins | sample SodLakKL_010_SED_4_FD_187542 | JGI IMG/M metagenome (GOLD analysis project Ga0207421, IMG submission 187542) | Alkaline sediment microbial communities from Lake Tanatar, Kulunda Steppe, Russia - 8KL_010_SED (SPAdes) (version 2) | ecosystem: Environmental > Aquatic > Non-marine Saline and... | reverse complement strand
ACTCAAAGGTTCCTTCACCGGGCTGTAAAACTTCACCTCCCTCGGTAGAATCTACTGTTAGAACACGATCCTCTCTTTCAAAAACAGCCGTCATCTCCACATTCTCAGACGGCATGTCAAAACTCACAATCTCTTCTTCAGATTCTTCGTATCCTAACCACTCCACAAATACCCAGTCTGGATCAGGGCTAGCTTCCAGCGTAACGGTTTCAGTCCTCTTGAAGGTATGTGTACCTTCACCGTGGCTCAACTCCTCACCTTCACCATCTATGTTTATTTGGAGGGTGTAATCTGAGAGACCTACCTCGGTATTTATTTGATCTTCATCATCGTTGCTTGCAACCTCCAAAACGTAATCCCCGGCATCGCCTATCTCAGTTCCCCATGTGAGTTTTCCTTCGTAAGTATGTTCCCCGTCCACATCTACTCCATCTAAATTAACTGTTACGTAATCCTTTTCATCGTGGTCATGGCGAAGCACAACCTTTTGTTTATCCCCTATACTCCCCGTATTCTCTATAGTACTGTATATGTCTAGTTCCTCGCCTTCTATCACTTCACTGTCTGAATCCTCGTGATTTATCTCGACCTCAAAGTTTGACTCCCATATACAGGTTGAATCATAGCCCCCGTCGTCCTCATTCCACCAAACATCACAATTAGGAACAAGATCGTCGTCGTCCGAGAGCTTTACCCGGTAATCCTCCTGAAAATCATCACCATCGTCCATCTCAAGATCCAAGTAGCAGTAGTCTCCATATATGTGGACGTCCAAGTCCTCGAACTTCCAGAAGCCACTGCCATCGGTCTGTGTCACCGTGTCAGTTGTAATCAAGCCACAGTCATCGTCTTTGCCTGATTCGTTCAGAACTACCTCCACATCCTCCCTGGGCTCGCCTTCTACATCCTCTACAGTTCCATTCGCCTCGACAACTTTAATTAGACCTACACTGCTTGTCTCTGTTTCGCCACGTACACCTGTGGAAAAAAATACAATTGAAGAAACGGTTAAAAGAAATACGGCTAAAGAAATCAGCCAAATTTTATTATTAAGATCCTCTATCTGCATCTTTTATACGCCCCCACGTAAACCTATTCTTTTATCTCGGCGGCCCAATATCCAAGAATCAATTCAAAACTCACTTGTACCAGGTATCTTTATCTTCTCTTGTTTTACTGGCATATTGCTTCATTCTGGCTTGGGCTTCAAGGCCCCCCTGTCCCTTGTCATTGTCTTTGTTTTCATCGATCCTATCGGTTATCCCATCGTAGGCCTTCTGACCAGCGTAACCACCAAGTAAACCCAGGGTAAAGGGAAGTAGTGTGTTGTCCCAGAGGATGTCCTTTTCTTCCTCAACATGTCCTTCTATTCTTGAGTTCTCTGCGAGGCTAGCGTTCAAGTTTGCCAGGAAGTCCTCGACCTCCATGCTGAAATAGTCCGAAGATATGTTTCCTCCCTTGATGTCAATTCCATACTTTTCCGGGTCAAGTGTAAACTCCATATCCTGGTCCCTGAAAGTTATGTTCCCCGTTCTTTCATCGATCTCAAGAGTAGCATTGGTCGCACTTAAGTTTCCTGTTATATTTCCTTCGATTGGAACCTCTTCTCCACCCCTGTATTCCTGCGTACCGTTGAAGAAGGCCTCCAGTTCTCTTTCAGGTATGTACACGGTCTCGTTGCTCTCGTCCATCAAGATAGGCATTCTACCGCCAGAAATCGTACCGTTTACGTCCTGCGTACCTGGGTCAATAAGTCCATGTGCATCCAACAAACTCATATTCACCTGCTGATCTTCTGTTGTAAAGTTACCTGCTATGCTTCCCTCAAGATCTGCTTCGGTGATATCTGCTTCGAGTGGAATCCTCCGAACGGCCGTAGTGAAGGGCGAACCTCCAAACTCCCACTCATCACTAAGGGCGATACTACCATAGGCTGTACCCAGGGCAAGTCCAGCTACTACAACACCCGTTTGAACTGCCCTCTCCTTTGGTGTCAGATGACCTGGATCCGTGAAACCTTTCTTTAATCTTTCGATGGTAGATTCCTTGGATTTCTCTTTCTTCTCTTTATCAGAGTAAGGTTCCATGTAGAGCTCTTCGAAGTCCTTTACAAACTCCTCACAGCATTTAAAGTAGAACTGCATATCCCTTTTGTTTCCTATATCTAAATCTACACCATCGCCATAATATTCTGATAGGTCGTCTATAATTTTGTTGCCACTTATGTAGCTCTTTAGGTCATCGTCCACCTTTACTTCCCTGGCCAATCTAAACAGACCAAGTTCCAGGCCTGTGGAGCTGTGACCTGCCTTCTTTTGCCAGTCATTATAGATATTGTAGGCTTCATCGGGATCCTCGGCACCTATCATATCACCGACAAGTATACCCTTTGAATACGCAACATTTTTCAAATCCTTATCCAATTTCTGCGGATCTTTATTAAAGTACGAATCTCTAGCACCTCTGGAGAAAAGTTTAGTTTCATGCTTCCTGAGTACTTTGCACAGCTTACCGGCCTTCTCCTCAAGGTCCTTGTCAATATCTTCCTCGGAAAGTTGTTTATATTTATCCAGTATTTCCTCGCCTTCATCTACTTCATTTACCAAATTTTTGTAATTTTCTTTATCTTCTAATTGGTCCACAGTGAATCTGTAATCTCCACTCTTGTAATTTGTTAATTTTTTTTCGATCGCATCTTCAAGATCTTTCAACTCATCCGAATTATCAGTCATGTTTTACCACATCCCGTGACCATCATTAGCCCGAAGCTTTTGTTCTTTCCACCCGCCTTCAGATGGCCACAAACACAATAATTTATTTAACCCTAAAGAATTTATACTTTGAAATTACCGAAAGGTAATAAATCTATGAAATCCGAATGCTTCGACGGATCTATCCCTTCAGTATAAAATTATTTAAATTAGTTTTTACAACTTCTACTTGTGGGAAAAGGGAAACCAACATAAAAAGGATTTTCTTGTATTCTAAACCCGTGATTCTGGAAAAGATGTTGAAGGTGATTTTTCTTGGAATGTGAGGTATGCGGATCTTCCGGTGTTTCTAAGACGGTCGAACTGGAGGGAACTGAAATGGCAGTATGTGAAAACTGTTCTTCTCTAGGAGACGTGAAGTCGGATCTTTCCGAAAAAAAGGATGTAAGAAAAAAGATCGTAAAAAACAAACGCAGCGGTTTGAATTCGTCGATAAATCTAAAAGCGGAAAGGATTCTAAGACGTGACTATGGACGTCTCGTCAGAAAGGCAAGGGAAAGTGAAGGTCTTACTATGGAGGACCTTGCTGCAAACCTATCGGAAAAGGAATCAGTCATAAGGAGAGTAGAGAACGAGGAACTCAGGCCCGATAAGGACCTTTCCAAGAAGCTGCAGAGAGAGCTTGAGGTTGACCTCTTTGAGGAGTTTGATGTCAGCTCCGGTGAGCTGAAGAGAGACAGTAATCAGGATCTTACAGTGGGTGACGTTACGAAGATTAAGTAGGATCGGAGAATTTTGAAGTTAGATAAAATCCCCTTCCATTACTATTGTTCCCTTTTCCGTGTCTACCCAGTAGTATTTATCTTCGTGCTCTACGACTATGCCTCTTTCCCAGACTTTGACTTTCTTTCCCTCGTCGACCACTTCTTGATAGTTAACCATCGCTTTATTCTTTTACGTCGGTGTTTTAATTTGTTGCGGTCACCGAAAGCCTTATAAAGGTTTATGTTAACTATACACGTGGCCCCTTCTCCCAGATACTGGACCTATAAGGTGTTTTCATATGTCAGACAAAAGAGAAACTAAAAAGAAGATAGTTCCAGACACTTCTATACTCATAGACCAGAAGCTTTCGGAGATGGTGGAGAAAGGCGAGCTCAGCGACAAGGAGATAATAATTCCTGAGGCAGTTGTCGACGAGCTCCAGGCTCAGGCCAACAAGGGTAGAGAAACAGGTTTCGAAGGTCTGGACGAGATCAAGAGGCTCAGGGAGTTCGGTGACAAGGGTATAGAAATTTCACACACCGGAAGGAGGCCTACTGAAGAGGAGATAAAGCTTGCTAGCAAGGGAAGGATAGATGCACTTATAAAGGATCACGTGGACGAAGAGGACGCAGTTCTATATACAGAGGACTATGTACAGTCCCAGGTTGCCGAGGCAGAAGGTCTCGAAGTTGTTTACATAGAACAGGAAGAGGAAGATGACAAACTGCTTATAGGTGACTATTTCGATGAAAAGACCATGAGCGTACATCTCATCGAAGGATGTAAGCCAAAGGCCAAAAGAGGTTCTCCGGGTAATTTCAGGCTCGAAGAAATATCCGATGTGGAACTGGAGAAGGAAGATCTCAAGGAGCTCAGTACCAATATTCTGGACCTTGCAAGAAGAATGGATAAAGCAGAGATAGAGATGTCGAAGAGAGGTGTAGAGATAGTACAGTACGGTGATTACAGGATCGTGATAGCCAGACCACCGTTTTCTCTGAAGCGGGAAATAACTGCTGTGAGACCTGTAGTTAAGCTTACTCTGGACGACTACTCAGTTAGTAATAAGCTGAGAGACAGGCTTGAAGATAAGGCAGAAGGAATACTGATCGCAGGGAGCCCTGGAAGTGGTAAAACTACTTTTGCACAGTCCCTTGCCGAGTTCTACTCTTCTCAGGGAAAGGTGGTAAAGACTCTGGAATCTCCGAGAGACCTGAATGTTTCTAAGGAGATAACACAGTATACCGAACTTGAAGGACGGATGGACAATGCAGCCGATGCACTGCTTCTGGTGAGACCCGACTACACGATATACGACGAGGTCAGGAAGGGTTACGATTTTTCAACCTTCGCCGATCTCAGACTTGCTGGAACGGGAATGGTAGGTGTTGTCCATGCTTCTGACCCGATAGATGCTGTACAGCGGTTTGTTGGAAGGACCGAGCTGGGCATGATTCCACATATTCTTGATACCATAGTCCATATAGATGCCGGAGATATAACCAAAGTATACTCTCTCACTATGAAGGTCAAGGTTCCTTCTGGTATGCAGGAACAGGATCTTGCAAGGCCGGTTATAGAGATAAGAGACTTCGAGACGAAAGAACTGGAGTATGAGATATACACGTACGGAGAAGAGAACATCGTAGTTCCTGTTCAGGAAGAGGATGAGGAGAAGAGCATCCAGAAACTTGCCAAGGGACAGATACTCGATGAGCTCAGAAGATTTGACGACAAACCGGAAGTTGAGTTCCTGTCTGATGATAGGATAGTTGCGAAGGTTGACAACGAGAACATACCCCAGTTGATCGGTAAGAACGGTAAGACGGTGGAGAAGATAGAGAACAAGCTTGGTGTCAAGATAGACGTCGAACCGAAAACCAAGACTACTGGAAGGAGGATAGATTTTGAGATAGGTGAGACAGGGGCCTACGTGGTTTTCAACTTCGACGAAGACCATTCCGGAGATAACGCGAACATATACATAGACAAGGAGTATTTCTTCACGGCGACTGTAGGTAAGAACGGTGAGATAAAGCTTACCAAGGATTCGGAATTGGGTCAGCAGCTGGTCAGGGCGTTGGCCAGCAACAAGAACATAGAAGTCTACATCTGATATACTATAGTCAGGCCAGGACACTTTCCTTTGTGGAATCGTGTACAAACAGATAGGTCTTGCCTGCCGTGTCGTCTATTTCTGATATCGAGTCCACGTCCGATTTTTCAAACGGTATTATATGGATATCACCTTCTGGAGCTTCCTTGAAAACGTCTTCAAACTTGCCGACAGGGACTTTGATTTCTGTGGACCCCGGGAATCTCGCCTCGTATACAAGTCTATGGAGGTATTCTTGTGCCTCTGCGGCCTCGTTTTCATCTTCTGCAACCATCCAGATGTACAGTTTCCCCTTCCAGTTCTTCTTTATGCTGTAGGCTATGAGAAGGGCAAGATCGTAGTACCTTCTCTCGAACAGATCGTCTTCCAGAGCCTTGGGGGAGATCCATATATGTACGTCCTCCTTTGTACCCAGTCCCACCTCTTTATCCCTGTCCAGAAGGGCGAAGCCACAGTCGTTTCTTTCTCCAGCTTCTACTATTCTTTCCATGTCCTCCGGGTCAAGCTGGCTGGGTCTGTAGGGTAAGAAAAGTATGTTTGGACAGAAAACCTGGCTATGTATAGCCTCAAGTGAAACTATTATTGATTTTATATAGTCGTCCGCCTCTACCATCGAATAGGTTGCGAATATCTTTTCCTTGTCGAACTTCTTGACCATGTCGGGTATTTCGTCCAGATCGCTGACGACCTTTTCTTCCTTTTCTCCTTCCTGTGGGACGCTTTTCTCTTCTTCAAGTTCGAGGCCCAGGATTGTCATCCTTCCATGTGGATAGGCTATGGACTTTATCAGCGGGAAATCACCCACCAAGGTTTTGTTGCTGGTGACGGGTACGAGCATGTTAGGCTTCCAGACATGCAGTGCCGATTCTGGCAGCCGCCTCGTCTTTTCAGTTGCCCATTCCGAAAGAGCGCGGAAAAGTCCTGAACGTACATCTCCTTCTTCGTGTTCCAGGGGCTTTTTTGATAGTAACATGTATATTCCAACTACGGCGGCCACTGCTACCAGCCCTGCGTAAGGATTTATCAGAAACATTATGATGAAGGATGCTAGCCATCCATAAAGAGGAACTATCTTTGGTACGTGAAACGTGGGCCTGAAGCTCCTGAGGGCCAGCTGCTGTTCGAGGAATACCGACAGGTTTATGCTTGCATATGTTATGAGGAAGAACATAGTTAAAACCTGTGCCACGGAATCAAGACTGCCCAGGACAAGCAATGGTATTATTATAAGGGCGGTTACCAGTACCGCATTCCTTGGCTCGCCGCCCTCCGAAAGTTTAGCGAAGAAGTCACTCTTCGGGAGTATTGATTTCTTTCCCAGGGCCTGTAGAACCCTAGGTGCCGCCATTATCATAGTCAATGCACTTGAGAAGGTCGCGGCCAGTATACCTATCAAAACAAGTTCGGGGACCAAGGAGATCGTGGTCAGAATCATTGTTTCTCCAATAAGCTCTGCCGGGGTTGTGGTATAAGAGAGCAGTACTGTCACGGAAAGATATATGAGGGTAGTTATTCCAAGGCCGTACATTATACCTTTTGGTATCTGTCTTTTTGGGTCGGTTAGTTCACCAGACATGCCTATGCCGGACATCAGACCCGTTGCCGCAGGGAAGAATATAGCGAAAAGTGTCCAGAAGGGTGGCCCGCCACTCCTTATCAAGGGAACGGAGAGACCTTTGATCTGCATGCTTCCTCCTACGAATATGACTGCCAGAGCAACACATATTAGAGTGAAAACCCCGGCCTGTACGTTTACTGCAAAATCTGTTTTTATGTAAGTGATCACGAAGAGTAAAGCAAAGGTCGCCAGGGCAACTGTTGTCAGGCTATGTTGTGGAAAGATAAACTGCCATGCTTCAGAGAAACCGAATATATACAATGCTACCGACAGGGCCTGGGCAAGATAAAGAGGGATTCCTATACTTCCACCTATTTCCAGACCAAGGGTTTTGGTAACTATCGAATATGCTCCACCCGATCCTATCCTTATGTTACTGGCTATAGAACTGATGGAAAGTCCTGTGGCCAGGGTCACGGAGATAGCGAGTATTATTATCCCTATGGTTCCTAACAGACCTGAACCCCCAACAACGTAACCAAGACGTAGAAACAGTATCACACCGACTATGCTCAAGAACGTTGGGATGAAAACTCCCCGAAAGGAGCCGAACCTGCGGGTACCAGTTTCTTTCTTTGGCATCTAGCTTCAATATACATCTAAGTACAGAAGTTTTTATTAGTTAACGTTTCTAAAGAAGCTGAGCTTCGGGAGGATTTCCTGGGCAAATATTGCAGTCTAAGGCATCATTTGAGGAAAAGATTTTTAAACTGCTGTTTATAAAAATAAACAGATGTTTACGAAAGTAAACGAAATTGGTTGGAAAATACTGGAGCTTTTTTTCGAGGAGCCCACAGAGGCCTTCCACTTGAGGGAGGTGGCCAGCAGGATAGATGTTGCTCCGAGAACTGCAAAGAAACATCTAACCGACCTTGAAGATGAAGGCTTCGTTGAGTCTGAAGAAGATGGGGTTTATCTTCGCTTTAAGGCTTCAAGAAATCAGAAGTTCAAGGACTGGAAAGTTCTGTACAACTTAAGAAAGACAAGGGATTCGGGACTCGTGGACTTTTTGAACCAGAAGTTTAACTTTCCCCTCATAGTGTTGTTTGGCTCCGCTTCAGAGGGAGACGATATTGGTAAAAGTGACTTAGATATATTTATTCTGACAGAGAGCAGTGAAGAAGTGGATTTAGAAGATTTTGAAAGGAAAATCGATAGTAAAATTCAGCTGTTTGTTAGAACTGAAGAAGAGCTTGAGGACATGAAGGAAAACAATCCGGAACTCTTGAATAACATTCTCAACGGTATAGTCATATCCGGCTACTGGGAGTTGTTTTGAATGACCTGGGAAGAATGTCTCGAGAAAAACGACGCCAAGGAGACGAGGGAAGACAAGAATAGAGCAAATTCTTTGGTCAAGACTTCTGAAAACAGGATGAAACATGTCCTCGAGAGTGAGATAAAGGACTACAACGCTTCAACTTTGTTTTCCGAAGCTTACGAAGCTCTTCTTCAGATATGTCAGGCAATCATATCTCTGAGAGGTTATAAGGTCTATAACCACGTTTGTATAACTTCGTTCCTTGATGAAGTTCTCGGAGAAAAGAGCATGTCAAATAAGTTCGACAGGTACAGAAAGGTGAGGAACGGAATAAACTACTATGGTGAAGAGGTCGGTGAGAACTTTGCAGAAAAAGCTATTTCGGAGATAGAGGATATGATATCGTCCCTGAAGACCGATTTCCTAGAAGATATCGAAACTTAGTGGATTGTAATGGAGCCTCGGGCGGGAGTTTCCGAAGGAAACAATGGAAGTTTTGCTTCCTTCTTTTGAACCCGCGATCTCGTCCTTACCAAGGACGCGCCGACTATCCGGCCTAGCGAACCAAAGCCGGATTTTAGCCACTAAGCCACCGAGGCACTGAGTTTTTTGTTTTTGTTTGGATGATTTGAGCCTATTTTAGTTTTCCATTTATCAAGATTTTCGAATCCGTATAGTTCGACTTCGCAACAAAAACTCGTTCCTAGATATCCGTTTTTATCTCTTTCTCTCCTTGTTGGTTTAAAATCCAAATCTTTTAAAGCTTTCTCTATTTCCTTGGAAAATTTGGAGCTTGTCGTAGTTATCTGAATTCTTGGATATGGTTTTTTGTAAATTTTTCTTTCATCCCAGAATATACAACCATCTGTATCAAATATCCCACGGAGAAAATCTTTTACGTATTCGAGGTCTTTTTTTATTTTCTTAGGTATTTTTGGTTTCTTCTTACCAGCTCCAATCCCAAAATCGATTATTTCTTCAAATTTATCTGAATAAGCACGCAGCCTTAGAGCTCTTTCACGTTCTGTTATATTGTAATCAACGCCAAAGATTTCTTCAAAAATAACAACAACATGCCTTGTTAAGTATTCTCTCTCCTCAGGATTACAAACAACACCCAGTGCTATAGTTCTTGGTGTGTATGAAAGAAACCCATCACCTACTAATATTCCAAGAAACTCGGCTAGCTTATGATCAATTTTCATATTTAATATTTCTATTGGGAATTTAAAATATTCTACTCTACCGCTGAGCCACCGAGGCTTCCTATACCTATGCATCAGGCCCCTTCTTCTTGCGATCTACTTTGTCCTTGAGCCTTGGTATCGAGAAGCTCTTGTCACAGTTCTCACACTTGACCCAGAAGGGTCTCTTGTACTCCGTTTCTTTGAATCCGTGGTTCTGACACCTCGGACAGATATACTCGACCTTTGCAAGTTCTTCATCCTTTTCCTGTACGACCCTCGCCGTGCCTATTATCTCGTCCTCGTCGTTTCTTTTGTCCTGCCAGGTGGTGAACTTGACGTTAGAAGGGTCGAGTTCCCCGTTTTTTACCATTTCGTCTATTTTTTCCAGCTTCAGGTTTTCCTTCCCCTTTACCTTTTCTGAATCATCTAGTTCTTTGCTCATAACAACAAAACTTTTGCGAGAGAATATTTAAATCTTGAAAAGCCACACCTCCAAGTTTGAAGTTGCACTTCCAGATCCTGTCAGAATGCGCCTGCAAGGAAAGCTACGAGACCAAGTATCATGCCTAGTTTTAACATTCCCTGTATCTTGGATGGATCATCTCCCTTTTCTATCATATAAACAGATTTCAAGAATACGACCACGGACAAAAGTACTGTAATGCCATACCACAACCCAAAAACACCGAGAACTAAGGGAAGGGGGGTGAAGAGCACTGCGGCAACCGCGAACAAGGATGAAAGCATCCTGGCCTTGTTCTTGCCCATTACTATCGGTACAGATTTTATGTCCTTCGTTGCATCCGCTCTTTTGTCCTCTAAGTCCTTTATTATCTCACGGGCCGTGTTGGCAGAGAACGCCATGAGTGCCAGTAGTAACGCAGGTGTGAAGTTGGACACGGCCAGTCCTCCGAAGACAAATGTGGAGCCAACGAGGAATGATACGGTCAGGTTCGAGAGAAAGAATCTTTTCTGAAGATCCTTTGCATAGGCCATGAGAAGTACAGAGTTAACAAGGGCAAGTGTGAATGCGTAGGTGTTTATCCAGAACGACAGATATATCCCGATGGAGAAGAACACAAGTGATATTATTGATGCACTTTTCGGGGAAACATCGCCACTGGGGATCGGTCTATCGTCGTCGTATATAGAATCAAGCTTCCTGTCGTAATAGTCGTTTATCACCATTCCGCCACCTGAAATGGCGAAGGCGGCGACCATAGCAAACGCCACCTGAGCAAGGGTTCCAGCAATTCCTCCTAGATAGGCACCTATGAGAACTGCCAGTGAGGCCATCATGCAGTTTATTGGCCTGATCAGCCTTAGAAACGGCTTCATTTCTAACTCCTGTCTTCCTTGGATTTTGCCCTGAGATCTTTGGAACCACACTTCCTGCACTTGACTTTACCGTCTCGAACCTTCCTTGGTTTGGCTCTGTTCTTGGCCTTACAGTTCATACAGACAAAAACGTTGTCGAAAAGTCTTTTTCTTGCGGCTTCTTCGGGCATATTTAACACCTAACCTCTAACTGGACTAAATACTTAAAAACCTTTCGATTTCTTCCCTTGATACAGGCCCTTCTCTGAAGATTTTCAGGTCCCTGTCTTCGACTTTGATTACTGTCGATGGGTTGTTTTTTTCCAGAGTACCAACGTCCAGCACGATATCAACAGTTTCTCTTGTAATTCTTGAGATATCCTTTACAGAGTAGTTGTTATCGGCTCCGGAAAAATTGGCTGATGTAGCTACTATAGGAACGTCTGCTTCCTCGGCGAGCTTTGTTGCGATTTCGTTTGAGGAGATCCTGAACACAAAATCTTCGTTTAGTATATCAGGTACGTTTTTCTTTTTTTCGGCGACCAGAGTTAGCGGACCTGGCATAAACCTTTCGCATATTTCTCTCTCCGTTTCATTTAAATTGCAGTATCTCTCTGCCTGTTCCAGAGAAGAGACCACACAGGAAAGCTTATCTTTCGTGGATCTCCTCTTTATATCGTAGATCTTCTCAACGGCTTTTGCGTCCAGTGCATTGGTTCCGAGTCCGTAACAGGTCTCTGTCGGATATATACAGGTTTCTCCCTTCTTTACCTTTTTTCCGACTTCCGCAAGAAGGTCTTTGTCGGGGTTTTTTAGGGTTAGCTTCATTAGAAATCTACCTCTTCCCTCCCAATCCAATCGAAGTGTTTCCTGTACTCTTCGCCTGATCCGCCTTTTATTATATCCTTTATGGTCTCTGCTATTTTTTCGGCTTCCTTCTCTGTGGTGTCTATAGAATATACTTCGTCGTTGCTGTTTCTGGCTTCACCTTCTATAACTCCAACAATCTCCGCGTCCACGTTTTCTTCGATTTTTTCTTCATCCCATCCCTTTTTCTCCAGCCTTTCCTTGAGCTCCGATGGCTTGCACCGCAGGACAAAAACCATGTCGTTGTCCATGAAGTGCGAGAGATGGCCATCGAGAACACAGTCCTCAAGACCTTCCGTCTCCTCGCGCAGTGCTTTGACGTCAACAACATCCGAGTCCCTTTCCTCATCGTAGGAAATTATGCAGTCCTTTTCTCTTGCAAGTTCGTTGATCGGGATGTAGTCCAGTCCCGTTTCCTCCGCCAACTCCTTTGACACAGACGTTTTTCCCGTCCCCGGAGTTCCTGTTACAGCGATTTTCATTTTATCAACCCAACACACCGGATAAACTATTGGAACCCAGCGATTTAAATCTTGGTCCCGGGTCAAACTTATTAAAATGGGCCCCCAAAAATCTGTAGGGGTATATATGGTAGAGGTTTGGACAGAAAGATATAGACCGGACACACTGGAAGATATAGTCAACCATGAACACGTTGTTCAGCGATTAAAAGCCTTTGTCGAGGACGAATCCCTTCCGCATTTACTGTTCACCGGTCCTGCGGGTACAGGTAAGAGTGCTTCTGCACTGGCTATAACAAAGGACCTTTTCGGTGACAGTTGGAAGAGCAACGTACTGGAACTCAATGCCTCGGATACAAGGGGCATAGACGTCATAAGGAACCAGGTCAAGAGTTTTGCGAGGTCCAAGGCAGTAGACGACGTTCCTTTCAAGATAATAATTTTAGACGAAGCGGATGCACTGACTTCTGAGGCACAACATGCACTGAGAAGGACCATGGAAAATTATACTGAAACAGCCCGCTTCATCCTCATATGTAATTATTCAAGTAAGATTATAGATCCTATACGTTCCCGCTGTTCTATATTTAGATTCCCCAGGCTGGATAAAGAAGACGCTTCGGGGCTTTTGGAGAAAATATGCGAGAAAGAGGATGTTGAGTACGATGACAGCGGTCTGGATGCTGTTTATTCGGTGACCAGGGGCGATCTCAGGAAATCCATAAATCTACTTCAATCCGTTTCAGCAACCGGGAAGGAAGTAACCGGGGACGTTGTTTACGAGGTATCTTCCCAGGCCAAACCACAGGTCATAGAGAGTATACTGAGCAAAGCCCTCGATGGTAAATTTACTGATGCAAGAGACGAACTCCAGGGACTGCTTCTTGAAAAGGGTATTTCAGGTATGGACATAATAAAAGAAATGCACCGCCAACTTTACGACCTTGATATAGATGAGAAGAGGAAGGTAAGGCTTATCGAAAGTATGGGAGAGTACGAGTTCCGTTTGGATGAGGGTGCAGACGAACAGATCCAGCTGGAGGCACTTCTTGCGAAGTTCGCCAGCTCCTAGAAATCATTTTCTATTCTGAAAGTAGCAGACTCTCCTGGGGGTATTGGATCCTGGCCTTCGATCTGTTCTATATTTTCCTTCAAATCTCCTTCGTAAAATGCTCTTATTTCTTCTGCCGGTATCGAAAACCGGCCGTTGTTAACTATCGTTACGTTCATTTCTCCGCCGTTTCGTTCTACATCGCTTATGTAAAACCTTATGTTTTCTTCATCGATTGCTTCTTCAAAGTCTTCTCTAGTCTCTTCGCCTGTTCTAATTAACCATACCGCAGCTCCGCTAGCTATAGAAATTGCCATGAGTACCAGTAACATATATTCGAACACGGTTGAAACTCCTTTTTTCATATCAACACCCTATCGTCCTCTCATCGCACACATCACCCGGTCCACATATCACGATTTGACAGTGTCCTAAAATACTGAAACCCGCCCAGATAGTTTTGTCTTCATCCATAACAATGTTTATATCTTTGTCATCGCTTTCGTAGTCTCCGGTCCAGCCTGTAAATTCATAGCCACTCTCTACCTTCGCTTCCAGGTCGACTGTATCTCCGTCTTCAACCTTTCCAGTCCATTCACCATAAACTTCCGTACCGTCGACCTCGACCGAACCTCCTTCGTCTATGTACACAGTGAGCTCATGTTTCTCTCCCTCGAAGTTTGCTGTTATCGTTTTATCTTCGTCCATAGCAACAGTTATCTCATCCGTACCTTCAAAAACATCTCCTGTCCATCCGTCGAACTCCCAACCATCAGAAGATTCTGACTTAAGTTCGACCTCCGTGTTTTCTGCAATTTCAAACGTCTCCTCGTCCTCCACGGTTTCCTCCACCAGTCCACCATCGGAGTCTTCCCATTCCACGGTGACATTTCCACCGTATTCTGGCGTCGCATTTACAGTAAGGTTATGCCTTTCCTCGAAAATTGCAGTTGCTTCTATATTGTTCTCCATAACTAGAGATATCTCTCTGTTTTCAGGCGATCCGAGCATCCAGTCAGCACCTTCTATAGACCCGTGGTTTTGGTTACCTGAAAGATCAGAGACCGTGTTACCATCTCCCTCATCCATCTTCCACCAGGCTATCTCGTCACCCAGCTCCAAGTATTTGCTTTCGCTCAGACCACCGATTTCACTTTCTTCAAGTGCCCTGCCGTATATGCGGACATCGCCTATTTTGCCGATCCAGGCCTCATCTTCAGAGAATCTGTTTCCGATCCGGAACTCATCTCCTAGATCTATCTCCTCGACATCATCCACTGTGTGCTCAAGTTCCCCGTTAAGATAAGCATAAGTATTTGAGCCATCGCTGGTTATGACCAGATGATTCCACCTACCGGTTTCGTACTCCGTTTCCGGGACTTCTGTACCTGCTGTAGTACTTATATCGGATCCATCGTAGGCCGGACCCCAGAAGTCCTCCCAGGGCGACTCAGCCCCTTCATCTCTCGTGTCCATCAGGTAGTGCCAAACGTCAGGTTTCTCGTCCTGGACAAACCAGAAGGCCAAGCTGTATTCAGAGTACGAACTCAGACCGCCAGGCACGATAACCTGGTCTCCGCATTTATCTTCGTCCTGATGCTCCAGACATTCGAACCTAAGTGCTTCAAACCATTCAGCAAATTCCCAGTTCCCGTCCGGAACAGCCCTCAAATCCACTTCGATCCCGCCTAGGATATGGAACTTATCATATTCTTCTACAATCCTCTGTTCCGATCCGTCTTCATCCCACTCGATACCCACCGCACCTTCACCTTCAACCTCTACAGTCAGCTCCTGCTCCGGTGCCTCAGGACACTCGTCCTGCCAGTGCAAACAGGGGTATGTTTCCCACTCATCGATCTGCCAGGTACCGGTAAAGTCCCATTCTGGCTGGAATGTATCCTCCAGCGTCATCTGGTACGTGTATTTTCCCTCACCGCCGTCAGAAGTGCTCTGCCCCGTGGTTATGTTGTCCCAGTAGGAGTTGCTTACCACCCCAAAATTAATACCCACAAATCCACCTGTAAAACCATTTCCATTAACTTCACCGGCCGAATACGAGTTTGACAACAGACCAGTGTTCCATCCAACGAGTCCCCCTACTTCCTGTTCTCCGCTCACTTCACCAGTCGAATACGAGTTCATAATTGTGCTATCACCATTTGCACCTACGATTCCGCCTACACGACCGCCGTTACTACTTACTTCTCCTGTGAAGTACGATCCTTCCACAGTGCTCTCATAGGTACTTCCCACGATTCCGCCTACACGACCGCCACCACTCACGTCTGCATTGACAACACCGACGTTGATAATTTCTCCGCCCGTAGAAACATATCCGAACAGGCCGACACGGCTTGTGCCTGGGCGGTTTATGTAAAGGCCACTTATTTCATGTCCATCCCCATCGAAAGTTCCTGTAAACTTATCTTCCAATTCTCCTATCGGCTCCCAGCCATTGGACGTATCCACCAGGTCGTCGTAGCCGTCTGTGTCTTCGTCTAAGTCGTTACCTAGACAGTGATTATCGTCTAGATCGTTCCTGACATCATCCAGGTCGTACCAGTCCTCTATGTAGTGGTCACAGCTTGTGGCTAGACCTATCCTGCTGAATAGTGAGAGGGACAGGAGGGCCACAGTTGCTATTAACAGAAACCCGATCTTCGTATCTTTTCCTTCAAATAACTTCATCTATTTCACATTCTTGAAAATGGTTGGTTTGGCTGCGTTCCACGCGGTTTCCTCTTTGTTGTCTTTTTCTTCAAAAGTATAATACCTGCTACTACGGCTATAACAATGACTAACTACGGTTATTAGTATTTGGAATGATGTTTTTTTGTTTCCGGAGGCTTTCATACGTCTCATATATCTATGTCGATAACTTTACCATTTTCTTTCATGTAGATAGTTCATTTAACAACAATGGATACCAATGTGACATGACCTCGGTCATGGACTCGTTATCTAATATGTGGTTTAGTTTTTATATTGACGATATTAACTTAAAAATATGTTTTCGGTGGTGCTCGAGTAATCAGAGGAGGATTTTTGAAAGATTTTCATACAGAGTCCCGGCCATGTAGATTGGATTCAAGAACCAGTCTTCTGTTATCGCAGTAGGTTCGAATCCTGTGCTCTTAAATTTTGAACATTCTACCAATACAGTGGTTTCGTCCCATGTATTCTTTTCACCTCGGACATATATCTCATATTCACACAACTCTACAAAAACACCAGTTACGAAGTAGTTGTCCTCCATTATTATCTCAGTGTCAGCCGAGTTGACATCGGCCACGTTTTCCGTATCTCCAGACCATTTTACGAAGTTGTAGTCACTGTCTTCCACTGCTTCGAGACCTACGACTTCCCCGTGTTCGTAGGTAAAGGTACCTTCTCCTGGATCAACAACCTCACCACCATCAGTAGAGTCCACAGTCAAATCATGCTCTTCCTTCTCAAAC
>Ga0207421_10004179_pt1 | contig 16817 bp, 17 predicted proteins | sample SodLakKL_010_SED_4_FD_187542 | JGI IMG/M metagenome (GOLD analysis project Ga0207421, IMG submission 187542) | Alkaline sediment microbial communities from Lake Tanatar, Kulunda Steppe, Russia - 8KL_010_SED (SPAdes) (version 2) | ecosystem: Environmental > Aquatic > Non-marine Saline and... | reverse complement strand
CCTCCGCCTCTTTTTTATTTAATAGGTAACTTCAGCTAATTCTTTTTCCAATTCTTCTCTTGACTTTTTAATTCTTGCTACACCTGTTTCCATTGCCGCCTCAGCTACTGAAATAGCAACTGCTTTAGCAACTCCCTTTTCAAATGGTCCAGGAACAATTCTTTCATTATCAGGTTCTTGAATCAGTCCAGCTATTGCCCTGGCTGCAGCCATCTTCATCTCTGAATTAATATCTTTTGCTCTAACTATTAAGGCACCTTTCATGACTCCAGGAAAAGCCAGTACATTATTAATCTGATTTGGATAATCAGACCGACCTGTAGCAATTATTGAAACACCAGCCTCTTTAGCCAGCTCTGGAGCAATCTCTGGATCAGGATTTGCAAGGGCAAATATAATTGGGTCCTGATTCATTATATTAACCATATCTTTAGATAATACGTTACCAACTGATAAGCCAATAAAAATATCTGCCTTATTAACTGCTTTAGCCAGGCCACCATCTAAATTTGCTGAATTAGTTATTTTTGCCAATTCTTCTTTAGCAGGATTTAAATCACCTCTATCACTATTAATGATCCCCTTACTATCACAAACAACTAAATTATCTTCTGAAACACCTGCCTGAAGCAATAATTTAACAGTGGCAGTTGCTGAAGCACCAGCTCCATTAATCACAATTTTACTATTTGATAATTTTTTATCAAATAATTTGGTAGCATTTAATAAACCAGCTAAAATTACAATAGCCGTACCATGCTGATCATCATGAAATATTGCCATCTCAGTTTCTTCTTTTAACTTTTCCTCAATATAAAAACAGTCTGGAGCAGCAATATCTTCTAAATTAATACCTGCAAAAGAAGGCTCTAAATTTTTTACTATATTAACTATCTCTTCCTTATCAGTAGTACCCAGACATAAAGGAACTGCATCAACTCCAGCAAATTTTTTAAACAAAACTGCCTTACCCTCCATTACAGGCATAGCAGCATCTGGACCAATATTCCCAAGTCCCAAAACAGCAGTTCCAGAACTGACAACTGCAATCATATTGCCTTTAGCAGTATACCTGAATGCATTATCCTTATCTTCAGCAATAGCTCTGCATGGCTCAGCTACACCTGGAGAATAAGCCAAACTTAAATCATCAGCATTATTAACTTCGACCTTACTTTTAATTTCTATCTTACCTTTATTATCTTCATGAAATTTTAATGACTTCTGATAAATATCCAAAATATCTCCCCCTAATTATTATTTGAAAATTCCTTTTGTCCCTGCTCATATAAATCATTACCTTCTACGTCATTAACAACAAATAATGGAAGACCTTCAACATATAATTTCCTGATAGCTTCTGGTCCTAATTCAGGATAAGCTATAACCTCAGCTTCTTTTATATGTTCAGCTATTAAAGCTGCAGCCCCTCCAACAGCGGCAAAGTAGATAGCATCATATTTTTTTAAAGCATCCCTTACAGATTCAGATCTTGCACCTTTACCTATCATGCCTTTAAGACCAGCCTTTAACAGTGGTTCAACAAATGGATCCATTCGATAACTGGTTGTAGGACCGGCAGATCCAATTGCTTTATCAGGTTTATTAGGGGCCGGACCAACATAATAAATAACAGTTCCTTCAATATCAAATGGGAGCTCTTCGCCTGCTTCCAGGGCCTCAACCAGGCGTTTATGAGCCTGATCTCTAGCAGTATATATTGTCCCTGTCAGCCTAACCTCATCTCCTGCCTTAAGTTCTTTTATTAGACTATTATCTAATCGCAAATTTATTTCTTTCATCCTATCTACCTTCCTTATTAAATACTAAGCTTATATGGCGAGCAGAATGACAATTCAAATTAACTGCAACAGGCATACTGGCTATGTGACAGGGATAACTCTTGATATTAACACCTAAAGCAGTTGTATTTCCGCCAAGACCCTGGGGACCAATTCCAAGTTGATTAACTCTTTCAAGAATATTTTTCTCTAATACTGCCAGCTTTGGATCAGGATTTCTTTTATCTATTCTTTCAAAAAGACTCCTTTTAGCAAGTAAAGCTGATTTTTCAAAATTACCTCCAATTCCAACACCTACAATCAAAGGAGGACAGGCATTGGCACCTGATTCCTGAACAACCTGGACTATATAATCAATAATTTCATCTTGAGATACAGTTGGTTTCATCATTTTTATCTGACTCATATTCTCACTGCCACCACCCTTAGTGGCAATATCCAGTTTTAGTTCATCACCTTCAATAAAATCATAATGAATAATGGCAGGAGTATTAGTGCCGGTATTTTCTCTATCAAGTGGATCTTTTACAACTGATTTCCTTAAATAACCATCACTATATCCTCTACTTATCCCCTTATTAATGGCATCTTTTAAGTTACCATCAAATTGAAGATCTTGACCAATTTCTGCATAAACAACAACCAATCCAGTATCCTGACAGAGAGGAACTCTCTCATTTCTAGCTATCTCTGAATTATCAAGAATCTGTTTCAAAATTTTGCGGCCAACTTCACTTTTTTCTCTATCATAAGCTGCACTTATTGCATTTTTAACATCTTCAGGCAGCTCAAAATTAACCTCTTGAACCTTACTGGCAATCTCATTCTCAATCTCTTTTGTTTTAATTAATTGCATATTTTCACCTGTATCTAATTAGAATTATCATCATGTAAAATATAGATTAATCTACCTTTACCAACCTTTATCTTAAAAACATCCCCAACGACTCTATTACTAATGCCTCTGGTATAACTTCTTAATAGATCAAGTCCTTCAATGTCATATTTAGTTCCACTAAGTGATATATTCTCAACCTTTTTATCTAAAGGCAATAATGATAAATGCCAGCCTTGATAACCTGAAATTTCTTTGCTTTTTTCAATTATTCCAATTTCAAGACCTTTTTCCTTAATGACAGCATCAATATTAAGATTCAAAGAATACTCAAGCAGATAAATATTAGCCAGTTGCTGATCAAACCTTCCACCCATACTACCTAGTAATATAATTGTATCACATTCTAACCTATTACAATAATCAATGGATAATTCACCATCTGTTTTATCTTTATCAACAGGATATCGCTCTAAAGTCACCTGTCTTTCCTTCCAGAAATCTAATTCAGCTTCAGTCAGCGAATCAAAATCACCAATTATATATCCAGGATCAATTCCTAAGCTTTCAAATAATCTGGCCCCTCCATCTGCTGCCAGTCTAATATCTGAACCATTAATAATATCTTTATAAAACTGATCAGGAGAATTAAAATCTCCATTTAACACAACTACTGCCTGACAATTATCAGCACTCATTAGCTTAAAACTGATTTAATAGATTGGCCATTTCCAGCATGCTAACAGCTGCTTCAAAACCTTTATTTCCAGCCTTAGTACCTGCTCTTTCAATGGCCTGTTCAATTGTATCAGTAGTTATTACACCGAACATAACAGGCTTTTCAGTATCTAAACCTACTGTAGCAATACCTTTTGAAACTTCAGCACAGACGTAATCAAAATGAGGTGTTGCTCCTCTTATTACTGCACCAAGGCATATAACTCCATCATATTTATCATTAGCAGCCATTTTCTTAGCAGTTAATGGTATTTCAAAAGCTCCTGGAACCCAGGCAATATCAATATCTTCTTCGTTAACTCCATGCCTGATTAAAGCATCCTTAGCACCTGATAAAAGTTTGCTAGAAATAAATTCATTAAAACGAGCAGTTACAATACCTACTTTTAAGCCATCACCAATTAGCTTTCCTTCATATACTTTAGACATATTAATTATCCTCCTTTGGATTATCTTTAATCTCATTTGTATTTAAATTATGCAAAATATGTCCCATCTTATTCTTTTTAACTTTTAAATATTCTTCATTATCTCTATTAGGTCTAATTTCAAGAGGTACCCTATCAGTAATTTCAAGACCATAACCCTCGAGACCAACAACCTTTTTCGGATTATTAGTTATTAATTTAATAGATTTTATTCCTAAATCAATTAAAATCTGAGCGCCGATTCCATAATCCCTTAAATCAGCAGGGAAGCCTAAAGCAATATTGGCTTCAACAGTATCCATTCCTTCATCCTGTAAATGATAGGCTTTTATTTTATTGGCTAAACCGATACCTCGGCCTTCCTGGCGCATATATACAATTACCCCCTCGCCATTTTCTTCTATCATTTCCATAGCTCTATGAAGTTGCTCGCCACAGTCACAGCGATTAGAACCTAATACATCACCAGTTAAACATTCTGAATGTATCCTTGTTAATACATTCTCCTTATCATGTAAATCTCCTTTAAAAATTGCCACATGTTCCATATTATCTACCATAGTTGAGTAGACCCGAATCTTAAACTCGCCATATTCAGTTGGCATATCAGCTTCAGCTTCCAAATTAATCAGTTTTTCCCTTTTCTTCTTATATTTTATGAGATCAGCAATACTAATTAATTTTAAATCGAATTTCTCAGCAAATTCTTCTAAATCATCTAATCTAGCCATCGAACCATCATCTTTAATGATTTCACAGATTACACCAGCAGGTTTCAGTCCAGCTAATTTAGCCAGATCTACAGCCGCCTCTGTATGACCGGCCCTTCTTAAAACTCCACCTTTTCTGGCCTTAAGTGGAAATATATGTCCAGGACGATTAAAATCTCCTGGTTTACTTTCAGGATTCACTAACTCCTGAATAGTTTTAGCCCTCTCTTCAGCTGAAATCCCGGTTGTTGTGGAAACATGATCAACTGAAACAGTAAAGCCAGTCTGATGAGGATCAGTATTATTACTTGTCATAAGAGGAATTTCTAATTCTTCTATTCTTTCTTTTTCCAGTGGAGCACAGACGAGGCCTCTGCCCTCTTTAATCATAAAATTAATGGATTCTTTATCAGCCTTTTCAGCAGCCATCAAAAGATCTCCCTCATTCTCTCTATCTTCATCATCTACAACTATAACCATTTTACCTTCTTTGATATCCTGGATTGCATCTTCTATTCTATCCATTATTATCCTCCCTTAAATTATAGGTCATATCCATATTTTTGTAATTTTTCTTTGGTTAAAGAACCTGATTTATCATTACTTCCACCACTGTTTTTCAGATAATTCTCTGTTGTATTCACAATATATTTGCCAAGTATATCAGTTTCCAGGTTTATAGTATCACCAATTTTACTCTGATAAAAAGTTGTCTCAGACCAGCTCTCTGGTATTAAAGAAACTTTAAAAACTTTATCATTAACTTCAACAACAGTTAAACTTACTCCATTTACTGCAATTGAGCCTTTTTCAACGATATATTTTCCTAATTCTTCAGGATAGTCAATAGATAATACCCTGGCATTCTTTTCAGGTTTAATTTTTAAAAGATTACCTGTCCCATCAATATGGCCAGTAACAATATGGCCATCCAGAAGATCATTTATTCCTAGAGATGGCTCTAAATTAACCTGACTACCTGGACTAAGATCTCCTAAATTACTCTTCCTTAAAGTTTCAGGCATAACATCTGCTTTAAAACCGGTTGCTGTAAAGGCAACAACTGTTAAACAAACACCATTAACAGCAATACTATCACCTTTGCCTGCAGATTCTACAACTCTTTCAGCTTTAATATCAAGTTGATAAGAACTGCCACCTTTATTAATTGCCTGAAGAGTGCCAATTTCCCTGACAATACCGGTAAACATTAACTTTCACCTCTTTTAGGATAGGCTGTAATCAAAATATCTTCACCATATCTTTTAGTTTTATCTATATTAATTTTTTCAGATTTATAAATTTTATCAGGTGCAGCACCGGCAAAAACAGGAATACCATCATTGCCACCAAGAATTTTCGGGGAAATAAAGATATAGTATTTATCTATAAAACCAGCATTTAAAAAAGAATAGTTAATTCTACTGCCACCCTCCAACAAAATATTTATAAGATTATAATTTATTAATTTCTGAGATAAATCATCCAGATCAAGCTGTTTATTCTCATTTAAAGCAAGTTCAATTACTCTAACTCCAGGTAATTCTTGAAATTTTGATTTTTTTACAGTACTTACATCAGGTCCAGTAAAAATTAGTATATCTGAAAGATGATCACCTTTTCTAGCTTCCCTGAACAGTTTAGATTCAAAAGAAATTTTTAAATTACTATCAAGAATAACTCTAGTTGGCTGGCTCACCTCTCCATCTAAATGCCGAACTGTTAATTGAGGATCATCAAGTTCAGCAGTTCCTCTGCCAACTAAAACAGCGTCTAACTTATGTCTTAAATAATGAGCATATTCCCGGGATTCTTCACCAGAAATCCAGCGGGCATCACCCCCAGGTGCAGCTATATAACCATCAATAGTTTGAGCAACTTTCAGATTATAAAAAGGTCTTTTCTTTTCCATAAAATGAAAGAAAGCTTCATTTAATTTTCTACCCTCTTCTTCCATCAAATTTTCATATACCTCAATATCTCCCTCTTTTAATTGAGCGATACCACCACCTGCAACTTTGGGGTTAGGATCCTTATTAGCTATAAAAACACTTTTAATCCCGGATTTAATCACTTTTAATGAACAGGGAGGTGTTTTTCCATAATGACTGCAGGGCTCTAAATTAACATAAAGATCTGCCCCTTTAACGCTGGTATCTGATGAATCTATAGCCATAACTTCAGCATGGTCCTCACCAAAAGCAGAATGATAACCTTCACCAATAATTTTTCCATCTTTTACTATGACAGCCCCAACTAATGGATTAGGGCTTACAAACCCTTCTCCTTTTTTTGCTAGCTCAAAGGCTCTTTTCATATATTTATAATCTTTATCTCTAAACTCCATAAAAAACTTCTCCCCTCCAGCATATCCTAAATAAACAGACATAAATAAAAGCCTTCCTAAATATAGGGAAGGCCTGATTATCTCTTGCAAGGCTAACTCTCATCCAGACTTTAACTGTCGGTATTGGAATTTCACCAATTCAACCCCTCTGGGCTTGTGGACTTTAACCACCGGTATGGAATTTCACCACTCCCCGTCAGCATAATATTCTTTTTTAAACCAATTAACTATACATATTAACTGTACATATTTTATCATAAATCAAAAACACTGTAAAGTCAATGTAATAACAACTACTTACCAGCAGTTCTAAACTTTTCTACAGTTTCATAAGGATTTTCAGAGCCAAATATTGCAGAACCAGCAATAATTATATCTGCACCTGCATTGATTACTTCACTGACATTGTGAAGTTTAATTCCCCCATCAACAGCAATTTCAACGTTGTTATTTACTTCTTTTATCATATCATTAAGCTTGCTTATCTTTTCAGTTATCTGCGAAATATATTTTTGCCCACCATAACCTGGATTAACTGACATTATCAAAACCATATCTAAATCAGGTAAAATTAATTCAATATCTTTTAAAGAAGTTCCTGGATTAAGAGAAACACCAGCTTTACAACCTGCTTCTTTAATTCTTTGAACAAGTCTATGACTGTGATTAGTTGCTTCAATATGAAAAGTTATATAATCACTGCCAGCTTCAGCATATTCTTCAATATAATCTTCTGGATTGGAAATCATCAAATGGGTATCAAAAACAAGGTTAGTTTTATCTCTAAGAGCAGAAATAAGACCTGGTCCAAAAGTCAAATTAGGAACAAAATGTCCATCCATAATATCTAAATGAAGCATATCAGCATTTTCTATAGTTTTAACTTCTTCTGCAAGCCTGGTAAAATCAGAGGCTAGCAAAGATGGAGCAACTTTAATCATATTGCTTTCCCCTTTCCTCTAGCATCTCAAAATATGTCTTATAAGATTTATATCTTGAACTGGCAAGTTCACCTTCTTCAACTTTTTCTTTTATTAAACAGCCTGGTTCATGAATATGATTACAATTATTAAATTTACATTTACTTAAATACTGTCTAAACTCAGGGAAATAATATTTTAAATCCTCAGCTTCGATACTATCTAAATCCAGTGTTGAAAAACCTGGAGTATCAGCAACCCAACCATTATTATTCATCTTGAGTAATCTTACTTCCCTAGTAGTATGGGTGCCTCTTTTGAGTTTCTTGCTAATATCGCCAACCTTTAAATTTGCACCAGGTATCAAAACATTTAATAATGCTGTTTTACCAACACCTGAAGGTCCTGCCAGAACTGTTATTCCTTCAGCAATTGCTTCTTTAACATCTTTTATTCCTGTCCCATCCTCTACACTTGTGAGAAAAATATTATAACCGGCCTCTTTATATGCATTTATTGCATCTCTAATTTCTGTATCTAACTCATCTAATAAATCAATCTTATTAATAACAATTACAGGACTATGCTCTAAAGATTCAATTAAAATTAAAAATCTATCAAGTAATTTAAAATTAGCTTCAGGGTCTTTAAGTGACTGAACAAGCAAAACCTGGTCTACATTTGCAACCTTTGGCCTCATTAATAAATTTTCTCGAGGTAAAAGTTCCTCAACCATTTCATCTTTTACTATCACTCTATCTCCTGGATACATCTCATCTCTAATTCTACCTCTAGGTTTACAGCGTTTTTCTTCTCCATTATCTAAATGGACAAATACAAATCCACCAATCAATCTATAAATAGTACCCTTAAGCTCGATTTTTTAACCCCCCCTAAAATCTATTCAAGTAACTCATCATAGATCAAATCATCTTCTCTATAAAGCAAATACCTTGTAGAACCATAACTTTCAACTTCAATTTCAACTTGCTCACCTGGCTCAACTTGAGCTCTCCAGGCCATATAAATTCCAGTATCATCTTCAATCATCAGCCTGTATGAAGCAATCTCATTTCCTGAACCAGTAAAACTAATTGTTCTATTCTTAATTCTATCATCTTCAACTTCACCTAAATCAAGACGACCCTCTATTACATTTCCCTGACTGACAATAAGGTCAACTTCATCTCCTAAAAAATGATCCTCACCAATCTCTGGGTCAGTATTAATAACCCGATTTTGCTCAATTTCATCAGAAAACTCATAATCAGTTTCCCCAACAACAAAACCCAGTCTTTCCAGTTCAATAGTTGCCTGTCTGGTAGTCATACCACTTAAATCAGGAATCTCTATCCGTTCAGGACCAGCACTCAAAATCAAGGTAATACTTCTTGTAACTCTAATATTCTCCCCTGCACCTGGTTCCTGAGAATAAATTTTACCTTCTTCTATTTCAGAGCTAAACCTCTCTTCTTCAGCAATTGTATATTCAAAACCAGATTCTTCAATTATCTCAGTAGCTTCATCAAGCTCAATACCAGTTACATCAGGAACTTCTGCAATAGGAACATTCATTACTCTATTATATGCAAAGATAAATCCACTTATTAATAAAATTAAAATACCAATTCCAATTAAAGTATAAATTATAGGTCTCTTAATTTTAGAGCCTGTTTTTTTCCGCCTCTTACTTTTGTTTCCGCTGTTTCCTTTACTATTTTTCGACGAACTTATCTTCTTATTAGTAGAATTATTATTATCAAGCTCATTTATCTCTTTATAATTATGAATTTTTGTTCTTTCAAATTTATCTCTCCGTTTTTGATTTTTATTTTCTCTTCTCAATTTATTAATTTTGGCCATAGCCTGAAGGAGTTCTTCTCTCATTTCAAGTGCTGAAGAAAATCTGTCATCTGGATCTTTGGCTAAAGCCTTTTTTATCAGTTGATTAACTTCTTCAGGAATAGAATTATTATAATCTGAAAGATCTGGAACAGGTTCTTTTATATGTTTTAAAGCTACAGAAACCGCAGTTTCCCCTTTAAAGGGAACTGTGCCTGTTAACATCTCAAAAAGCACCACACCAAGAGAATAAATATCTGTCAATGGTGTGATCTCCCCTCCTTTAGCCTGCTCAGGAGAAAAGTAATGAGCACTACCAACAACAGAATCAGTCATATCAAGGGTAACTGTAGAGCTAACAGCTCTAGCAATACCAAAATCAGTAACCTTAACTTGATTTTCAGGGGTCAGAATAATATTATGGGGCTTAATATCACAATGAACAATATCACTCTCATGGGCAACATTTAAAGCTGCAGCAATCTGAGAAGCTATATCCAGTGCTTCAATAATCGGAAGTTTTTCCCTGGCTTCAATAATATCTTTTAAATTCTGACCGATTATATTTTCCATAACCAGATAATGATAATTTTCAGTCTGACCAATATCATATATATTAACAACATTGGGATGAGAAATCCTGGCAACAGCCCTGGCTTCATGGCGAATTTTCTTTATAAATTCTTCATCAGAAGCATATTCAGGTCTTAACATCTTTAAAGCAACCTGACGGTCAAGCATTATATCGGTAGCTTCATAAACTACAGCCATCCCACCTCTGCCTAACTCTTTATTTATTTCATATCTATTTTTTATTACTTTATCCAAAAAAATTCACCTCTAAACTTCCTTTATCAAACAAGAAATAAAAGTAATGTTGTCACTGCCACCGGCAGCAAGTGCATCAGTTAATAATTTATCATTAATCTCATCAACTTCAGGATATAAATTAGAAATTATTAACTCAATCTCCTTTTCTCTCACCATATCTGACAAGCCATCACTGCAAATCAAGATATAATCACCTGAATTAAGCTCAACCATACCGGTATCTAAGTCCAGGTTTCTCTCCAGGCCAATAGCCTGTGTTAAAATATTTCTTTTAGGATGATTAAAGGCTTCCTCTTTAGAAATCTTTCCCTTAGTAACAAGTTGATTAACATAGGAATGGTCTGTAGATAACTTGCTTAAATTTTCATTTCTATATAAGTATATTCTGCTATCGCCTACATGTCCATAATATAATTTATCATTACATATCAAACAAACTGATAATGTAGTACCCATGCCTTTTAAGGTAGGATCATCTAAACCCTTATCTATAATCCTATTATTAATCCCACTAAAAATATTTTGAAAATATTGATTATATTCATCGTTACAATCAAAATTAATTTCATCCAACATCTCAATTGCAGTAGAACTTGCAACTTCGCCACCTTTATGGCCACCCATGCCATCAGCTACAGCAAGGATATTATTTTGATTAAGCCTTACTAGATAAGAATCTTCATTCTTGTCTCTAAGATTACCTCTATCCGTTATCCCTCTAGCAATTAAATCAGACATTAGATTATTCCTCCCTTAATCGGAGTTGACCGCATGCTGCAGTAACGTCTTCCCCCATACTTGCTCTTATCTGAACAGGTATGTTAAAATTATCTAAATATTTTTTGAAATTTTTGATCTTATTTTCAGGGCTTGGTTTATGAGCTAGACCATCAACTGGATTAGCAGGAATCAAATTAATAAAAACATTCATATTGCCTAACCAATCAACTAATTTTTTTGCATCCCTAATACTATCATTAAAACCAGAAATCATTAAATATTCAATTGTTATTCTTCGAGATGTCAATTTATAATAATCCTTCAAAGCAGATTTTATAGCATTTAAATCATATTTTTTATTAATAGGCATCAATTTATCCCTTTTATCATTATCACCAGAATGAATGGAAACTGCGAGACCAATCTGATCAAAATCTCTCCCAAATTCTAGAATTTTAGGAACAATCCCAACTGTAGAAACAGTAATTCTCCTGCTTCCAATATTTAAAGCTTTTTCAGAATTTATAATCCTAATAGATTTTTTAAGATTATCATAATTTAAGAATGGCTCCCCCATCCCCATATAAACTACATTTCTAAGTTCACCTAAATTATTCTTATCAATATATCTAGAAATCTGCCAGACCTGGTCAACAATCTCAGCTGTCGTTAAATTTCTCTTACAACCATTTAGACCAGTTGCACAAAAATTACAACCTAGATCACAACCAACCTGAACTGAAATACAGACAGTAAATCTTTCTTCTTTAGATTGTGGAATTAAAACCGTTTCAACTCTTTCACCATCATTTAACTCCCAGAGAAATTTACTTGTTCCATCTCTACTTTTATTAACCTTAATTAATTTTAGATTTTCCATCAAAAAATTATTAACTAAAAATTTCTGAAGCTCTCCAGGTAAATTTCTCATTAAATCTGGCTTAATAACTAAATTATTATATACCCAGTTAAAAATCTGATCAGACCGGAAAGATGGAAATGAATTTTCAACTAAAATTTCTGTTAAATCTGATTTATTTATTCCTTTAAATGAATACATCCTAAACCTCCCTGGTCCTCACATATATCTTGCTTCCTGGTTGAAATGGTTGATTACTCTTAGAATAATCTGCTCCAATAATATAAATATTATCAACATCTGCAGAAGTAGTAACTTTATTTTGCAAAATATCTCCAACAGTTGGACCAATTAAATTTGCAATTAACATTGCCAGCAACATACTCCAGATAGAAAAATAACCACTCCAAAATAATATAAAAATAAATATGATAGCCGATAATAAATTAGCTGCTGTTAAAGTAGTTCCGCAGCGTTCATGAATTGTTAACTCTTTTTCACCAGATTTTAATCTTTCCTGACCTTCCCTGGCAGCGAGTTCAACTTCTGTTAAATCCTGAGCTCCAATTATATAAAAACCCTCTTCATCTGCATAGCCTGCCAATTGTCTGTAACCATAATGTTCTTCAAGGACATTAATAGTTGCATGCTCTAAACCATGATTCTTCTTTAAAATCGGATTTTTTGCAATTCTATATAACTCGCCAGGGGCATGAATTAAGCTATGCATTGAATTAAAAGTAAATTTCAAAGGAATTAAAAACAAAAATATAAAAAAGAAAAATGCTGCTGGAAGCAATAATACAGGAAAAAAGAATAATAACATTATTAAAATTAACCAAAAAATCATAAAATCACTTCCAAATTATATTATTTACCTAAAATCTCACCTTTTTCAGGTTGATAACCACAGATAAAATCTCTAGCCGACATCCTCTTTGAGCCAGGTAACTGAACTTTAGCAAGATTAATAGCTCCATTAGCAGTAGACACGATTAATCCTCGATTTAAATCAACAGAAATTATCTCACCAGGAGTTGAATTATTGTCAGTTTCAACAATCTCAGATTTCCAAACTTTTAATTTTTTACCCTGATAAAAAGTATAAGCTCCTGGCCATGGGTTATTCCCTCGAATAAAATTAAAGACATCATGACTTGGTTGATCAAAATCAATTAAACCATCTTTTTTATTTAACTGAGGAGCATAATTAGCCAGGGAATCATCCTGAGATTCTGGCTCTATTTTGCCTGCCTCCATCTCCAGAAGAGTCTTAACAAGTAAATCAGCTCCAATTTCAGCGAGTTTATCATGGAGTTTGCCAACAGTATCACTATCTTTAATGATCAACTCTTCCTGTAATAACATATCTCCCTGATCAAGTTCTCTTGAGATCAACATTGTTGTTACTCCTGTTTTATTATCACCATTAATAATTGCCTGATGAATTGGACTGGCACCTCTGTATCTAGGCAATAATGAAGCGTGTAAGTTTATTGGAGCTTTTTTAGGTATATCCAAAACTTCCTGGGTAAATATCTGACCAAAGGCAACTACCACAAAATAATCAGCTTTAATCGCCTCTAATTGTTCTTTGATTTCTTCAGAATTGATATCAGGAATTTCTAGCAAATCCAGATCTAATTCTTTAGCCTTCTGGCCAACCGGTGTAGAAGATAACTTTTGACCTCTACCTTTCTTCCTGGGCGGCTGGGTAACGACTAGTTCAATGTCTATTTCATTATTATTATCAAGTCTAACCAGTGAGGGCACTGAAAAATCCGGGCTCCCAAAAAATACAATTTTCATTACTAACCCTCCATGCCTGCTAATTCAGCAGGGTCTATCATTTTATCAACAAAGAGAACACCATCAAGATGGTCTATCTCATGCAGGATTGCTCTGGCTGCCAGTCCTGTAAATTCTTTCTGATATTTTTCTCCATGACGATTATAAGCAGTTAACTTAATACTCTCTGGTCTGGCAACTAGTCCATTTCTATCAGGTATACTCAAACAGCCCTCTTCTGCGATATCTTTTCCCTCTTTTTCAGTAACTTCAGGATTTATGATTTCAAGCAATTCTCCATTAACTTCAACTACTGCTACTTTAAGCTGAACACCAATTTGTGTTGCTGCTAATCCTAAACCTTCAGCATCATGCATAGTATCTATTAAATTAACAATTAAATTTTCAGTCTTTTCAGTAAAATGTTCTACAGGTTTAGCTTTTGCTCTTAATACTGGATCTCCAATTTTTCTTATAGGTAATACAGCCATCATGGCCACCTCCATTTTTTTACCATTACATCTTATTATAACATTGAGATAGGATCAACATCAACTGAAACATCTAACTTATTAGAGATAAGTTCATATATTTTAGCTTTAATATCTGGTAGAAATCTTCTTCTTTCCTTTATTCCAGGGAAAAAACAGAGAATATGCCAGCGGTATTTCCCCCTTAATTTACTAATTGCTGCTTCAACTGGTCCTAAATAGTAAAATTCTTTATCATACTTATTCTCTAGAAAATCTTTTAACTCACTAACAAGTTTCATAATCAAACCCTCAGTTTCAGCTTTAAATAATATTCTGACCAATCTAGAAAACGGGGGGTAAAATAATTTAGACCTTATTTCCAGCTCCTTTTCATAAAAATCATTCCAATCCGATGAAAGTACAGCCTGAAGGGCATAATGGGATGGATTATAGGTCTGAATATATACCTGCCCCTTTTTCTTGCCTCTACCAGCTCTTCCAGAAACCTGAGTAATTAATTGAAATGTCCTCTCAGATGATCTAAAATCAGGCAAGTTCAACATTAAATCTGTACCTAATACACCAACTAATGTTATATTATGAAAATCATGCCCTTTAGCAATCATCTGGGTTCCAACTAAAATATCTATCTCTCCATTATCAACTTTATTTAAAATTTCTTTATGGGAGTTTTTCTTTCCAGTTGTATCAACATCCATCCTGGCAACAGAAGCTTCTGGAAACTTATTTTTAATGACAGTTTCTAAACGTTCAGTTCCTGAGCCAAAGTCTTGCAATAGATCACTGGAACAGGCCGGGCATTTTTTAGGAACATGAACATGATAATCACAATAATGGCACTGAAGTTTATTAATACCTTTATGATAAGTTAAAGTTATATCACAACTCGGGCATTTAATAGCCTCACCACATTCCTGACATAAAATAAAAGAAGCATAACCTCTCCGGTTTAAAAAAAGCATAACCTGCTCATTATTAGCCAGTCTTTGCTTAATAGAATCAACAAGTTTATTACTCAATAAACCGTAATTACCGGCTTCAATTTCTCCACGCATATCAATCAAATCTATATCAGGCATGGCGCCATCTCCAGCCCTTTCTTTTAAAGTTAAATATTGATACTGTTCCTCCATTGCAAAATAATAACTTTCTAAAGAGGGAGTTGCCGAACCTAAAACTACTGGAATTCCATTTTCTCTAGCTCTTATAACAGCTGCTCCTCTAGCATGATAATAAGGATTAGTACCCTGTTTATAAGAGTTTTCATGTTCTTCATCTATTATAATTATACCAGGATTATTTAAAGGGGCAAAGATTGCCGATCTGGCGCCGATAACTATTTCAGCTTCACCATGATATATTCTTTGCCATTCATCATACCTTTCACCATCAGAAAGCCGGCTATGAAGCACAGCGACTTTATTTCCAAAATATGAATAAAAGAAATCAACCATATAGGGAGTTAAAGAAATCTCAGGGACTAACATTATTGCTCCCTGACCATTTTTAACAACTTTTTCTATCAATCTAAAATAAACAGCTGTCTTTCCACTTCCAGTTACACCATGAAGTAAAAATACACTATTTTGTCTATTATCAATAGATTGTGAAATATCTTGAAAAGCCTGAGCCTGTTCAGAATTAAGCTCAAAGTCAACCTTCTCATCTCTACCGGCAATCTTATATTCTGGTCTTCTTCTATTAATAACCTCTTCCCTTTCAATAAGACCCTTATCCTCCAATGAATAGAGAACATTTCTAGATGTAGAGGCTCTTTCAACTAATTCTGTAGCCTCTATAACTTCAAAATCAGAATCAACAAAAACCTTTAAAATTCTAGCTTGAGCCGGTGCTCTACCTTCGATTTCATCAATTTTATTTATTAATTCTCCATTCTGAAATAATGACTTATAACCAATTACCTTTTTATAAGCTCCCCCTGAACCATCAACTCCGGCAGGTAGAGCAGTCCTGATTAAACTTAAATAACTAGTAGAATAATAATCAGCAAGCAATCTTAAAGTTTCAAGCAACTCCTCTGTAAAAAGAGGCCTTGGATTAATTATTTTATCAATTCTTTTTACCTTATCTTCATCTATATCTATCTCTTTTGAAAAACCAACAATATATCCAGTTACTTTCTTTCTACCAAAGGGTACCCTTACAGACTGCCCTGGTTTATAATCAACAATCCCCTTTTCTTTTTCTGGTAGATAAGAGAAAGCTCCTCTATCACCAAGGTGAGGCACATCAACAATAATATCTATATAATTTTTGTTTATATCTATCAACTTTATCACCTCACCAGAAAAATTAAGTCACATAGAAAAACCGAAGAATCAAGCATTGTATTCTCCGGTTTAATCTCAATTATAATGAACTTTTTAATGCTTCAACCTTATCAGTCTTTTCCCAGGGTAGGTCAAGTTCTGGTCTACCAAAATGACCATAACAGGCAACCTGCTGGAAAATCGGCTCAGTTAAATTTAAATTCTTAATAATA
>Ga0207421_10004178_pt1 | contig 16831 bp, 11 predicted proteins | sample SodLakKL_010_SED_4_FD_187542 | JGI IMG/M metagenome (GOLD analysis project Ga0207421, IMG submission 187542) | Alkaline sediment microbial communities from Lake Tanatar, Kulunda Steppe, Russia - 8KL_010_SED (SPAdes) (version 2) | ecosystem: Environmental > Aquatic > Non-marine Saline and... | reverse complement strand
GTTTAGATGGGGAAAAGCCCTTGGATTTCAGCCTGATCGGTTTATTGAATAAAAAAGTGATCCCCGTGGTCCTAAGGGAAATCGGTGTTGAAAATCTAAAAAAACCCTGTGGCGAAGTCGGGGATCAGGAGATACAAAAACTGACAAGGCTGTTAAAGGCCTGTCGCTTAAAACCCAGTGGAACCTTATCCTGGAAGGACTCACAAGTAACCGCGGGAGGGTTCCGAACAAAGGAAATTCATCCCAATACCCTGGAGTCTAAAACTGTACCGGGACTGTACTTTGCCGGAGAGGTTTTGGACATAGACGGAGACTGTGGGGGCTTTAATCTACAATGGGCCTGGTCCTCGGGGATCGTTGCCGGGGAAAGAGCCGCCCGGTAAGAGGGAAGGGGATAAAAAAACTACCGAAGGTTATGATTCGGTAGTTTTTTTACGCTTCTTGCTATTTTTCTTTGGGGATTCGTAAATAAAAATGGTTGCCCCCGTCATTGACGATTAAATCCACGGTGCCCTGATGCTTTTCGATTAAAGACCGGACCATATATAGACCAAAACCGTCGCCCTTTTTCTTGGTGGTAAAGCCTTTCTCAAAGATGCGCTCCCGATCTTCTGAGGGAATTAACGGAAGATTGTTGCTTACTTTAAAGACATAAGCCTTGTTTTCTTCAAATATTTCGATGCTTAGGCTGCGATCTTTTTCAGGGTAGGCTTCCATAGCCTCAAAGGCATTCTTAATTAAATTGGTAAGCCCCTTAACCAGGTCATAAATGTTAATCGGTAGGGTGCTGGGAAGTTCCATGGTTTGAATATTGACCTCGATCCCCTGTTCCTTTCCTTGCATATAGGCATCGTACATGACCACCTCCAGTTCGGGAATACCGATTTCATAAGTGTCATAAATCATTTTACCCTGGCCGGAGATCTTGTTTAAGTATTTCAACGCCCGATCGCTGTGACCCAGATGAATTAATCCTTGAATGATCTGCAGGTGGTTGGAAAAATCATGTTTATACATTCGAAGTTTCTCATTCAGTTCTTCACTTAAGGTTAAGCGGTAGTGGGCCTTTTCCTTTTCTGTGGCCATGTTGGAAATGATAATGATTTCAACTAAAATCCAAATGGAAATCAAGGTACTAATAAAAATCATTAAGTAGAGGTTTAGTCTAAGGGGGCCTTCAATAGACTGGGTCAAGGAAGCCTCGGGGATTCTTGCGGTTAACTGTCCAGGGAAAGAATCCAGGGACAACTGATAGAAGACCGTAGGTTCTCCCTCGGCGTCGAAGGTTTGAAAATCCTGGTTCTCAAACACTCTCCCTTGAATCTCCGAAGGAAAGCTTTCCACCCCGTCCCGACTCAGTGGTTGATTGTCACGGCTCCAAAGGGCTAAACTGCCGCCCTCTCCCAGAAACACATTTTGATAGAGCTCTTGAAAGCTCTCCTGGTGAATGACGGAAACCACATACCCGACAGGACTGGTTCCCTCCAGATTTTCCAGACTTTGAACGTAAAGAAAGGTGTGAGGGAAATCTTCGCTGCTTGTCTCTTCATGGTAAGAGGAAGTAAAGGCTTCCTCCGGGGGCAGAAAGTGCCATCCCTCCGCCAGGGCTTCGGCCATCATATCCTGATAGAGGGGACTTTCGGTAAAGTTCTCATGCCAAATATCCTCTCCGGCAAAATGATCCCCCTCTAAGGAGAAAACACTGCTGTGGGCCAGATAAGGGGAGGCGTTCTCTATATCAGAGAGCTGTCGTTCCATATAGCCGTGAAAGTTTTCCCGGGCTTGCTCCGGAAGCAGGGAATAATCCTCCACCCCTTTTTGAATACCCGGTTGATTGGAACGGTCCTCGAGAAGCTGGGCGATATCCTCCGCGGCTTGATCGATGGAAGTACCGGTGTTTTCTAATGAAGCTTCCATGTTCATTAACTTGTCATCTTTCACGGCGTTAAGGGTCTGTCGTTGGATAAAAAACACATTAAATAAAATGGGAAGGTAAATCAAGATTAGGAAAAGAACAAGCAAACGAACCTGTAAAGGCCGCTTGTCCTTGATTAAATGCAGAATTTTTTTCATAGCCGTCACTTCTTTCTACTAGGAATTTTAATCGATCCTTTTTAAATCAGTCTATAATAATTTTAAATAATAACATAGTGATATACTTAAGTATAGTTGGAAATACGACAAATATCAACAAATATCAACAAATATCAACAAATATCTACAAATATCTACAAATGAAATATGAAACAGCAGGATGAAAGCATAAAAGGGAAGGAAGGAAATAACATCAAATAAAAAAGAATAATCATGAACTTTGTGGGTTGCAATCCTATTATTTCCTTGGGAAACCGGGGGAGACAATGGCTTGGCTGGGGGAGAGCTTCCAGGAGGGACCGATTTCGGAGGGGCGACTGCTAAAAACTTTTAAGGCTTACACAAATTCCCCCTATAAATAAACGTTTTTTTTTAATATAATGGAATTGTGCGCAAACTAGATTCACGGTATTTTCAGAATTGTTAAATGTACATCAATATTATTATATAAAGGGAGGAATGAAAATGGCAAGAAAAACACAAACCATGGATGGTAATGCTGCAGCATCCTATGTATCCTATGCTTTTACCGATGTGGCAGCGATCTATCCGATTACCCCTTCGTCAAACATGGCAGAAAATGTTGATGAATGGAGTGCCAACGGCATGAAGAATATTTTCGGACAGCAAGTACGCGTCTCAGAACTACAATCCGAGGGTGGTGCCGCAGGAGCGGTACACGGTTCCTTACAAGGAGGAGCCCTTACAACGACCTATACCGCATCTCAAGGATTACTGCTTATGGTTCCGAACATGTATAAAATCGCGGGTGAACTGTTACCGGGAGTATTCCATGTAAGTGCCCGGGCCTTAGCGGGTCATGCTCTATCCATTTTCGGGGATCATTCCGATGTTATGGCAACACGTCAAACCGGATGTGCCATGCTTGCCTCGGGAAGTGTCCAGGAAGTGATTGACCTTGGAGGCATCGCTCACTTAGCCGCGATTAAATCCAGTGTACCCTTCGTACATTTCTTTGACGGTTTCAGAACCTCTCACGAAATGCAAAAAGTTGAACTGATCGAGTACGATGAGTTGGAAGAACTTGTGGACAAAGAAAAAATTAAAGAGTTTAGAAACAAATCCTTAAATCCTCAAAGTCCCGTGCTTCGGGGTACGGCTCAAAACCCGGATGTTTTTTTCCAAGCGAAGGAAGCGTCGAATCCTTATTACACGGACTTACCCGATGTAGTAAATGACTACATGGAAAAAATCAGCAAAAAAGTAGGCAGAGAGTACAAGCCCTTTACCTATTACGGAGCGAAAGATGCAGACCGGGTGGTTATAGCCATGGGATCGGTTACGGAAACCATTGAGGAAACCGTGGACTATTTAATGGAAAAAGGAGAAAAGGTCGGAGCAATAAAAGTACACCTTTACCGACCCTTCTCTGCAAAATATTTCTTTGATGTATTCCCGAGTACAGCTAAAAGAATCGCAGTAATGGACCGAACCAAAGAACCGGGAGCCTTAGGAGAGCCGTTATACCAGGATATCCAAAGTATTTTCTACACCAAGGAAGAGCGACCAATGATCGTTGGAGGAAGATATGGACTTGGTTCGAAAGACACTACCCCAAGCCAGATTAAAGCGGTGTTTGACAACTTAAAGGAAGAAACACCGAAAAACGGCTTTACCGTAGGAATCAACGATGATGTAACCCACTTAAGCATAGACATGAAAGACAAGATTGTGACAGAACCTCAAGGAACCATTCGATGTAAATTCTGGGGACTGGGATCCGACGGTACCGTGGGAGCCAACAAAGAAGCGATCAAAATTATCGGAGAGAATACGGATAAGTATGCCCAGGCTTACTTCTCCTATGACTCGAAAAAATCCGGTGGCGTTACCGTATCCCACTTAAGATTTGGAGACGAGCCGATTCGATCCACCTATCTCATTGATGAGGCTGACTATATTGCCTGTCATAACCAAGCCTATGTCAATCAGTATGACTTGGCAAAGGGACTGAAAAAAGGCGGAACCTTCCTTCTGAACTGTATGTGGACACCGGAGGAATTAAATGAGAAGTTACCGGAAAGCCTTAAAAACTATATCAAGGAAAATGATATCAACTTCTACGTTATAAACGGTACGAAAATCGCCGAGGAGATCGGTCTTGGCAATCGGATCAACATGGTTATGCAATCCGCATTCTTTAAGCTGTCCGAGGTTATTGACGCAAATGAAGCGGCGGATTTCCTGAAAAAAGCCATTGTCAAAGCTTATGGCAGCAAAGGAGAAAAAATTGTTTCCATGAACCAAAAAGCCGTTGATGAAGGGATGAATGCCCTTGTGAAGATTGAAAAAGATGTAATCGACAACTGGTCCGGCGGAGGCGGCAGCCAAGCTGCTTCTGGAAAGAAACCAGCGTTTATCAAGGATATTTTAGAGCCTATGAATGCACAAAAAGGAGACGAACTACCGGTAAGTTCCTTTGCAGATCGGGCCGACGGAACCTTCCCGCTGGGAACTACGGAGTTTGAAAAGCGTGGAATTGCGGTTAATGTTCCCGAGTGGCAAAAAGAAACCTGTATTCAATGTAACCAATGTGCCTATGTTTGTCCCCATGCGGCGATTCGACCGGTAATTCTAACGGAAGAAGAACGGAAGAATGCGCCTCAGGAAATGGAAACCCTAAAGGCCATGGGCAAAGAATTTGCAGGATACGAGTACAAGATTCAAGTAACCCCGCTGGATTGTACCGGCTGTGGAAACTGTGCGGATATTTGTCCCGCACCGAAGGGTAAAGCCCTGATCATGAAGCCTATGGAAGAGCAAGTGGCTAAGGAAAAAGAAAACTGGGATTATGCCATGACCTTGGAAAATCGAGCCCACTTAACCAATACGGAAAACTTGAAGGGCTCTCAATTTAAGCAGCCACTGTTCCAATTCTCTGGAGCCTGTGCCGGTTGTGGAGAAACTCCCTATGTGAAGCTAATCACCCAACTGTTTGGAGATCGAATGGTTATTGCCAATGCCACCGGCTGTTCTTCAATCTATGGGGGAAGTGCACCTTCGGTACCCTTCTGCAAAAACGATGAAGGAGAAGGACCTGCTTGGGCAAACTCCTTATTCGAAGATAATGCGGAATACGGTTATGGTATGAAGCTGGCAGCTCTACAAATCCGAGATAAGATTGAAAACCTGATGAAGGAAGCCAATGTTTCCGATGAACTGGAAAAAGTCTTCCACAAGTGGATGGAAAACAAGGATGAGGGCAAAGGTTCTAAGGAAGCCACCATCGAAATGCTTCCCTTATTGGAAAAAGAAAAGAATGTTCCGGAAGTTGCGGAAATTCTTGACAAGAAAAATTATTTAATTAAGAATTCTCAGTGGATCCTCGGTGGAGACGGATGGGCCTATGACATCGGATTCGGAGGACTGGACCATGTACTGGCATCGGGAGAAGACGTAAACGTTCTGGTTATGGATACCGAAGTATACTCCAATACCGGAGGTCAATCCTCTAAAGCCTCCCCAACGGCGGCAGTTGCCAAGTTTGCGGCCTCGGGTAAGAAGACCAAGAAGAAGGACTTAGGTATGATGATGACCAATTACGGCTACGTATATGTGGCACAAATTGCTATGGGAGCCGATAAGAATCAAGCATTAAAAGCCATCAAAGAAGCGGAAGCTTATAAGGGACCTTCCGTAATCATCGCGTACTCTCCTTGTATTGCCCACGGAATTTCCAGTGGGATGGGAGCAACCCAAAAGCAGCAAAAAGAAGCAGTGGAAGCCGGTTACTGGCATCTGTACCGATACAATCCCTTGCTGAAGGAACAGGGTAAGAATCCTTTTGTACTGGATTCCAAGGAGCCGACGAAATCCTTTAAAGATTTCTTAATGAGTGAGGTTCGATACGCTTCCTTGACCAAAACCTTCCCCGAGGTTGCGGAAGAACTGTTTAAGCGTTCAGAGGAAGAAGCTATGGAACGATATGAAGGTTATAAGAAAATGGCGGAACAAGATTAATTCAAAGAATAAAAAAACTTAAAAAAGGCAGGGACCCGGTCCCTTGCCTTTTTTTTTGATACAGGATAGAATAAAGTAATCGACAGAAAAGTTTGATAAAAAAACCCTCATGCAGAGGAGAATGAAAATGAATAAAAAAGTCTTAAAAGATGTATTGCTTGTGGTTATTTTCACGGTTTTTGCAGCACAGCTTCGAGTGCACCCCTTTGATACCACTTTTCGTATAGGGCTTGGGGTAATCGTATTTGCCATGGGCTGTTTATATAAAAAAGACATCCCGGTCCTTTGGACCGGAGTCTTGGTTTCCCTGGCGATCTTAGGTTTTCGTACCGGGATGAGTGTATGGGGTGGGGATATAGCCTTATCCTCCGCTTTCTTAACCCATATTCCCGGCTCTCTATACTATGCTTTCTTTGCGGCTCTACTAAAATACTCCAAGGTGCTTTCCTTAGAGCATCAACCGATACAGCGCGGGATTGTGCTTGGGTTTATGGACTTCACCTCTAATGTTTTCGAAATTATGCTACGGTTCCTCCTTTTGCAGGAGTGGATTGTGGGAGACTCCATAGGGATGCACCTGTTGAGCCTGTTGATCATCGGAATGCTTCGGATGTTTCTTGTAACCGGACTTTACTCCACCACCCAAAACCAACGATTACGACTGATGCAGCGGGCAGAGAATAAGAAGCTTGAAGAGTTGGTTCTTTTAACCAGCTCTTTGCAGGCGGAGGTGTTTTATCTTCAAAAGTCGGCCCAGGACATGGATCGATTAACAAAGGAAAGCTATGAAATCTACAAATCCCTGATGGAAAAAAAGGAGCGGTTGTTAGGAAGGAAAGCCTTAGAGATTTCCCGAATGATGCATGAAGTAAAGCACGACTATACCCGAATTAATACGGGACTGAAAAAACTGTTAAAGACTCCGGAGCATACGGATTATACTTTTTCCGAAGTATTGGACTTATCCATCAAAGTACATCAGAATTATAGTGTTGATACCGATAAACATATTCACTTCACTCGGGATTTACAGGTGGATTTTGCGCCTAAAGACCCCCTGGTATGGACTTCGATTTTGAACAATATTATTGCCAACGGGGTGGAGGCCATCCCCAGAAGAGGAAATATTCATATTGAACTTTACGAAGAAGAAAAGGAGTTGATTTTAAAAATCCTGGATAACGGCAGGGGCATTGACCCCAAGGATAGCAAGCACATCTTCATCCCGGGATTTTCCAACAAGCTCGATGAAGCTTCCGGCTGCTACTCCAATGGTTTGGGATTATCCCATGTGGAAAATCTGGTGGAATTTTTCAATGGAAGCATAGAGGTTTCCAGTGAAAAAGAAAAAGGAACGACTTTTCTCATTCAGGTGGCAAAAAATAATGTGATTCGAGGTGAAAACAGTGAATTATGAAAGTAAAATTTTTGTGGTGGATGACGACTCCGGGGTTCGGAGAATGGTTTCGAACATTATTGAAGAAGAGGGGATCGGTCAGGTGATCGGGGAAGCGGAAGACGGTATGCAAGCCATCGATCAGGTGATGGATCTGCAGCCGGACCTTGTCATGATCGATTTGTTGATGCCGGAGCTGGACGGAATTGAAACCATAAAAAAACTCAGGAAATCAGGCTATGGAGGCACCTTCGTATTATTATCAAAGATCACCGATAAAATGATGGTTCGGGAAGCCTATCGGGCGGGGGTGGAATTCTACATTCAAAAACCCATTAATAAAGAAGAAGTCTCCCATGTGGTAAAAAAAGTTCTTCGGTATAAGGGAATGGAAAAAACTTTTCAGAACCTCCAGTTTTTCTTAAACAACCAGGATTTAAGTCATTCCCCCCAGGAAGGAAAGCCGAAAACTCCGGGGAACTATTTAACGAAACAGGATAAAGCCAACAATATCGCGGAAAATATTGCAATGGATCTCGGGATTTTAAGTCAAAGCGGCAGCGGGGACATTCTAGAAGCCATGAGCATTTTAGCCGCCATGGACTATCCGGAAGATATGAAACTTTTGCAAAACCTAAAACTGCTCTATGAAAAGATTGGAGAGCGCTATGAAAAAAGTGATAACCGGGATGTGGCCCGGGGAGAAAAGGCTATTGAAAGAAGAATACGAAGAACCATTGAATATGCCTTGAACAACCTGGCAAATCTCGGCATTGAAGATTATCATCATCCGAAGTTTGAGCGCTTCGGCCATCGGTTGTTTGATTTTGCCGCCCTTCGGGAAGAGATGTTAAGAATCCAAAAGAAATCGGATAAAAAACCGAAAATAAACGTGAAACGGTTTTTAGAGGGGATGCTACGGGAAGTGAAACAGGAGGATTTTTATTAACACCGGAAGAATTTGAGCGGTTTATTCAGACAATTGTAATTTTTTAAACTATTCTGTGTAGGATTCTGTAGTTTTCCGTCGGTTTCATCAACGGCTTGAATATAATGAGGCTGTAGCATTTATTATGTTGTAGAGGAAACATAAATTATTTAAGGAGGAATGGAATTTATGAAAAAACGGCGTATCTTTACCCTATTGTTGATCAGTGTTTTTGTACTGTCCATATTCATGGTAGGATGTGGGAATGGGGACAACGGTGAGAACGGAGAGGTAGAAGAAGGCTCTGAAAGCCCGGATCGGGTAGCCATTGCAACCGGCGGTACAACCGGGGTTTATTATCCCTTGGGAGGGGCATTTGCCAATATTATTTCCGATAATGTTGACGGTGTAACCGCTAATGCAGAATCTACGGGAGCTTCCGTGGAAAATGTTAACCTGTTAAATGACGGAGACGTTGATTTTGCCATGGTACAAAATGATATTTCCTATTATGCCTATGAGGGAATTGAAATGTTTGAAGCGGAAGAACCGATGGAAAACCTACGAGGGTTAGCCACTCTTTATCCCGAAACGATTCAAATCGTTGCGGATGCCGGTGCTGGAATTGAAGCCATCGAGGATTTAGAAGGCAAAAGAGTTGCAGTAGGGGCACCGGGAAGCGGAACGGAAGCGAATGCCCGACAGATTCTCGAAGCCCACGGTATTACCTATGATGACTTTACCCCGGACTACCTGTCCTTTGCTGAGGCTTCCGACAATCTCCGAGACGGAAATGTGGACGCGGCCTTTGTAACCGCAGGAACTCCAACCGCAGCCATCACGGACCTTTCGACCCAACACAGTGTGGTACTGGTTCCGATCGCCCAAGATAAAATCGATGAAATAATTGCCGACTACCCATACTATGCCCAAGTAGAAATCGAAGGGGGCACGTACCGAAATCAAGATGATTCGGTGGATGCCGTAGCGGTAATGGCCATGCTTACCGTAAGAGCGGAACTGTCTGAGGATATTGTATATGATATTACGAAAGCGTTATTTGAAAACTTAGACGCCCTGGAAAATGCCCATGCTCGAGGCGGAGATGTCAGTCTGGAAGATGCCCTTGAGGGAATGTCTCTAGAGATTCACCCCGGCACTCAGCGATATTTTGATGAAGTGGAATAGACCAGGTTTTTATTCGGAAAGGAATGATAGCAGGGAAAAGGTGCCCGGGAGGCGCCTTCCCCTGCTTTATTTTAAGAGTAGTGCTCCTTTTATTATGCTATCGATATCAATGGTGATAATCTTTCTTGTTTGGCCGGTGAAAGGCCTGGGTCTCAGCACAGAGGAAGAATTTTTATTTTTCATTCCCGAAAAAAATTTCGAAGAGTTTGCAATTATCTATGACCACTCGGTAATGCGTACGGAAGTTAAGGATGTCTTCACCCTGGATGGGGGAGAAATTCTGCTGCTTCGAACGGAGTACCAGTCCTTTGGTGCAGGGCTGCCCACAGAAGCCTTTGAAAGTTTCGAGAAAGTGGATGGTCGATACATTAATCAAGGTATTCATAGGCGGATCCCTCAAATTCGTATGAGAACAGGAAGAACCACGGAACATCGGTTAATTTACAACGAAGAATCGGAAATTTATTTTGATGAGTTCCTGGAAAAGGGAGCGTTGATAGTGATTGAAGAAAAGACCATGACAACTTTGGAGAGTCTGTTTTATTGAGAGGAGGAAATCCATTGTCTAATGAGGAAAAGAAGAATTTGCAGGAAGAGGTAGAGGTGGATGTGGATGAGAAATTAGCGGAGTTTGATGTTTCATCCAATGTACGGAAGCTTACTGGAAAGCTGGCCATGGTGATTGCCATTATTGCCATCGCCATGTCTTTATTTCACTTATACACTGCGGGTTTTGGCATCCTGTTGGCCATGAAACAGCGGGCAGTGCATTTAATGTTTGTGCTGGTACTGGGTTTTTTATTGTACCCTGCCAGTAAACGATTTGATAAAACAAAAATTCAATTTTTCGATTGGATTTTAGCCGCAGCCGGCATTATGGTTACCGCATATATCATAATGATGTTTGATCAGCTGGTATTGAGAATGGGACGACCCACGGACCTGGATATGCTAATGGGCGTGATCACCATCCTATTAGTGTTGGAAGTGACTCGACGGAGTATTGGTCCTCAGCTGCCGATTATTGCGGTAATCTTTTTAATCTATACCTATGTAGGCCCTTATATTCCCGGAATGTTGGGACACCGGGGTTACTCGGTACAACGTATAGTAAATCAGATGTATATGACCACCGAGGGAATATTCGGAACCCCCCTGGGGGTTTCCGCCACCTTCGTTTTCATGTTCATCCTCTTCGGATCCTTTCTCGAGATTACCGGAGTGGGCCAGTTCTTTATTGATATCGCTTTCGCCGGAGCGGGAACCCGTAAAGGGGGACCGGCAAAGGCCGCGGTTATTGCCAGCGGGTTTATGGGATCCATTTCCGGAAGCTCCATTGCCAACACCGTAACCACCGGAGCCTTTACCATTCCCCTGATGAAAAAGGTCGGTTATCAGCCCACCTTTGCCGGCGCCGTGGAAGCCGCAGCTTCCACCGGGGGACAAATTTTACCGCCGATTATGGGAGCCGCAGCCTTTATCATGTCGGAGTTTACGGGGATCCCCTATATTCAAATTGTGATCAGTGCCGTAGTTCCCGCCCTGCTGTATTATCTTGGGGTCATTACCATGGTACACCTTCAGGCATCGAAAAAAGGCTTGGAAGGAATGAAAAAAGAAGATCTGCCGGACTTTAAAAAAGTGTTAAAGGATGGATTCCATCTATTTATTCCTTTAATCGCCGTCGTTTTTCTATTAGTCAGATTCTCCCCCTTAAGAGCCGCCTATTGGAGTATTGTCATCGCCCTAGTGGTCAGTATGTTTAGAAAACACACCCGGGTCAATATCTCGAAAATCCTTTACGCTCTTCAGGATGGAGCGAAAAAAGCAATCGGTGTTGCCGCGGCCTGTGCCTGTGCCGGAATCATTGTGGGAGTGGTAACTTTAACCGGCCTCGGTTTAACCTTTGCAAACTTAATCGTTGGTTTAGCCGGAGGAATGTTACTTCCCACGCTGTTCTTAACGATGTTGGCATCCATTATACTTGGCCTTGGGCTGCCTACCACGGCGAAGTATATCGTCCTTGCAACCATGGCGGTACCGGCCTTATTAGTATTGGACGTGCCCCTACTGGCCGCCCATTTATTCGTACTGTATTTTGGGGTAATCGCAGATGTAACCCCACCGGTAGCCTTAGCCGCCTATGCCGGGGCTGGGATCGCCGGAGGAGACTCCTTTAAAACCGGAGTGTCGGCTTTAAAACTAGCCTCCGCAGGATTTTTGATCCCTTACATTTTTGCTATGAGTCCTGAACTATTGTTAATTGACGTGACATTTTTTGAAGCGGCCTTAGCCATTATCACGGCGTGTCTTGGGGTGGTAGCCTTTGGCGCCGCAGTGCAGGGTTATCTTTTAACCACCACACGATTCTATGAACGGATCATGTTCCTGGCCGCCGCCTTGTTGTTAATTCACCCGGATAAGTTAATTGACCTTGGTGGATTTGTGATATTAGTTGTAGTGGTTGCACTACAAGTAGTAAGAAATAGAGAAGGAAAGGCTACGGTTCAGGAATCCTAGTCTTTCTCCCCCCAACAGAAAAGGGTCAGCGCTTCTGACCCTTTTTATGATAATCGAAGAAGTAAAAGGAGGGGTTAGGATGAGGGCCTTTTCCCTAAAGGAGCAGCCTTTTCGAGAAATCGAAGAAATCATTACCCGGGATGAAGGGCAAAGAGGAATTTCGAAGCATCTGAATTCCTATGAAGATTATTATCAAGGACTGAAATCCCTATACAAAGGGGAAAGAATTCTAATTATCACCGGCTTTACGGTTCCCAAATGCCAAGTGGGAGAGAGTGACGGTCCCCTGGGATCCATTGCCCTTGCCAAAGCCCTGGAAGACTTAAACAAAGAGGTGTTAATTGTAACCGATGAGTACTCCCGCAAAATTCTGGAAGGCCTAAAAAAAATCAAAGAAATCAGCGGGGCGATTTATTCAGCGCCCTTGAATGTGAAAAATAAAGAGCTGAAGAAAATACTCGAGGCGTTTAACCCTACCCATCTGCTGGCCATTGAAAGGCCCGGCAAAGGGATCAGTGGCAGGTACCATTCCATGCGGGGGGAAGACATCACCGACTATGTTGCGGATTTGGACCCTCTAATGGATATGGCCAAAGAGCAAAGGATTACCACCCTGGCCATCGGAGACGGAGGCAATGAAATGGGCATGGGTAAGATCCGCAAAGCGGGGATTCCCTATGTGGATCAGGGGAAAAAAATATTTGCCACTTCCTCAGCGGATTATCTGATTGTGGCCGGGGTCTCCAACTGGGGAGCTTATGGTCTTGTGGCAGGACTTTCCCTTCTTAGCGATATGGACTTATTACAGGAGGGAAAAGAGGAAGTTTATCTATTAAAAGCCCTGACAGACCTCGGCGGTGTGGATGGCTGCAGTAAGCAAAGAGCGTTGACCGTCGACGGTTTAAGTTTAGGAAGCAATTTGAACCTGTTGTTGGGGTTAAAACAGATTATTCAGAAAAACCTTTCCCGTTAAGTGGCGAAAGGTTTTTTTGTTGGGATTTTGGGGTTAATGGGTATAGACTACAATACAGGATAATAGAAAATATAGAAGAAAGAAGGGAAAAATATGATCGGACTTTCGCTGGAGGGTGGGGGCGCAAAGGGCGCCTATCAATTCGGTGCCTGGAAAGCTTTCCGAGAGCTGGGCATGGAGTTTGACGGGATCACGGGAACCTCCATAGGGGCATTAAACGGAGCATTAATGATTCAAGAAGATTATGAAAAAGCCCGGGAAATATGGGAGGAAATTGCACCGGAAAAAATCCTGAATATTGATTCCAAGCTTTACAAAATGGTTATGGAAACGGGCATTAAGCCGGATCAAATTCAGTATGTCCTGGAACAGGCCCAACGGTTTGTCAAGGATGCGGGGCTGGACATCGGTCCCCTGGTGAAGATGATTCGAGAAGGCACCAAGGAGGACGTGATTCGAAAATCTAAAAAAGATTTTGGCTTTGTTACCGTATCCCTAACGGACTTAAAGCCCCTGGAGCTTTTCAAAGAGGAAGTCCCGGAAGGGAAGATGGCGGACTATTTATTGGCCTCCTCTTATTTGCCGGTTTTCAAACCGGAGAAGATCGATGGGAAAACCTTCCTGGACGGAGGCTTCTATAATAATCTGCCGATTAATATGCTCTATCAAAAAGGCTATAAAAAAATAGTTGCGGTGCGATTGATGAGTAAAGGAAGAATTAAAAAAGTTGATTTTGAGGACCTGGAAGTTATCTACATTCAACCGAAACACGACCTGGGTAATATTTTGGATTTCTCAAAGGAAAAAGCGGAGTTTAATATAAATCTCGGTTACTATGATACCCTAAAGGTATTTCAGGATTTATACGGGGAAAATTATTATTTAAAAGCAGGGATCACGGACCGGGAAGGAGTGGCTTTTTTACAGGGGCTGAAAGAGGAAACCCTGGGAAAAATCAGCGGCTTATTAGGCCTCTCCACGACCCTTCCGAAAAATCGCTTAGCATTGGAAGAGCTGGTGCCAAAGCTTGTGCAACTATTAGGCTGTCGAAAAGAGGTATCCTATGGAGAACTGGTGCTAAAGCTTTTAGAGGAAATTGCAGCCCATGAGAAGGTTGAGCTTTTTAAAATATACGGTTTGGAAGAGTTTATGGAAGAGATCAATAGTAAGCGCCGGCCCATGAAAAAAAGCAGGGACACCCTGTTTCAAAGCAGCGCCTTGCTTCTTCGTTTTAATAAGGATATCATTTTAGAGGAGCTGATTAAAATAATCCTGACATCCGAGGAAAAACTATCACTACAGAGGACGGATCCTTAGAAGGAGGGCTTCTATGCTGTACCTAAGCGTAATTATCGGGATTTATGCAATAATAGTATTAATTCTCAGCATCTTTATTATATTGGAAAACCGAAACCCCACTCGCACCATGGCATGGATTTTGGTGTTGATTTTCTTACCCCTGGTGGGCATTTTCTTATATCTCTACATTGGACAAAATCATCGTAAGAAAAAGACTTTTAGCAAAAAGAGAAAACAGGATTACCGGGTGTTGAAAAGATTGCTGGATACTCAAATTACCTTCACCCAGTTTGGAAAGTTTTTTAAGAAAAATTTCAAGGATGTCCGGGCAAAAATGGTGCCCCTGATTCTTCGAAACGGAGACGCCCCCATTACCTTTAATAATGAGGTGAAAATCCTAAAAAACGGGGCTCAAACCTTTACGGAAATGTTAAAGGCCATCGAAGGGGCCCAAGACCATATCCACATGGAATATTTTATTATCAAGGACAGTGAAATCGGTCGAAAATTCCAGCGGGCTTTAATAAAAAAAGCAGAGGAGGGGATTCAGGTTCGACTGATTTATGACGGGGTGGGTTCCTGGAAACTGAAAGAGGATTATTTAAAACCCCTTAGAAAGGCCGGGGTACAGGTAGAGGCGTTCTTACCCGTCACTCTACCCTTTTTTGGAAGTCGCTTGAATTATCGGAATCACAGGAAAATCTTGCTGGTGGACGGAACGGTGGGGTTTACCGGAGGTATTAATATAGGAGATGAATACCTGGGTCGGGATAAACGGCTGGGTTTTTGGCGGGATACTCATGTGAAGATCCTCGGGGAAGCCAACTACGTCCTGCAAACCATCTTCCTTAAGGACTGGTATTTTGTAAGCCATGAAGAGTTGGATGCCCCTCGATACTTCCCGAGACAGGGCTATCAAGGAGAAAAAGGGGTGCAAATTCTCTCCAGTGGTCCGGATATGTATTGGCACACCATTCAACAGGCCTATTTTACAGCCATCACCGCTGCCCGGAAAAGTGTGTATATCACCACCCCTTATTTAGTTCCCGATGAAGGCATTTTAACGGCTCTAAAAGTTGCCGGCCTCCGGGGGGTGGACGTTCGAATACTCCTGCCCTCGGTGGCGGACCACCGAACGGTGTTTTGGGCCTCCCAATCCCATTTTAAAGAACTTCTTGATGCCGGGGTAAAAATCTATCAATACCAAAAAGGCTTTGTCCACAGCAAGATCATTATGAGTGATGATCAGGTAACCTCCATCGGCACGGCAAATTTCGATATACGTAGCCTGGAGTTGAACTTTGAAGTGAATGTTTTCATCTATGATGAAAAGATTACCAAAAGGGTAAAAGGAGATTTCTTTGAAGATTTACGGGAAAGCAAAAGAATTCATTTAGAGGAGTATGAGAAACGTTCTGTGAAAAATCGGCTAAAAGAGTCGGCGGCCCGTTTGTTTTCCCCGATACTCTAGAGGGAGGAACCGATGAATCGAATAAAAAAATCAATAAAAAAAAGGAGATGCGGCGCATCTCCTTTTTAGCCTTCCCGAAGGTCCATGGACCAGAATGAAAAGCGACTAGACCACTTCGATTTTTTGGCTGTTCATCCATAAGCCATGGATATTACAGTAGCTAAGGGCATAAATCGTTCCGGATTTTTGAAGCTTTACTGAAGTAAGTCCCGTAGGTTCCGTGAAAATATCACTTTCCCCGTGGGCGGCAAAATCAAAGCTTGCCAATTCGATAGGGAACTTTGCCCCTTCGGGATGGTACATCAGCTTAAACCAGGAAATGTAATGTTCAAAGGTGTTCGGATGTCCCACCGCATCACCGATGGACATTTTAAGTTCAAATACCTCTCCTGCAGTAACCTTTTCCGGAGCATGAATCACCGGTACGTGCTTTTCACCTTTCCAATCACCTGTTTGAAAAAAAGTTCCAAAACCTTCCATAAAATATAACCTCCTGTTAATCAAATTTTTTGTGCTTCAAGAAAATGAAGCCTTAGAATATATATAACCAAAAATTAGAAAAGATAACAGGGAATATATGAAAAGAAAAGGGTTTAGTTGGTCAACAGTGTACCCCTTCGCATTTGCTTTAATACCGATTGTACCTGGGGAACCTGAAGGAGTAGAATAATGATGAAAATTTCCGCCCCGATGAAGGATCCGTTATAGACAATGGAATAAATAACATCGTTCCAGCCCTCGGGGGTGAACTCCCGAAAGAAGATGATCCCCGATAAAAAACTCATGGACAGCCGTCCGATGCCGGCGATGAGGGCACTGATGCTTAGATGCTTCCGATAGATCCCTGCCAGTCCCAGGGCGCCATAGGCCAGAGGGTAGTCCAGGAAAATCTGCATCCAATGAACAATATAAGGGTCTTGTATCAGATTCAAAAGTCCCAGGGCAAAGCCGGCTAAAATACCGGGAAGGGGACCGAAGGCT
>Ga0207421_10004175_pt1 | contig 16837 bp, 18 predicted proteins | sample SodLakKL_010_SED_4_FD_187542 | JGI IMG/M metagenome (GOLD analysis project Ga0207421, IMG submission 187542) | Alkaline sediment microbial communities from Lake Tanatar, Kulunda Steppe, Russia - 8KL_010_SED (SPAdes) (version 2) | ecosystem: Environmental > Aquatic > Non-marine Saline and... | reverse complement strand
CTGGAGCTGGTCGCCATCAGAGATGTAGGTATAGCCCTGCAGGTTGCCGTATTGCGGAGGGCGCGGTTGAGGGGCTCCAGTGCCATTATCTCGCTCATGGTCGTTTTCTATGGGCCCGATTTCGATACATCCGGCCAAGAACAATAGAGCAAAGAACACCATACTAATCACAATAACGGTTCTGATAATGGACTCTCCTTTGTCGTCAATACCATAGTCACCAACGTCCGCACGATATAACACCGGAAGAAAGCACTCTCCTCCTTTTTCGTAAGGAACCTTAGCCTACAACCACAGAGAACAAATAGGTGCGAATCAGCAGCACCTGAAGGCGGCCAATCACTCGGGGTAGACAGAAGGCCGCCACTCACATCCCGTGACCGGCCCCAAATCCGCCGGCATCGTGTACCATAGCGTTTTGGAAAAAACCGCCCGAATACCCTGCCCGTATGGCGGCTCCCATCCTCAAACCAGCGGCTGCATCTCTATCGATAATTGTCATAGTAAATATTGTTCTGTTGATGCGCAGCTGTGCTGCAGCCCCTTCTTTTAGGAACCGCTGCCAAAGCGACACCCTATCTGCGCCAGGCAAAGCCTTTATACAGACAATCCGCCCTCATCATAGAGTTCGACATACGTTCGCATATTCCTACAAAATGCTTCCAATTATTGCCCCTAAAAGCAGAGGCCCGATTTGCGTCAGCACAGCCACGCCTGCTCCTATACCGGCCACTGCCCCCAAAAGCGGTACTCCAGTCAGAGCGCCGCCGGCAATGAATAGGGCGCCGCCCACTACTACCGCCGGCAAAATCGCCGCCATAATGGCCCGGCCCGTGTCCCCTGCTTTTTTACCTCCGACGATGCCTCCCAAGAGAGGCCCAATGGCCGGAAGCCAAAACAGCAGTGCCGTAATGACAAGCATCCAAAGGCTCGCCCCGATGATGCTGCTCCGTTCTTCCATGGCGATTCACTCCGCTTCGTTTTTGAAGTTCTCCTTCAGGGCCCACAGTCCCAAAGCGGGATTGCTGACATAGAATACTTCTTTGCTGTCATCCAACGTATTCCAGCCATCCTGGAGACTGTCTAACTGCAGAGACGCCGCGGCTTCGTCGTAATCCATGTACTCAAATCCCACCGACTCTATTTCTTCCTTTGTCAGATGCCGGACGGCATAGGTGATTGTAAAGCGCCCTTCTGAGGATCCATGGATCAGATGCGCTGCCGCCGAGCGGCTTTCCTGCAGTTGTTGACTGTTTTCCATGGAGGCCATCACGGCATCTCGGCCTTTGTATCCAAAGGCCCGCAGCAGTGCATCCATTTCCCTGTCTTCCCCAAAGGACTTGACTCCCGGAGCCAAGATAATTAGATGGCCGCCATCCTTCATAGCCATGCGCAGTCGGTATACCGCTTTGTTGCCGACCCAGGTCGTGCGGAATTCGTCGGGGTCCAAGTAGACGATGGCCGTTTCAACGGGCCGATCCAAGAGATCAAGATTGAGTTCGCGGCTCAGTTCTGCGGCCTCTTCAAAGACGTGGCGGTCTCGTCCAGAAAAAAGGCCCTCGAGACGAGTTTGCCCCCCCACGGTCGTGGTTACCGTAAGCATATACTCCAAGGGCAGATCCCGCAGAAGATGCTCTTCCACGTAATCAAACAAACCCCGCACTGCCGTATCGGTACGCCCCATAATAGACTCCAGGCCTACCACAGCACCCATAAAATGGGATACGTCAATCAAGGATTTGCCGCCGCAGCCGACAACGATGTTCTTTGTATAATTGGCCATTCCCACCACTTCATGGGGGACGACCTGGCCGATGGATAGGATAAGATCCCAGGATGGATCAAGCAGTTTCTTATTGATGGTGACGGGCACGGTCTCATCCATTAGGCCGTCGGAGAGCCGGCGGATAACCTCGGCCGGAATTTCGCCAATGGTTTCCACGTCGCTGCGCCAGCGGTGTTCCACAAAGGCCTCCATGGGAATGCCGCTGCCGAACATGTTCTTAAGCTGGCTGTCGGACATGGGCTCATGGGTCCCTAAGGCCGGCATCACTTCCACGTCCGCGCCGCGCTCCGTGAACAACGTATATAGAATATTCGAGATGGGCCCGGCTAAGCTGTGGGCACGGGTTCCGTCAGGCGGCAAAAGCAGCACCCGTTTGGCTTGATCGTACTTCTGGTGGACCCAAGCGGCGAGATAATCGGCTAAGGCGTCCTTGGACATGCGGCCTTGCAGCTGTTCTGGCAATGGCTGCCCCTCCCTCAATTGTTTTCTGTTCCCCGACCCTGCCTTTGCGGATCGGGACGTGCTCCCATGACGGCACAGCATCGGGCGGCGAGGTCCTGTCCGCAGGCCGCGGCGTCGGCTAGGGAAGCACCCGCGTCCAATGCCGAGAGAACACCGGCATTGAATGCATCACCGGCACCGGTGCTGTCTTCCACCATTTCCGCAGCGGCGGCAACGCGGCCGCTGGCAGTACCTTCGGCCCAAAAACAGCCTTCTGGGCCCAGGGTAACGATGACGGCATCATAGAACAAAAGCAATGTTTCTGCTGCGGCTTCCGGATGGCGGCAACCGGTTAAAACCGCTGCTTCATCCTGATTCGGCAGGAACAAATGGGCTCCGGATGTGATCTCCAAAAACCGCTTCGCGCCGTACCTCTGCAGCAGAGCATAGGAAGAAGGGTCCAGACTGACGGCCGCCCCTATGCTTCCAGCGTGAGCTAAGAATTGTTCAGCTGCCCCGTGCAGCGGCACAGATTGAAAGAAGGAATATCCGGTTATGTGCATCCAGCGGCTGTGCTGCGGCAGGTGACGGCGGATCGTTTGTTCGCTGAGGGTCAGATTGGCACCCCGCTGGGTTATCATGGTCCGCTGTCCTTCGTCGTCTATCAGCACCGCGATAACGCCGGTGGGTTCCTCAGCCCTTGACAGCCGAGGCTCAACGCCGCATTCCACAAAGCTCTGCTGCAGGAAGTCCCCGGCCGGGTCCTTTCCGATCTGCCCAATAAAGCAGACGTCGGCACCCGCCTTTCCCAGCCAGCAGGCTGTGTTGGCTGCGCTGCCCCCTCCCCTCTGCAGGATTTGGCCCGGTGTGTCGCTGCCTCGCTGCAGGGCACCGGCCGGACGAATCAGAATGTCTTGGATCACATCGCCGAAACAGGTGATCATGGCTGTTGGCAGTGCAGAGCCCGGGCAATTTCTGCTCCCACTTCCAGGTTATTTTTGACCAGGGCTAAATTGGCCTGCATAGTATCGCCGCCGCTGGCTTCATGCAGCCGGCCCAGCAGATACGGTGTAATGCGTTTGCCGGTCACCCCGTGGGTTTCCATTTCCTGCAGGATCGTCTGCAGCAGCGTGTTGAAGCGGTCTTCATCCAGTTCCGATTCTTCTGGAATGGGCACCGTGACCAAAATTCCGCCCGGCTGCTCCACTGCCCTCTTTATTTCCAATATGGCTGCGGCTTCGCGCCCGTGGTCAATGGAGTAATCCAAGGCCAAACCGCTGTCCCGCAGATAGAAGGCGGGGAACTGCTGTGTCCTGTAGCCTAAGATCGGGACGCCCCATGTTTCCAGGACTTCCAAGGTTTTCGGCAGATCAAGGACCGATTTGGCTCCCGCGCAGACAACGGCCACCGGAAAGCGGCTCAAAGCCTGCAGATCGGCGGAAATATCAAAGGTCTGTTCGCCGTGCCGGTGCACACCGCCGATGCCGCCGGTAACAAACACGGAAATTCCTGCCCAGTCGGCCACCTGCATGGTCGAAGACACGGTGGTGGCGGCGTTTTCCTTCTTGGCCATCAGCACGGGAATGTCTCGCAGGCTTGCTTTGGCCATATTCCCATCCTTAGCCAACAGCAGCAGTTCCTCCGGCGATAGGCCTACCTTCACGTTCCCCTGCAGGATTGCAATGGTGGCCGGCACCACGCCTAGATCCCGCAGCATGGCTTCGAGGTCCAGGGCCAGCTGGTAATTTTCCGGATAGGGAAATCCATGGGCGATGATGGTTGACTCCAGCGCCACCACCGGCCGTCCGCTATCCCTTGCTTCCCTTACTTCTTCACTGAAGTGCAGCCACGGTTTCACGGCGCTTTCCTCCGTTTCCCTACTGTGTGAATGCGGAAAATCTGCACAGCGGATACAAGCAGGACGCACGCGGGCACCAGAGCGCCCAGCGGATCCAGATAGCGTCCCCAAGGCCACTGCTGCAGATAGGACGCGCTGCTGAGGTTGATCACCACCCAGGCGTCCAAAAGGCATTTAGACCGGAAAAGACGGTATTGGGATTCGGAAATGGGAGAATAGGAATCCCGGGCAAAGGACGCGTGGCGCCGCCAAAACCAGCCGTTGACCAAAACACCCAAGAATGCAATGAGTATGCCCCAATGCACCTGTTCTACCATGGGACGGATCTGCAGCTGCCGATAAGCCTGGTAGCCTATGAATGAAGCACTGAAGAGCATGACCGCAGCCACGGCCATATTGGCCCGTTTCTCCCACCGGGCATAGATCCCGGGGGCGACGCCGTGGCGACGGGCCCGATTATACACATACCAGCTGACGAACAGAGCGGCCAATTCTGTGATGCGCCGCAGCAAATCCGCGACCATCAAAGTGGAACGACCGGCCCAGACAGCCAGTCCATATGTGAGCGGCCCCCACAGCGCGACCAGCCATCCGGCCAGCAGCGTCTTTTCCTTGGCCCGGCTCCATGGAACCATCAGCCCAGCCACCGCCCCTCCACATACCTAAGCAGCGTCAGGACGGGATAGGCCAATGCTGCCAAAGACCATGGCAGGACGATGGTGTCCCGCCCCCGGCGCGACGCGGCTTCAATGACAGCTCCCACAGTGCCCAGCACCACAGAACTGGCCAGTGCCACCGGCAGGGTGACATCGGACCCGACCAACAGAACAAACATGGAAATAAGAGCCGATGCGGCCGCGTTGGCCAGCAGCCCTTCCACTGTCTTCTTTGGATCAAAAAACGGCCCCTTCAGTTTCTTGCGGCCTAAGAAACGTCCCACCAGCGCAGCGGCGGCATCGCCGAACCCCCAGACCATAACTGCCAAAATGGCCAGGAATTTCCACTCCGGTCCCAGGAGGCCCCAAAACAAAATAATCAAACCGCTGTAACTGATCGCGAGATATATGATCTGGCGCGACACTTCATTGACGCCTTTTTGGCGATCAACGGACAGCCGCTGCAGTATCCCGAAGCGGTAAGCGATTCGCAATAGCACAAAGGCCAAAAGCAGAATGGCTAGCAGCGTCAGCAAAGCACTATACCAGCCGTTGAACCACAATACCAGAAAAAGCATGGCGAAGGTAATCATCAGGTGATAGGTCTTGCGGATCCATTCCTTTGGGATCCGGGTCAGCCAATCGATCAGTGCAATCAGCCCTGCTGCTCCCGCCAGATAGGAAAAAAAGGCAGCTGCGGCCTGCAGATCCGTTGCGAACATCGTCGTTCCCCTCTTTCCGGCCAAACCTATTGGGCCAGGGCGTCACGGATAGCCTGAAAGTCCTGCCAGGCTTCTCTTTTCTTTCCCGGATCCCGCAGCAGGGCGGCCGGGTGGTACGTGGCCATGATCCGGTATTCACCGCGTTCGATCCACTGGCCCCGCTGGCGGCTGATCCGAAAATCGGGGGCAATAATCGTTTGCGCCGCTACAGCACCCAGGCAAATCAGATAGCGCGGTCGGATGCAGTGTACCTGCCAGCGGAGATAATTAAGGCAGGCTGCGATTTCCTGCTCTTGTGGGTTGCGGTTGTTGGGCGGCCGGCACTTGACGACGTTGGCAATATATACCTGGGTGCGGTCCAGCGACACCGCCGCCAGCATCTTATCGAGTAGTTGCCCCGCCGCGCCCACAAAGGGCTTTCCTTCTTGATCCTCCTGTTGGCCAGGTCCTTCTCCGATAAACATGATCCGGGTCTCCGGGTTGCCGTCTGCCCACACCACCCGGCTTCGTCCCTGGGCTAAGGCACACTGCCGGCAGCTTTGCGCCTGCTCCGCTACATGGCGGAGCGTCTGCAGATCGGCCATGTCAGTGGCCTCCTACGACGGTAAAATCAGTAAACCCCTTCAGGTGAGGCTCCCATTCCACATCAATGTCCTCAATGCGGGCCGTCAAAGGGCCGCCATCTAACTGTATATGCTGGACAAAACTGCGGATTTGCGAATTTTCGCCCTCCGCCTCTATATGCACAGTGCCGTCTCGCTGGTTCTGCACCGTGCCTGCAATCCCGTAGCGTTCGGCCAGCTCCGACGCGTAATAGCGGAAGCCAACACCCTGTACACGGCCGCTGATCGTTATGGTTGCTCTGCGCATGGTTGTCCCTCCCTGTTATCTGCCCTTGGCTTCACGGCCCGGATCACGCATTCGGGGCCGCTCTCGTATGGTGTCTGGGCGAAGTCCTGGTAGACGCCTTCGATGCAGTACCCGGCCTCCCGGACTAATGCAGTCATTTCCTGCACCGGGCACGATGCTTCTAGCGAACGCTGTACGGTGATTACCACCGGTTCGGTCAGTTCGTAGTTAATTTGATTCAAAAGCCGTCGCCCGCCTTCGTAGACTCGCATCTGCACCACCTGCAGCATGATGTGCTGCTTGAACGGATGAATACCCTGCAGCGCCAGATAGGGAGGGTGGTCCCCCGTTTCGCGGTGGCTGCAGTCGAAATCAAAGGCCAAGAGGCCGCCGGGCTGGAGATGCCTGTAGGCCGTTGTCAGAACTTGGCGGCGCATGGTATCGTCTAGCATATACATCATCGATTGGTAAGGTATCAGGATGGCGCCATAGCGGCGGGGCACTGAAAAACCGGTCATATCCCCATGGTGCAGTGCAGGGCTGTATCCATGGGCCTGCAGCTTTTCTGCAGCCAGGTTCAGCATTGGCTGGGAAATATCCATGCCTTCACAGGTAATGCCTGCCTGTGCTAAAGCCAGCAGTACTCGGCCCGTTCCGCATCCCAGATCAAGAACCGGACCTTGGACCCGTTTGGCGGTATCAACATAAAACGGTATGTCGTCTTGGAACTGCACCAGATAATCGTAGAGGCTGTCCATTCCATACACAGCCCCAGGTTCGGCCTGCCCGCTTTCTAAAAGTTCCCGGGCAAAGCCAAAATACTCTTCCATTCCTGCCATCCTTTCTGCAGACAACTAAACCGTTCCCACCCATCCCATAGGTAACGTTCTCCAAAGGGCACGGCCATCCCTCCAGCGCAGCAGCGAAAGCGCAAAATTTGGCGGTGCCATACCTTTGGGGAAATACCAGGCCCAGAGAACCCTAAACCACCACACGGCAGGGTACTCTCCCGTCCTAGACGTCGACGTCCATCGGCCCAACAGCTGTATTGAAGATGAAGGAAACCAGTGCCGAGGATGGCCGAAGGTGATCGCTGAACCGAAAGGCAGCCGCAAACCGAAAGAACAGAAACGGAGAACGAATAAGGCAGCACCCAAACCGATGGAAAAATAGTGCTGCAGTGAAGCGGCAACGTCCGGGATCAGACGGTCTGCTTTCCCTTGTACCCGGCTGCTTCAGCTGCTGCGATGGATTCATGTCCCATCGGCTGCCGAGGCCAGCCACTGCTGTACTTCAGCCACAGCCTCTTCTGCACCTAGTTTGCGGCTCATGGGAATCGTCGCCGCGTGCCGGCTCTGCACATGGGCACCCTTGTCTGTCAATATTTTCGCAAAACGCTGCAGAGCCCCTTTGGTACGGGTATCGGCCAATGTCATGAATATATGCACTGTCCTGCCTTCCCAACGCCTGCCATCGATGAAGGACCGCACAGCCGGGGCGGGTTTTGTGGCCCAGACTGGACTTCCCAGCCAAACAGGATCACAGCTGTCCCAATCCAGATCCGGGGTCACGATAGGAGTGCGGATGCCAAAGAATGCCTGGAAGCCGCCGGTCACAAATCCCCACCCTCGACGCCGCTCCTTCTGTTCCTCGATGCAGGCCAGGGGAGCATCCAGCTCTGCGGCCAGTGCCTTGGCTATGCGCTCAGTGTTTCCCGTCCAGGAATAGTAAACAACCAAAGGTTTCATACCCGCACCTCCGAGGCATTGGATTCGTTTATCTGATTCTCTGTGTAAGGGTTGAAGTCCTTTTGCTGAAGGCCAAGGAAAAAAGCCAGGCAGCGCCTGGCTTTCCATGCTTGTGTTGTGTGTTCTTCTACGGGGCTTCCTGTCCCAACCACTCCCACCACTGGGGCAGATCGTCTTCGCAGACAGTCAGAATGCGATCGTCGCCTTGGCTGATTGTAAGCTCGAGCCCGTCTTCCGTGGGCTGCCATCCTACCAGCATGGCACCGTGCCGGCCTTCGACAACGGCAACCGGTACGTAAGCCAGTTGTTCAGTTTCCGGAGGAGCCTTTATTGCGGAATAAACAGTGACCAACAGGCTGTCATACTCGTCACCATGGAAATGAATCCGCTGGGATGTGCTGTCGAGTTCCTTTTCGGTAAGAATATATTCCAACCGTGGTGACGGCCGTTTGTGGAGAGAGTATTTGGTATTCAGCGTCAACAGTTCGCTCTGTTTCGTCCACCCTGCCCGCATCGCTGTCCCTCCTATCTTATCTATCCTCTTAGTAAGCCTTTACCTTTTAAATTGTAACTCAATCTTACTCAATAACATCCCTTCTGTCAAATAGATTCGCCGGCAGCGACGAATCCCCGGCTGTCACTAGCTTCGAAAGGTGCGCCAGTGCCAGTTTTTTTGGTGCTTTTCAGGTATTTCGCCTTGTGATATCCGGGTGCCGGTCCATGAGCCGCTGTGCATCCGGCCACAGGGCACCAAGGCCGAATGCGGCTTTTCCATGGCTGTCGCGCAGATCCTGCAGCGAATCAATGCCGCAATCCTGCAGCAGTGCCCAGAGGAATGCCTCGGCTTGCGTTCCTTCTCTGGCCGTGCCGTTTTGCCGCAGTACTTGATAGGTACGCACGGTGCTCACATAGAGCCAGAAGACCATTTCTCGGTGCAATCCCTGTCGGCAGCGGCGCAGGCCATCCTCCACAGCTGTACGCCGGCCTGCTTCTGTCATATCAGCACGGAAGGCGAAGGAATTGTCGACCAATGCCGAGGCTCGCTCCATGAAAGGATTAAGCTGCAGAAAGCGATCACTAGTTTGACTTCGTGTCCAGCGTCGGCAGTGCAGGAGGTCCAATAACCGTTCGTGGGTGGCCGCCATGCCGAAACGCTGCAGCAGTGCTTTTGTCCTCAAGTATCGGGTGCGTACGGTCGGGTTTTCCAGACCGGCCACTAGAGTCAGGTGTGCCGCGGCGCCCGCGGTGAAGGCCCAGGCATTGACGGCGGCCGCAAAGCCGGCATGGGAGTCGAAGGCGAAGGCCGTGCGAGCCTTTTCCAGGACCCTGCGGCAACGGGCTTCTACCCAGACGCGTTCGTAGTAGTGCCTGGAAACGAAGGCAGTTATCTCTGCAAGCCAACCTGTCTCATCGGCGATGATGCGATTGCACCGGAAGCTGCCTGCCAAATAATGGGTCCGCAGTATCTCCTCCGGAGATTTCAAATCGTCCAGCGCCATAAAGGAAGCCTCCAAAATGATGCCGTCTATCAGTAATTTGCGGCGTTCCTGGATGCAGCGGCGGTCTTTGACCACCACCATAATGTCCAAGTCTGAGGTCTCAGGAAACGGATCCTCGGGTTCCATCCAGTTGATGGAACCGTGGAAGAAGGCTCCGCAGAAGCCAGGCAGTCGGCGGCCCTCTTCCTCCACCCATCGGCGGCCTATCTCTTCGCACTGGGCAGCATTCAAGGCAAAGACTCCTCTCTGCAAAATCCTTCAACGGCGGGCCTTGCTTTTGCCAGGCGGAACGGATCAGCGGGCAAAGGCCCGAAAGGGGTTGATGCGCGTGAGTTGTTCCACATACGCGTCCAACCCGTCTTGCCGCAGTTTCGGCAGGAAGGAGCGGCCAAGGTAGGAATACGAACGAAAATGATGTCCATTAGGATCCGCCGGATCGTACCAGCCGCGATCTTGACTGATCAACAGCTGTCCGGCCCATCCAGCATCAATGAAGTGCCGCAGGAGCCGGATATATTCTGAATCATCGGGGGCTGTACCGATGGCGTCGAACTCCAGCCATGCTCCCCGTTGGGCTGCGCGGTGATGGTACGACGTGTCCGTTTCATTTTGGGCATGGATCCACAAGAAGCGACTGGGGCTGCCGCCCGCGTCTTCCAAGATGTCTAACTGGTCTTGCACCACAGTTCCTTTGATTGTATGGGATCCGATCAGAGCCCCCGTGGCCGCGGAAGCCTGGGCCGCCGCCCGCAGGATCTTCGCCTCTGTATCGGTGATCCCGTCATCCCCGGCACTGAGTTTGATCCACCCCGCCCTGACAGTGGTATTTTCCATCTTGTCCTGCAGCTCTGCGATCATCCAGTCACGGAGCTCATCCTCGGAGGCTTGCTGGGCCCACGGCGGAACCCAAGGTTCGCGGTAAATACCAGTGGCTGCTGTAAAGGCAAAACCGCTGCGCTGCGATACCGACGCAAGGATATCCGGCCGGCGGCCTACTCCCACCGGGGTGCACTCGACTAAAACATTGAACCCCTGATCCTTCAACTCTTCCAAAGCCGGCGCTACCCTTGCCAATACGTCGTCGGGGTGTCCTTGGCCAAAGCCGGCCGGCCAGCCCTGGCGGGTGTCCGTAAAAATGTGTTCGTGGGGCAGGATTCTCTGTACTTGATCCAGGGACAGCGATCCCAAAGTGGTGATCAGTCTAGTCACGGCAGCCGCCTCCATTCTGGGCTGAATTGCACCATGCATTTGCATAGGGTATACTTCGTCGAACTCCGCAAGTTGACCTTCGCATCCTAGGGCCGATACGGTTCTCAACGATCCTGCCGGTACGCACCCTGGCGCAGGATTTTGAGATAGGCCAGGCCGTCTTCGAGGATCGCATCCAGATCCGGGTCACAGTCGGGCACAGCGCAATGCAGCCAACGCCTGTCCAGGCCTTCAAACAGCAGCCGCACCATCTCTACGGTTTTGGTGGGATTGACCGCCGGATTCCACGGCCGCCAGTCGATGTCTGCTGTGAGCTCCGTCTGCATGCGGCTCCAGTGTTCCATGGCCCGGTTCAGTTCTGCTGCTACCGTGGGTGGAAGCTCGGCTGAAGTCTGGAGAAGCCGGTACTCCGTCTCTCTCCGCCCCAGCCAGTCGCGCTTGAGTTTGAGGAATTTTTCCATACGGGCAAAAAAGTCCTGGGGCTGGCCTTGGACAAACCTGTCTAGTTCCCCTTCGAAGCTGTCGAGGACACATTGTATACACTCCAGGTATAGGTTTTCTTTGCAGCCGAAGTAATGGAAGAGCAGGCCTTTGGATGTGCCTGAACCGGCAGCGATATGATTCGTGCTGGCTTTGGCATATCCTTGGGAGGCAAATTCTTCCATGGCTGCCTGCAGCAGCTTTTGTTTCCGAGTGCTATTCACCGCTGTCCACCTCGGTCAGCCACTGATCCAATACAGCTTGGAAGGTTTCGGGTTCATCCCAATTGGCCACATGGCCGGCGCAGGCAATGTCAATGCGGGTAATATTGGAGTTGTGCTGCAGTTGCGGCCAATACTGTGCGAGATGGGGATTGACAGCGTTGTCGTATTTGCCGGCAACGATGGCCAGCGGTACGTCGGCCTTTTCAAGAACATCCAGGTAATCGTAGCGCCCGATGACCGTGCGCAACTGATAGAGGCTCGGCTGCCAGTGGCGGGCGGCATCTTCAAACGCACCTTCCAACTGCCGGCGAACCGTTGGTTTTCGAGATGTGCTCCGGGCGGCAAATTTGGCGTAGGCCTTAGGATAATGGGAAGCGAAGAGCCCATCCACGAGCCAGGCGCCGGCTTTGACCGCTGGTTGGGGCAGGTCCAATTTCGGCGCGCTGCCGAAAGTCAGTACACTGGCCACCGCCTGCGGCTCTTGTCTGAGTATTTCCCACGCCACCAATCCTCCCAACGAGCAACCAACTAAATGCACCGCACCCCACGACTGGCCATGGACCCATTTCATAACCCATGCAGCCAGCGACTCCAAGGAGAGTGGTTCGTTCGGACGGGACGTACCGCCCTGGCCCGGCAGGGATAATGCCGCTGCCGGGCGCGAGCCTTGCAGCTCCTGCAGTTCGCGATTCCACTGTTGCCGATCCAGTCCGAGTCCATGGAGAAACAGCACGGGATTGCGAAAGGCTGCCTTTGTCACTTGAACATCCCAAAAAAGTGCCTCTGTCGTCTGCCCCACTTCCATCACCCCGCTGCGGTTTGACCGTTTGGTCAGTATCAGTAACACTATACACCATATTGACCACATGGTCAATATGGTGGACAAAAAAGGCACCTAGAGCGGTGCCTTTTTGATTTGTTTGTCCCAGATCCATTATTGGTTCTGGCCCGAGCATGAAATGCATGCCAAGGCATTTCCCCGAGGTATGAGATCGGCTTTGTTCGTTAGGACAGGGCTTTGGTCTGATTGGGTGCTGCCCCTCTCTATGACGTGGCTTGCACCCGCTCTTCTTGGGTCATTTTAGCGAGTTCTTCCACCCGCTTCTGGTTTAGTCCGAGAGCTTCGGCCACCCGTCGGCCGTAGTCTGGATCGGCCTTGAAGAACAACGCCGTCTGTCGGTATTGCAGACGTTCCTGGGCCCCGCCAAGGTGCCCGGCAATGTTGGCAATCAGGTTCGCACGGTCGGTGTCGTTCATGGCCCGCCGGTACAGCTCGCCCGGCTGTTCGAAATCCTTGTCGGACAGTTTGTATTCGTGGCGGGCCGCCATTCCTGAGACATCGATCGGAGGTATTGCGGTGCTTTGATCTGGTTCCGGCCCGCCCATGCTGTTGGGATAGTAATTCGGTTCCGATCCGCCGTTGCCGTCAATGGCCATGAAGCTGTCCCTTTGGTAGTTGCGCTTCTTGGCCGCTTTCGGTGCATTGACCGGGATCTGGTCGAAGTTCGGGCCCAACCGGTGACGGTGTGTATCTGGATAGGAGAAAAACCGGCCCTGCAAAAGCTTGTCCGGCGACGGGCCTATGCCCGGTACGAAGTTACCCGGGGCAAATGCGGCTTGCTCCACATCGGCGAAATAGTTTTCTGGATTGCGGTTCAAGGTCATGCGGCCCACGGGGATCCGAGGATAGTCGCCGTGAAACCATACTTTGGTAATATCGAAGATGTCATAGGGATACCGTTCGGCTTCTTCCGGGGTCATGATCTGCAGCTCCAAGGTCCAGGAAGGATAATCGCCCTTCTCGATGGCTTGGTAAAGATCGCGGGTTGCATGATCCGGATCGTCGCCGGTCATTTTCTCGGCTTCGGGCCCCGTGAGGTTTTTGATGCCCTGTTCACTGCGCCAGTGGAACTTCACCCAGACGTACTCGCCGTTTTTATCATACATCATAAACGTATGGGAACCGTAGCCATGCATGTGGCGGTAAGTAGCCGGGGTGCCGCGGTCCGAGAACAGAATCGTCGTCTGGTGCAGCGACTCTGGTGTCAGGGACAGGAAATCCCAGAACATATCGGGATCCTTGAGATTCGTTTTCGGGTTGCGCTTTTGGGTGTGGATGAAATCTGGAAATTTGATGGCATCGCGAATAAAGAAAATCGGGGTGTTGTTCCCCACCAAGTCATAGTTACCCTCTTCGGTATAAAACTTCACCGCGAATCCTCTAGGGTCCCGCGCAGCATCTGCGGATCCCCTTTCGCCTCCCACTGTAGAAAACCGCGCAAACACTTCGGTTTTCTTACCCACTTCGGACAAGAAATCGGCGCAGGTGTATTGGGATATGTCGTGGGTGACCTCAAAAACGCCGAATGCCCCTGCTCCCTTGGCGTGAACCACCCGCTCCGGGATGCGCTCGCGATCGAAGTGTGCCAGTTTTTCCATGAGGTGGGTATCCTGCATCAGCGTTGGGCCGGGAATCCCGGTTGATACCGAATTCTGATCATCATCGACGGGAGCACCACTGTTGAACGTGAAGCGCTTGTCTCTTTTCATGAATGTCCCTCCCTAGGATTTGCCAACGACGGCAGGTGCAGCCGCGTAGTGCTTAATTCGAACATACCAGATCATTCCATCGGCGTCAATGCGGCCGCGATGATCATGAGGATTCGTAGCTGGGAATCGGAATGCGCTTTTCGCCTCCCGGTGTGAGGCGCTTGAGGTAGTCTTCCAGGTAAGGAACTTCTTCCCTGGCCCAGTATAGTGCCTCTTTGTCAATGATGCGAATTAACAGTTCTTCCTTGCGGTCGGAGGCTTCGGCTAGAATGTCACCTAAAGGGCTGACCAGTTTGCTTTTGCCGCAGGCATTGTTGCCTACGGCATTGACCCCCAGCACGTAGATGGTGTTGTCCAAAGACCGCGCCGGAAGCTGTATGTCCCAGCGGTGGGACGCAGAAAGGCTCCAGACCGAGGGGCAGACAATCATCTCGGCTCCGTTGAGGGCCAGCAGACGACTGGTTTCGGGAAATTCCATTTCATAGCAGATCAGGACACCGATTTTTCCTACTTTGATGTCGAAAATGGGGTATTCCAACGAGCCGCGGGAAAAAATCTGCTGTTCTCGGCCCCACAGCAGACTTTTGCGCACATTGCCCATGAATTGGCCGTCGCTGTCAATGACGGCTACGGCAATATAGAGCTGTCCATTCTCCCCCTTTTCCACATAGGGGCAGACAATGGCTGCATTGGCCCTTGCCGCTTCTTCCTGCATGGTCTGGACGGTCATCCCGTCCTGGGGCTCGGCCCAATGCTCAAAGGCTTCCTTCGATAGATAATACCCGGTGGTCCACAGCTCTGGAAAGACAATCAAATCAACGCCTTCTTCGGCGGCTTGACGGACAAAATGACGGCCGCGGCGGAGGTTGGCTTCGACCTGGTTCATGATTGGTGTGATCTGAACGGCACATACCTGCAGCATGGAATCACCCTCCCCTTCCCAAACGATCAATTACAGATGGCATAGCGAAATTCCTGCCGGGCTTTGGGGCTGCCTGTAATCCACAGCAATCAAAGCAGAATGCACCGTAATTGTCCCTATTGCAAAGCTGGTTATTGCCCAGGGTTAGTATGACCTCTAGTGGGTTTCTCAGCCATAGTAACGGAAATTGCGCCATGGAAGGGATTGTGATATCCTTACCCACAACAATGACAATAGGAGTGACTAATTCCGTGAGTGACTTAAGTAGTGATGATGTCAAACGATTAGTGGACCGGGACAATGTACGTTTTATCAACCTTCAGTTTACGGATGTATTCGGCAAATCGAAGAATGTAGCCATTACACCCCACCAGCTGGATGAAGCCCTGGATAACCAAATAATGTTCGATGGTTCATCCATTAAAGGGTTTGTCCGGGTTGAAGAGTCGGACATGTACTTGGCCCCGGATCCTACGACATTCGTCATACTGCCCTGGCGCTCAAAAAAGGAAGGCGCCACAGCTCGGATGATTTGTGACGTACTTAAGCCCAATGGCGAGCCCTTTGAAGGCTGCCCGCGCCAAGTTCTGAAAAGCGTGCTGGCGGAACTGCACGGCATGGGCTATGAGTACTATGTCGGTCCGGAAGTGGAATTTTTCCTTTTCCAGACCGATGAAGCAGGAAACCCCAAATTAGAAACCCATGACGAAGCCGGTTACTTCGATCTAGGCCCCATAGACCAGGGAGAAGATGCCCGCCGCGATATGTGCCTCACCCTAGAAGACATGGGATTCCTTATCGAGGCATCCCATCACGAAGCGGCACCGGGACAGCACGAAATTGACTTTCGCTATGGAACGGCCTTAGACGCAGCCGACAATGTGTCGACCTTTAAGCATGTGGTGAAGCGCATCGCTAAGGATCACGGCCTTCATGCAACCTTTATGCCCAAGCCTGTCAAAGGGGCCCATGGCACCTGTATGCATCTGAACCAATCGCTGTTCCGCAATGGGGACAATGCCTTTCGAGACGATGGCGATGAAAATGGCCTCAGTGAACTGGCCTATTACTTCATTGGCGGCATGATCCGCTATGCCCGGGAATTCGCTGCCATCACCAATGCATCGGTCAACTCATATAAACGGCTTACGTCTGGTTTTGAAGCACCGGCGGACATCTGCTGGGGTGCCGGTGACCGGTCGCCTCTGATTCGAGTGCCGGCTTCCAAGGGCAATGCAACCCGGGTGGAGCTGCGCAATCCGGATCCAACCGCGAACCATTACCTTGCCTTCGCAGCCGTGCTTTCGGCGGGAATCGCCGGCATTAAGCAAGAAATCAAGCCACCGGAGGCCTTTGATCAAAGCGTCTATGACCTCGATCCGGCAGCGAAAAAGGCCCAGGGTATCCAGCCTTTTCCCCGCAATCTCGGCGAAGCACTGCACGAACTGGAAAACAGCGCCCTGATGAAGGAATGGCTGGGCGCACACATTCATACCATGTACCTGAACGCCAAAAAGAACGAATGGGATGAGTACAACCAGGAAGTGCACCGCTGGGAACTGAAGCGCTACCTGTAAGATTGGACCAAAAAGCCGGGAAGGACCTTAGTGTAGGTCTCTTCCCGGCTCTTTTCTGCAATCAGAGCTCGAAGCCGGGCACCAGCGAACCTTCAAAGCGCTCATGCACGAAGTCGAGGATCTCCTGGCTGTGGTAGGCCCGCACCAGCGCCTGCAGCTCCTCCCGCTCAAGTTCACCGCTGCGGGCTGCCAAGATATTGACCCACGGTGATTCGGCAGTTTCGCGGATAATGGCATCTTCTACCGGGTTGAGGCCTGCTTCCATGGCGTAGTTAGTGTTTACGGCAGCCAGTGCCACATCATCCAGCGCTCGGGG